>Ga0098061_1001510_pt1 | contig 11243 bp, 13 predicted proteins | sample 22_taG_FD_92579 | JGI IMG/M metagenome (GOLD analysis project Ga0098061, IMG submission 92579) | Marine viral communities from the Subarctic Pacific Ocean - 22_ETSP_OMZ_AT15343 metaG | ecosystem: Environmental > Aquatic > Marine > Oceanic | place: Subarctic Pacific Ocean | collected 2015-01-20 | reverse complement strand
TGTAATTTTAGACATACGGAACAGTGTCCGTAAACAAGAGAGAATGCATGACAGTTAAGCTAGCGGAGTATATTTGGGTTGATGGAACCCAACCAACTCCTAGTTTGAGAAGTAAAACAAGGGTATTAGATGCTGATGGCGACCCTCCCATATGGGGGTTCGACGGCTCTTCTACAAATCAAGCAGAGGGACATGATTCTGATTGTGTTTTGAAGCCGGTGAAAATGGTTTCCGATCCGCTGCGACAAGGACGCGATCTTTTGGTGTTGTGTGAGGTGTTGAACACCGATATGACGCCCCATCGTTCGAACACGCGCAGCGCTTGCACTACAGTAGCCAATATATATCAAGAAGATGATACTTGGTTTGGATTAGAGCAGGAATATACATTATTGCAAAACGGCCGTCCGCTGGGCTTTCCGAAAAATGGGTACCCTGCTCCGCAAGGGCAGTATTACTGTAGTGTGGGCGCCACCAATGCATATGGTCGGCCCATCGCAGAAAGACACCTGGCAGCGTGTTTGTCTGCTGGTTTAAGGATTTCTGGCATTAACGCGGAAGTGTGCCCCGGGCAGTGGGAGTTTCAAGTTGGGCCCGCTGGTCCCGTTGAAGCTTCTGATGACCTATGGTTGGCACGCTATTTGCTGTATCGTATAGCTGAAGATTATGATGTTACGGTTTCGTTGGATGCAAAGCCGGTAGAGGGAGATTGGAATGGCAGCGGTTGCCATACCAATTTCTCCACAAAACAGATGAGAGAGTCGTATGATGCATGTGAGGAAGCCGCAAAAGCTTTGGGACAGAACCCAGCCGAACATATTATGAATTACGGTATGGGAATATCAAGGCGCCTAACTGGACTACACGAAACTTGTAGTTATAGGGAGTATCGATGGGGCGTTTCAGACCGCGGCGCATCTGTTAGGGTTCCTTGGCAAGTGGCCAAGAACAAGAAAGGTTATATTGAGGATCGGAGACCAAATGCAAATTGTGATCCTTATGTCGTTACAAGATTAATTGTGAACACAGTGTGTTCAAAATGAGGAATAAATGAAAAAAAAGAAAATATTTGTATTATCGGATCACCCATTGTCACCCTCGGGTGTCGGAAACCAGACAAAGTATTTCATTGAAGCACTTCTAAAAACTGGTCGATACCAGTTTATTTGTCTCGGTGGCGCCGTTAAACACCCAAGCTATCAGCCACAGCAAGTAGAACCATGGATGGATGATTGGCGCATTTATCCTGTTGATGGTTATGGAAATCATGAGATGATCAGGTCCATTATGCAGAAAGAGAGGCCCGATGTTCTCTGGTTTATGACCGATCCAAGATTTTATGGTTGGTTGTGGGAAATCGAAAATGAAATTCGCGTAAATATGCCTATGGTATATTATCATGTGTGGGATAACGTACCATATCCAATGTTTAATGCGCGCTTTTATCGGTCGACCGATGAAGTTGTGTGTATTTCGAAGGTTACACACGAGATATTGCAAAATGTATCTCCGGATGTTCCTTCTTATTATCTTCCACATGCAGTTAATTCGAATATATTTTATAAATATAAGACGGATGAAGAGATGGCAAAAGTTAAGATTTTAAGAGATCGAATTGCGGTGGAGAGCAGCAGCCATCATAAGAATCCAAATAAGAAGATCTTTTTTTGGAATAATAGAAACGCGCGAAGAAAACAGAGCGGCACACTGATTTGGTGGTTTAAAGAATTGTTGGATGAAGTGGGACATGATAAGGCGACACTGCTGATGCATACGGATCCTAGAGATAAGCACGGGCAAGATTTACCTTTCCTTATTGAACACTTGGGCGTTAATGATGGACAGGTGCTGATATCTTCAAATAAGGTGGCAATGAACGAATTGGCGGATATGTATAATGCAGCCGATTTTACCATTAATATATCAGACGCTGAAGGTTTCGGCTTAGCAACTCTTGAGTCGTTATCTTGTGGTACCCCGATTATTGTTAATATGACGGGGGGACTTCAGGAACAAGTAACCGATGGTGAAAATTGGTTTGGTTATGGTATCGAGCCAGTTTCGAAAACAGTTATTGGCTCATTAGACGTGCCTTATATTTATGAGGATAGAATTTCTCAAAACGATTTTAATAAAGCACTTAAAAGTGCGATGAAACTTCGACAAAAGACATATAAGAGAATGTCTATTCAAGGCAGAGAACATGTCAAGCACAATTACAATTTTGACAATCTTGAAAAGGAATGGGTGAAGATAATGGATGATATAGTTGAAAAACACGGCTCTTGGGAAACCAGGCGCGGCTATGAACGCTGGCACTTATTAGAGGTGGCATAATGCGTCAAAAGATTCTACTAAAGGGCCCCCTTTTGACTCGTTCGGGTTATGGGGAACAATCAAGATTTGCACTAAGATCTCTTCGTTCGAGAGAGGACGTTTTTGATATCTATATACAGCCATTGCAGTGGGGACACACTTCGTGGATAAATATTGAAAGCGAGGAGCGCTCTTGGATTGATCACACAATTGAAAAGACAATTGCGTATATCCAACAGGGTGGCCAATTTGATATCGCGCTACAAATTACGATCCCGAATGAGTGGGAGCGTTTAGCGCCAATCAATGTTGGCTATACGGCAGGGATTGAAACTACTAAGGTTGCCCCAGAGTGGCTTGCGAACGGCAATCAGGTGGATAAGATTATTGTTGTTTCAAATCACTCAAAACAAGTTTATGAAAATACGAACTATATGGGTACCGACGAACAGACAAATCAAGAAGTACATTTAAGCCTTAACAAGTCTATCGACGTGGTTGGATATCCAGTTAAAACATATGAGGATTTGCCGAATTTAGATTTGAAATTAGATTATGACTTTAATTTCTTGACTGTCGCTCAATTTGGGCCCCGCAAAAATATCCCAAATACTGTGAAATGGTTTGTGGAGGAATTTAGAAATGAAGAAGTGGGGCTTGTGCTTAAAGCCAACATTGCAAAGAACTGTTTGATCGACCGAGAAAAGCTTTTTGCCGATATGAAGGGTTTTATGTCTCATCTAGGTGAACATCAGTGTAAAGTGTACCTTCTCCATGGAGATATGTCGGACGAAGAAATGCACGCACTTTATAATCACCCCAATATTGATGCGCTATTGGCGCTCCCACACGGTGAGGGTTTTGGCTTGCCGATCTTTGAAGCGGCATATAGCGGAACCCCGGTCATAGCCACGGGCTGGTCCGGACATATGGATTTTCTATGCGATGAAGAAGGAGAAGAGCACTTTTATAATGTGTCTTTTGACATTCAGCCGGTACAAGAAAATGTTGTATGGGATGGTGTCATTGTGAAGGAATCTATGTGGGCTTATCCTCGCGAACAGTCTGCCAAAGAAAAGATGAGAGAATGTTATAATAACAGAGAAGATAAAAATAGCTTTTGTGAATATGCAACTCAACTTCGCGAACGATTTAGCGAAGAAAAGCTTTATGCGGCTTTTTGTGACGCCATTTATTCACCCTCAGAGGAAGATAAAGAATGGCTCAAGCAGTTATCAGAAATTGAGTTATTGTGAAAAAAATAGTCTTTGTTTCTGATTTTTTTAGAAATGATATTCCCGGCGGCGCCGAAAGCAATGATGGTAATTTAATAAATTATCTTAGTAAGTTTTATGAGGTGAAGAGTTGTAGAAGTACAGCTTTATCCCCACAAGATTTAGATGATTGTGACGCCGTTATTGTAAGTAATTTTGTGTTTTTACCCCCGGAGGCCATGGCAGCCATCACAGGATCCCATAAATATATTATTTATGAACACGATCACAAATATGTATCTACACGAGATCCAAGTAAGTTTGCAAATTTTAAAATCCCAACACAACATTTAATAAATAAAGAATTTTATGAAAATGCATCGTGTGTGGTTGTTTTATCTCAAATTTGTAAAGAAATAATGACAAACAGCTTTCCGGCCGCCACAGTTCATAATATTGGATGTAGTTTGTGGTCGGATGAAACATTTGCTTTAATTGATGAGCTTGCTACGAATGAGAAGACCAAAGACTTGTGCGTTATGAAGAGCACCAACCCCACTAAAAATTATTTAAATGCTCTGGAGTTTTGTAAGCAAAAAAACATACAGGCTGAGTCGATTCAGAGTGCGAATCATCACGAATTCTTAAAATTAATGGCTCAATATGAAAAATTTTTATTTATTCCCACGGTTCTTGAAACCTTTTCTCGAATTTGTGCAGAAGCGCGCATGCTTAATTTAGGTGTAATGACAAACAAGAAAATGATTGGTTTTTTTAGCGAGGATTGTAGCGACCTATCTGGCGCCCCACTGATGGAGGCCCTTCGAGCCAAAAACTTACTAGCGCATAAATTTTTTAAAGATAAAATTGAGGAAATTTGTGGATGACTAAAGTTTTCACAAACGGCTGTTTTGATATTATACACCCAGGTCATTTAAGATTATTAAAATATTGTGCATCTTTGGGAGATCATGTGCTGGTGGGTATAGATTCAGATCGCCGCGTTAAAACAATGAAAGATCCTGGCCGGCCCATTAATTCGCAAGAGATTAGAAAATTTATACTTTTAAATTTTAAATGGATAAATGACGTTATTATATTTGATAGTGATGAGGAATTAACAAGCTTGGTTGCCGAATATAGACCAGATTATATGATAGTGGGCTCCGATTGGAAAGATAAGAAAATTATAGGTTCCGAGCATGCCAAAATTATTGGTTTTTTTGATAGAATAAATGAACACTCAACAACAAACATTATTGAACGTATTGCTGATAGGTGAGAGTTGCGAAGACGTGTACCATTACGGTATTTGTGATCGCATAAGCCCAGAAGCAGCCGTTCCTGTTTTAAAACAAACGCACGAGTCCGTTAAAAAAGGCATGTCGTCTAATGTTAAATTAAATTTAAAAGCATTTAATATTGCTGTTAAGCACCACACGAATCACGAAAAGATACAAAAACATAGATTTATTGATACGCGCTATAACCAGCATCTCTTTCGTTGGGATGCCGGAGAAGAAAAGGTGCTTCAACCTTTTTCTGCTCATGAGGTGAAAGATCCCTCGTTGCCAGTTCCTGATGCTGTTGTTTTTAGTGATTACGACAAGGGGTTTTTAAGTTGCGAGGTTTGTGAGGAAATTGTCGAGTACTACAAACAACTGGATCCAAATATCCCCATTTTTGTAGATACGAAGAAAAAAAAGTTAACATGTTTTGATGGGTGCATTATAAAAATAAATGATAAAGAGTTCTCAAATATCGAAGCCTTCCCTGCCAATGCGGAACTTATTGTGACGATTGGAGAAAATGGCGCGCGCTATAAGGGCAGAGTCTTCCCTACGGAGCCTGTGGAGGTTTTTGATGTGTGTGGCGCCGGCGATGTATTTATAGCTTCGTTGGTGTATGGGTTTCTTAAAGATGGCAATATACCCAACTCAATTGCCTTGGCTAATAAAATGGCGGCAAGATCGGTTACTCATATGGGAACATATGTGTTGACAAAGGAGGATATCTTAAATATATGACTTATGTATATGTATTTGACATAGATAACACAATATGTTATACTAATGATAGTGATTATGAAAATAGCACACCGCGCCCAGAGAGGATACAAAAAATAAATTCTCTATATAACGAAGGCCATACAATATTGTTTCAAACCGCCAGAGGCATGGGCCGCAGCGGAAATAGTGTGGCATATGCTTATATGGCTTTTGAAGATCTTACCAAGAAACAACTAGAAAGCTGGGGAGTTAAATATCATGGTCTTTTTCTTGGCAAGCCAGCCGCTGAGATTTATGTAGATGACAAAGGAATAAACGATGAGCACTTCTTTAGAAATTAAGTTCGTACCCAAAGGTTGGGGATTTGAGAAATGGATCGTAAATTGTGAGCAATATTGCGGAAAGCTTTTATACTTTGTAAAAGGAAAACGATGCTCTTGGCACTATCACAAAATTAAAGACGAAGTGTTTTATATTCAGTCTGGGAAAATTTTGGTAAAATATTCTCCAAAAGATGATATTGAACAGGCACAAGAATTGATTTTAGAGCCCGGCGATAATTTTCATGTTTGGACCGGACTTAGACACCAAATGATCGCCCTCGAAGATACTGAATTATTTGAATTCTCAACACAACATTTTGATAGCGATTCACATAGAATCCAAAAGGGGAATTAAAACATGAGTATTAAATGGACATTAGATAAATTTAAATATAAAAATAAAAAACCACCATACAATAAAGTCTGCTTTGGAATGGGTGGTCAATATGGCGACATTATTATGCAAGAACCTGGATTAAGAAAATTTATTGAGAGCAACCCTGGCACTAAAATTGTTCTTGCGGTTTGCGACAAATATAAAGATATTCAGCCACTTTTTTATAATTATCATGAAGATATTATTGATTTTAAAATATGGCAAGGGTATGATGATTGGCCAACTGAATCAGATCTAAATTATATAAATAATCAAAATTTTGATGCAATGTTTCCATTTGAAAAACCACGTCATGAGCAGCCTGACTGGGCTAAATATAGGCATATCGTCGAAGAAACTGCGTTGATGCTTGGTGTAGAAACTTCAACTAATAAAATAGAACTAAAAATGCCTGAAAATATTGTTAAAAGACCAAACACCATTGCAGTGCATTTATTTTCTAGTAAATGGCCCGCCGGCACTCGTTCAATAAGTTTAGAAAAACAAAAAGCAATAGTAAATTATATTAAAGATAAAAACTATGATGTTATGCAAATATCTGCGCCTCACCAACCTCAAATAGATGGCACCATAATTGAGCATGGAACTTACTATGATGCTTGTATAAATGTGCTATCATGTGAGTTTTTAGTTTCATGTGATTCTGGGATGCCATTTGTAGCATCGGCTTATGATCACCCCGTGGTTGGTCTTTTTTCATCAAATTACAACACATTAGTTTCAACCACTAAGAATTGGTGGCCCCTGAATCCAAATGCAATTTATCTTGAAGCCCCGGTGGCAAATTATATTGAAAATAATAAAATTTTTGAAGCGATTGATCAATTAATTGAGAAAACAAAATGAGAATTTCCATCATAACCCCGATATCACAGAATGTAGAACCCTTAATACCGGTTTTTGAATCAAAAGGAGTAACTGTAGATAAAAACTGCCTACACCCAGATTGTGATGCTATTATAGGCACCGGACAAGTGGGAGTTCAATTGGTCGATTTATTTCACAGAACTTCTCCCGAGCTTCCCTTGGTAAATTTAACATTGGATTTTTATAAGACTGTTTGGACTGCTCCAAATCCAAATGGATATGATTGGAATTTATATAAAAGTGTATTACAAAAATGTGATGAGCTTTGGTGCTTATCTAATGAAGTGATCTTGAGAATGGAAGAAGAAGGAGTTGATGTTGATAAATGTACCTTGATGAAGATTTGGGCGCGTTTTTTCAACTATGACGGGGAAGTAAAAGATGGCAGATACATATTAAACCCAGTGCGTCCTTATTTATACGACAAGAATCATGGATGGTTAGAGCGTGCCTGCACAGAACTTAAAATTCCATTAGTACGCCCTAATCACCGATTAAGCGAGGAAGAATTTAAAAGAAACATCGCAGAATGTAGTTTCATGTGCTGTGAATATCATGAAGCTTCAACTGGCGGACTGACTTTATTAGAGGGTTTGCGTTTAGGTAAAACATCAGTCGTTAGCGATTCTCCTTATTGTGGTGCCCGAGATTATCTTGGCGAGCATGCTATATATTTTAACGACAATAGCTACGAAGATTTTAAACAAGTAATCAAAGATACATGGGAAAACCCCCCCATTTTAGACCGACAAGAATGTGAGGAATTTTGCGCTGCTCATCCATCTCTTGATAACATGGTTACAGATATGGTTGCGCGCCTGACGGCGCTCATCGCAGGAAAAAAATCACTATGAACTATGAACCAACAATTCTGGGCGATAATGTTTCAATAGGGCTTAACGTCAAATTTGGCGTCAATGTTATATTATACGGTAATGTTGAAATCCACGATAATACGATTATATCTCATAATTGTATCATTGGAGATCCGGACAAGCGCGCATACATAGAACCAAACTATATCCCCAAAAAAACAGTTATAGGCAAAAATTCATTTATTCGCCCATTTACCATAATATCACAAGACGTAATTGTGGGGGAGGATTTTCAAACGGGAGATAAGGTCTTAATCCGCTCAGATACAAGAATTGGTAACAATTGTTCGATGGGAACTTTATGTGATATTCAAGGTAAGACAAACATTGGAAATCATGTAAGGATGCACTCAAACGTATTCTTGGGGATGTTATCTAATATTGAAGATTACGTATGGCTTTATCCCGGCGTGTTGATTATAGATGATCCGAATCCCCCCATGGGTATTTTAAAGGGAGTAACGATCCGTGAGTTTGGGCAAGTAGGTGCAGCCTGCACCATATTACCTAATGTCGAAATAGGAAAAAATGCTATGGTTGCGGCCGGGTCTGTTGTCAACAGGGATGTAATTCCAGAAATGGTGGTAGTAGGATCACCAGCAAAAGATTTTTGTTCGGTTAGAGAATTGAGAGATACAAATGGAAATCAATATCTTCCCTGGAAAGATTTCCTAACAGACTATAGGGGACTGCCATGGCAGCAAAAAGAATAATTTTAGGAGTTTATAAAAATGAGAGAAATCAAAAATAAAAATGTGTGCGTTATCGGAGGGGCCGGATTCTTGGGTTCTCACTTAGTTGATCATCTAATTGATGATCGCGCCTGCAAGGTGTTGGTATTGGATAATCTAATAACTGGGCTAAAGAAGCACCTTCATAAAGACTCGGAGTTTGTTTGGTTTGACATCCGCGATGACGAACACGAATTAGCAAAAATCTTAGTTAAACATGAAATTGAGTATGTATTTAATTATGCAGCAGAGCCGTATATTCCCGAATGCTTTGAGAGACCAATGCATTTCTTCGATATTAACGCCACATCTGTATTAAGGGTCTTGAACGCATGTCAGAAAGCACAAGTTAAAGGTATATTGCAGGTCTCTTCGGCGGAAATTTACGGAGATATGGCCGGCAAGATCACCGAAACCGATCCCATCGTTCCTCACTCCACTTATGGGGTGTCCAAAGTAGCAGCCGATGGATTAGTTCAAGTACGCTGGAGAGAAGCAAAGGTCCCGGCCATTGCGATGCGACAATTTAATTGCGTTGGCGAGAGAGAAACTCACGCTTATGTCATACCAGAAATTATTGGACAGATGGATAAATCAAATATTATCAATCTTGGAAACAATTCATTTAGAGACTTTCAATATTCTCGCGATGCTGTGTGTATGGCAGTAGAACTTTTAGAGAAGGGCGAATTCGGTGAAGTTTATAACATGGGCTCAGAAGGCGGCATCAAAATCTATGATCTCGCTCGTCTAATCGGAAGTCTGATGGGTCATGATGAAGTCACCATTAACGTTGATCAGGCGCGCATACGTCCCTGGGAAATATGGCACCTTCAGTCAGATAATACAAAACTTTATAAAGCCATTGGAGAGCGTATTCCGACCTCTCTGGAAGAGTCCTTGAAGAAGACTATCGAATATTATCGTAATAATGGAAAGCAGTGGGATTGGCGGTAAATAAATTGCTTTATCTTGATTTAGAAAATAGATTTTCATCATATGTAGGAACCGCAGACTGTGTTGCAGTAAACACTGGTACTGCAGCTTTACATTTGGCATTGGAGGCACTACAATTATCTCCTGATTCTGAGGTAATAGTGCCTCAATATACCATGGTGGCAACTGCCTGGGCGGTGTATTACGCTCGACTCAAGCCTGTTTTCGTGGATTGTTCTGATGATTTGCTTATTGATATAGAAGATTTGAAAAAGAAAATTACTCCAAAAACTAAAGTAATAATGGTCACACATATTTATGGAAGAGTGGTTAATATGAACAGCATCATGGAGATAGCCCGTCAGTATGACCTCCGTGTTATTGAAGATGCCGCAGAAGCCCATGGTTGTATGTGGGGCGATAAAATGGCAGGAAGTTTTGATATTGGGTGTTTTTCATTTTATAGGAATAAAATAATCTCCGGAGAAGAAGGCGGCGCGATCACATCAAACGACAAGCACTTTATGAATATCGCCAAGGATATGAAAAGTATGTCATTTGGGGAAAAACACAATTATATGCACAATAGAATAGGGTTTAACTATAGGATGGCAGAGTCGCAAGCAGCCCTTATTTTAAAATCTTTAGGTAACGTAGAAAAAAATATAAAATTAAGAAGAAAAAATGCTGAATTGTATGATATACTGATACCTGAACAATATAGAATGCCAAGTAGGGATATCCCGTGGGTTTATGATATGAAGGTGCCGGATAATACAATCGTCGATAACCTTAAAAAAAGGCACGTTAATGCTAGATATGGGTTTAAACCTGTTTCTATGTGTGCTCCCTTTAAGATGGATGCCGCTAATACAAACGCACTGAAGTTATCAAATCACATCATGTATCTCCCGGTCGACCCTCATTTAACAGATGATGATATTGCTAACAACGTTAAAATTTTAAAGGAACTATTATGAAGTTTTTAGTTACAGGCACCACCGGATTCGCCGGCCCACACATGATTAATCGGATTTTAAAAGACGGCCATGAAGTATATGCCATGGCAAGAAATATGGACAAGTGTAAGAGCATTGTTAATATCGTTGGCGAAGAAAATCTTAAGAAGATCAAATTTATTTACGGCGATTTAGAAAAGTTAGAATCTATATCAGAAATTTTTGAGAACAATACCTTTGATGGAGTTTTCCACCTAGGCGCGTTTGCGCACCCACCGTCTTCCTTCGTCACACCTCTGCTTGCCAGTCAAACAAATATTCTTGGTACTGCTAGAATCTGCGATGAGATCCTCGAAAGAATGCCAGAATGTGTATTGATGAACTGTTCAACCCCAGAAGTATATGGAATTTGCCCCGGGGATAGAAAAATTAAAGAAGATATGCCGATGATTCCTAATAATCCATATGGAGTATCCAAAGCCGGCGCAGATATGTACGTGATTGAACGAGCACACACAGCCGGCCTCAAGACGTTTCTAACCCGGGCCTTTTCTCATACGGGCCCTCGCCGCGGCCCAAACTTTTCGATATCCTCTGACGCCATCCAGATAGCCAG
>Ga0098061_1001509_pt1 | contig 11245 bp, 8 predicted proteins | sample 22_taG_FD_92579 | JGI IMG/M metagenome (GOLD analysis project Ga0098061, IMG submission 92579) | Marine viral communities from the Subarctic Pacific Ocean - 22_ETSP_OMZ_AT15343 metaG | ecosystem: Environmental > Aquatic > Marine > Oceanic | place: Subarctic Pacific Ocean | collected 2015-01-20 | reverse complement strand
GCTATTGACATTGTAATGAATGGAAGGAAGCATGGCGCACAAATGAGGGCACAAGCAGCAAAACTTTATACCGCGCATGGTGCGCAGTCTGATAAAGTTCGCTTTGAACTCGCACGAAAGTTTCGTGAGCATAATGGTGCAGCGGTCTTTGTCGCGACGATAGATGCGTTACAAGTTGCAGTAAACTTAGCTGGCGCTACGAGTGTTCATTTTATTGATTTACATTGGTCTCCGTCAGCCTTGTGTCAGGCGGAAGATCGTGCATACGATGTCGACACAAAAGGCGTGACCGTTATCTACTACATCGTAAAAGATTCTGTGGATGAAGCTGTCCAGCAAGTTGTCTTGCCTAAGTTACAAACTGTCGACAGGATGACGAATGAAGAAGGTGCGCAGGAAATGCATCTTGCACTTAGTACAAATAATAACGAGCAAGACATCATGGATGTCTTGGATAGTTTAGCTGCGATGGTTGATGGTGATGACGTCGCGTGGGAGGAACGAGAACCATGAGCGATCATCCATATGAATATCTTGCTGCCGCTGCTGCGAACCATTCGTCGGCGCAAGGTGAAGCAAAAAGCGGTGGCGAAAGTGCCAGAGGCAGTCATCGTCTCGCGAGTGTCCGCGAGTGTCCGAGATACTGGTGGCTTCGCTACGGACAAAATGTACGACGGGTCGGAGGGCAGTCCGAAAAACCTTATCTACTCGTGGGTACATTAGTACACCTTCGACTGGCTTACTACTATGCAGCGAAGATGGAAACGGTTCCCGAGCCTTTCTGCACGGTCCCACTTGAAGAAGCTGTGCTGGATATTGCAACAGGTCATCCAGATCTAATCGACCAATCCAAAGGAATCTTCGATGCTTATGTGAAACTAGATGGATATTCGACATGGATACCGACGCATGTAGAGCAGGAGTTTACTGCGACACTAAAACAACTCGACCCAGACGGCCCTGACCATACACTCAACGATGAAGTAGTCACGTGTCGCACAGACCTCATTGTTCAAAACCAAGGCAAACTTTGGATTGTCGATCACAAAACCGTTGGTGGCGGGTGGTCAAAATCGCTTCCTCGATGGATTCAAGAGAACAATGATTACGCAATACCGTGGCAAGCGATGGTCTACTTGCATGTCGTTCGACAAGAACTCCCGATTGCAGGCTTGATAATCAATAGATTACGTCGTGTCGAACCTTACGATTTTGATCGGCACGTGCTAGAGATTCCGCCAATGGCTTATGTTCAAGCGCCACGCGCCATGCGAGAGGCCATCCGACTCGAAACAGAGATAACATTCAATGCACAACAAGGCGTGATGCCTGTGCCTAATCTAGCTGCGTGCTACAAGCGATACGGACAATGTGATTATATCCGCGTTTGTGCTGCGCAGACAAAAGAAGAACAGATACGCTTATTAGGAGGAGACTAAATGAAGCGAACAGGAAGTATAATAATCTACGGCCCACCAGGAGCGGGCAAGTCAACGCAAGTTGCGGAGGCATTTCAAGACTGCGCATACTTTTTGACGAGTCCTAGTGTTTTATGGCCTTACGAAAGTTATACGCAAAACAACGCTGACCTCAAACTAAAAGAGGTCAATTATACTGGTGAAAACTTTGACATCGCTAAACAAATGCGTGCAGTCATCATCCCAGAAATGCGAGCACTCAAGAGCGGTCAACTCGAAGCAATAGACACAAAGAGAACATTGACCGACTTACTGACTAATTATCTTTCACAGTGCGTGAAAGGAGAGGCAAAGTCTAATGGTCTTGTGTTCGATGAGTGGTCCGCCTTTTCAGCGCGTGTTCTCGTCGACTTACAAAAGTCAACGCCAGGTTGGGGTGCGTATAATAAGCTCTACGATTTTCACCGTTGGATTCTCCAAGTCCAACGCGCTTGTGACAGACCATTTGTGTTTATTTGTCATCACCGAGAACCGGTATTCGATGATGAACCTGGCACGAGTAGGGGCAGACTCAAGTACAAGGGGGGTCCAATGCTTCCCACAGGAAAACTGGTTGCCCAGTTCTGCGCTGATGTCGACGCAGTCTTGCATCTCGACATCGAGGAAAAAAACACTTCGCTATTGTCTCCTGAATCACCAGGCGACAATCCTTCACAGGTCAGGCGCTTTTATCGAACTGAGGTTCACCCGTTGTGGGAACGAAAGATTAGAGCATTTGGTCTTAAACCAGAAGAGGACGCGTCTCTCCATGACATTCTGTCACGGGCGCGACTCTGTTAACCAAAAAAGAAAAAGGAAAGAGTAAAATGGTAGCAATTACAGCAACCGATAACTTGGACGGATTCATCCTGTCCCATGGCAACGCATCATCAGAATATGTCAGTTTAGCGGAACGTCCCCAAGGGAAACGTCCCGACTTGCTTACTTTTGATGGCGCGGTCGCGTTTACAATTACAGGCATGGAAGTCGGTCGAAGCACGGCAGGTAACGTTAAAGTTACCGTGATCGGGACCGTCGTAGATGAAGGCTCTGTTGACAATGGAAAACGTTTGACGAAGCACATTCCCTTAGAGGGAGAAAACAGCCGTAACGAACCTAACGTTTGGCAATATTACGGATTGTTGGAATCTGTTGGCGTAGCCATTGATACGATTCGTAGCTTGACTGGTAAGACCGAAGATTTTGCCAAGAGCTACCAAGAGATCATTGGCCGCACGGCATACGGTTTCGCAAAGGCGTCTCAGTATCAAGATCATGATCCTTCGTCCGGTGTTGTTTCGTTTATCCTCCAAGCTAAATATGACAAAGAAATGGCCGCAGGGACACGTCGAGCAAATGCTTGGACAAATAGTGGAACCAACGGAAACATCGCTGCTGCAACCGTAGCAACGTCAGTCGCACCCACAACGGGGAGCACAACTACCAGCGTCAGCCTGTAGTTGTTTTATCGTGAGCCTTGTTTGCTCGCGGTAACAAAAAAAGACACGGGCACCGGGGAAACATTCTCCTTGTTTTTCCGGTGCCCACCGTCGCGATGAGGACAGGGGAACAATGTGCCGCACAGTCAAGCGAAACGAATAGGAGCAGAGTGCGACAAATGCCCCCTAAACAAGTGTGGTCGCGGTCCCGTTTACGGTGACATCGTACCTAAATCTAAACTAGCACTCGTTGCAGAGGCACCAGGGGCTAACGAAGTTGAACAAGGGCGTGTTCTCGTCGGATACTCTGGTCGAGAAGTCGAGCAAGCATTACGTATCGGCGGGCTCAAACGGCATCAGGTTACGTTGACGAACTGCTTACTTTGTCAACCACCTGAAGGTCTCATCGACTACATTCGGAAACTTCCCGCAGGGACGGCTAGCCCTCTTGATTGTTGTCGTCCTCGTTTAGAGCATGACCTAGCGTCGTCAAACAGCCAGGTAGAACTCGCCGTTGGTGGTGTGGCGCTTCAGCAGCTTGCGAAGATACGCGGTCTCTCTCATGGCACAGGGTCACGTGTTGGCCTTGCTCAAGTGCGTGCCTTACCTATGGCGAAGCAAAGAGGGGCACCGCTCGTCCTTGAAGACCGTGTCATCTGTGCGAGCTATCATCCAGCGTTCGCCGCACGAACAAAACCTTACAAGCACGTTATCAGGGATGACATAGCAAGAGCCGCAAGGATTGCCATTCGTAACGGTCACGTAGATTGGAATGTTCCCAAGTTCCAATTGTCTCCGTCTATCGAGGCTATCGAAGAAAACTGCCGTCAAATGATCGAGTACAAAAAATCCACGCTCGTATCAATGGACATAGAGACAGATGGAATCAAATTCTGGGAATGTAATATCAGGTGCATAGGTTTCGCTGCGATCATAAACAACAAGGAAGTGGTCATCGTCGTACCGTTTCGGCGACGTGATAATAGTCTGTGGTGGAGCAAAGCCGATCATGAGCGAGTGTTCACCGCTGTTCGCGACGTGCTAGAGCAGTGTGTCTTGGTCGGACATAATCTCGCGTTTGATACTGCTATCCTTCTTCGAGGTGGTTTCATTCGTGAGCAATACCGAAACAGGCTCTACGAAGATACGATGCTCATGCATCACGACACCGACGAGAACGACCTACCGCATAACCTAGGGTTCGTTACGACGCGCTACTTCGAGATACCCATGTGGAAAAAGGACGTCGACACAAAGCACGTCGCGGGCGTGAGCGATCTCGACCTCCATCAGTACAACGCGCTCGACGTGATCACGGTCTTACGTCTCGCTCCGGTCTTGCAGAAAAAGATACAAACCCTGGGAACCACGGCACAGTATAAAACAGATCTCAAGTTAGCTGTTGCTACACGCAACATGGGTGAACTTGGTCTCGTCGTTGATATGAAAGTGCGCGAGAAGCTATCTAAAGAACTCAATATTGCCTGTGATAGTTTACGCGCCGAGTTCCAAGAGCGATCAGGTATTCCAGATATCAACCCTCGAAGCCCATTTCATCTGCGCAAGTGGCTCTTCAATGACCTCTCGCTCTTGCCTACTTTGAATACGAGTGGTCATGACTGGGAGCCAGGTACGGGAGAAGATCCGTCAACGAGTGTTCAAGCGATGGTGAAGTTGCTTGATCGAGGCGTACCGAGGAATGTTGAAACTGCTATCAACACACTCTTAGAGTTTCGCGCTTACGATAAGCTCAGAGGTACATACGTCGATAATCTTCCCTACAGGGTAGTGGATTGGTCCGAGTACGACATTGATGCAGGAGATGAATATTCTCTCTTACATACGAATTGGAAGGTACACATCACTCCAACGGGCCGTCTAGCCAGTCAGCCCAACGTGCAAAATTGGAGTTCGAGAGGTAAGGTCAATGTTCTGACCATGATCACGTCGCCACCTGGTCACGTGATCGTAGGGGCAGATATGGACCAACTAGAACTCCGTATCTACGCCGCAGTCGCAGGCGACCAAAAACTTCTACGCGCATTTGAAGAAGGACTCGACCCTCACGCGATGAACGCAGCGACCCTATTTGCTGCTAACGAACAAGAAGTCGAAACGGTCTATAAAAAGATCGTGGGATGGAAGAAATCTGACGATCCAAAGCAGAACAAGAAGGCGAAGAACCTACGTAACATCGCGAAAAGATTTGCCTTTTTGGAATGTATCGCCGAAGGAGAATTAGTTCTTACGCAGCGCGGACTCGTGCCAATTGAAAAGATCGGCCATCAGCACAGGGTGTGGGATGGGGTGGAGTGGGTCAGTCATGGTGGTGTCATCTGCAAAGGCGAAAAAGAGGTGATGACGTATGATGGTCTCACTGCGACTTCCGACCACAAAATCTGGACAGAAGACGGTCGTACTATGCCATTTGGACAAGCTGCAAAAGAGCGATACAAGTTACTCAAGACAGCATTCGGAGGTGTTGTTCCTGTGCCCTTCCGCCCGAAAGCGTCAAGAATATTAGGGGCGAAACGTTGGCTTCGTGGTCAGTCCTGGCTATGCACGGAACACAAAAAGGTGCGTGTCTATGACATTCTCAATGCGGGAAAGCGTCGGCGCTTCACTGTTTCAGGTTGCCTGGTATCCAATTGTTATGGCGGCGAGCCCGACACTCTTTATTCGACAATGTCCACAGACCGAGACAAGGCGACGGGCAAGCGTATGTTTCCCGATCTCGATCCAAAGCGCGTACTTCAGTGGCACGACGCTTGGCATCTACATCATCCAGAGACGAAACGCTGGCATAATCTATGTTGGGAAGCCGAACGTGATTACGGTTGTATCTCTGTTCCATTACTCGACCGACGCAAAAGATTCTTTCCTGGTGGCGCTACGAAGAAGAACAGTATACCGAATATGCAGATTCAAGGAAGCGCAGCGTCAATGATGAACAAGTCGCTCTTGGAGATCAATGAGCGCATACCACATCGAGGCTGGTCAAAAATGTCCGGTCTCGTCCTTCAGGTCCATGACTATCTTGGTGTCTACGTACCTGAGAGTCGTGCAGAGGAAGCCAAACTGATCATTGAAGAAGCCATGAATTCAGAGTGGAGAGGAATGAACATGACAGCCGAGGCAGTTATTTCTAAAGGATGGGCAGATCAATGAACACAAAAATTGTGAACATACACAAAAAGCATCCTTACGACGTGTACGTTGGGCGTGCAGGTAACGGACACGACGGGTACTTTGGCAACCCGATCATTAAAAGCTCGGAGTGTAAAGTTTGCCTGGGTCGACACCTTACACGTAACGAAACACTCGATTGCTTTGAGGTTTATTTCCATGAACGTATCAAGATAGACGCAGAGTACGCACAACGAATCGAAACACTGCGCGGCAAGACGCTGGGATGCTTTTGTCATCCCGCCCGCTGTCACGCAGAAACATACATCAACTACTTAAACAACAAGGAGAAACAACCCATGAGTTTATTTGGCAATAAACCTGGAACAATACCAGCATTTACACACATAAAGTCCAACGTGAAGCGGGACATATCAGCAGGGCTCGGTGCCTGCACCGCAATCATTGGCGCGAATCGAAGCGGAAAGACGGCGATCTTAGATAGCATTCGTCTCGCTCTTACGGGGAAGCATCCCATCGGCGCAAAGGCGAATGCGCTCATGCAATTACGGAATGAAGATCAGGTAGGTGGACTCAGTATATCGTTACAGGGTGAGAAAGGCTTTGCCGAATTCTCTGTTACTGGCTCCAAGATCCAGCACAATTTCTCTGGTGAAGTATCGAGCATAGATGCAAATAAGATCATGCCGAGCGCACCGATCTCTGACATTCTCACAGGTGCAGCGCGAGGGAAGGAAGCATTGTTCGAACGCTTCGGGGAAAAGCTAGACCTCTCTGTCACTCCCGTAGGACTCAACGATTTACAGAAATCGCTCTGGGCGAAAGAAGTCACAGCGCATCCAAGTGTGATGCTAAGTGATCTCGTTAGCATCCTACGTAAAGCAAAGCTCGCTCGCGGTCGGGCGATCACGTCAACCGAAAAAGCCATCAACGATCAAAAGTCACAGCTACCAATTGTCCAGGCCGAACTGCTTCCCGAACTCAAAGAGCGGGAACAGACCGCCCGCGCATACGAAAGTGCCAAGCAGCAACGAGAACGCTTGGCCCACTTCAAAAAGACACTCAACAAGCTCGACAAGCAAGAAGCTGACCTCGAACTGTCTCTCGAAGAACAACGTCGGCGACTCTCCTTTGCTGAATTGTACTTAGAGAACCAAAGACCTCTTCTCGATAATTCACAGTGCTTTTGCTGCGGGCAGGTCACTACACCGGAGATTCTTGCACAACGTGTAGCCCAGTTCGAGGAAGCCGTGAACATGCGCAAAAAGTCCATCGCATCGTTCGGTGATGCACAGGAACGAGTGCGTATTGAGACCACGATTGCAGAGCTAGAAAAAGTTCTCAGCACGGTCAATGTGGATTACGATGGACCGGCATCCTGGGATATTCAGACTCAAATACAACAGATTGAGCAGGCACAGGCCATAAAAGCGAACTTCGAGCGAGAGGTTGAACAACTTACTGACCTCAAACAAGAGCAAGCTGCATATAAGACCATCGAAAAAGAAGCGGCTAAGTTGCTTGTCTCGCAGCTTAAGAAGCTGAAAGCGACGGCTGAGTCGGCTGTCAATCATCACATGCCCGCGACCTTTGCTGCTACACTCAACGATGACGGTAAATGGTCCGTAGGAGGTCATGCTGTTGGTACATTATCGGGGAGTGAGCTATCAGCGTTAACCCTTGCCCTAAACTTGGCTTGGACAGACGCGAGCCCGATTCGTGTCTTGCTTCTCGACGATGAAGAACTGGCGCTTTTCGATGCGACGAACGTCGCAGAATTGTTCACGACGGTCAGTGCTGCGGTTAAACGCGGAGACATCAGTCAAGCATGTGTCGCCACCAGCAGACCTGGGATTATCCCTGAGTCTTGGACTAAGATCGAGTTGAGGTAATCCAGTGGTTCGACCTACCGTACACGACTTCGCAATCGAGGAAGCCCGCGCCCTTGGGGTTCTGTCCCGCTTACTCGACATATCTCCTGATAACAAGACTATCGATCACCAAGGTCAGACGTGGTCACGAGACGATATCAGGGAACGATTGATCTCCATTCGGAGTATAGACAAGCAGGGCATCCAAGCAGCATTTAATGGAGACTTAGAGCCTTTGGAGTGACCACTTGAGGCAGTCGTCACTTGTATTGAGACGACATGGCACTTCATAAAAAAGCTGTTGATAGCACCGCTGCCGATTACTGGACGAAATATTTCGGTGATTATGGTCGGTTATGGGTTCGTAGAATCCCGCGAAAAATCGCTGTCGCACTAAAAGATAAACAAGCATCAATCATGCCCTTGGGACATGCTGTTACAGATGAAGGCGTAGCCCTCGAAGGTATCGCGAAGACGTCCAAGAAGAATCACATCTTCTGCGCTCGCTTCGACCATCGCGGCAAGCTCATTAAATTCGAAACGGTATAGGAGCATCGAATGAATGTTTCAGAAGCACTGAAGCTGTTCTCAGATGGACGGCTTGACGCAGAACTGGGTAACGGTCCCATCGCTCGAATCGCAGACAAGCTCGTTGAAGCGGCAGACAAAGCTGAAGCTGAGCGCATGGGTCGAAAGAGCGCAGCAGGCGCACCTATGTACTCCGCACTTAAGCGTACAGTTGAACAAGCACGTTCGGACGCGCTTGCTGACAACGAACTGCCAGTCATCACACGTTACGATTTCTGTCAATTTCTAAAGGGTGCAGCCGAGCAGCTAGGTAAGTCAGAACAATCCGTCCGTCATGCTAGCCTCATGGCTCGCCAAATGTGGCACGACGATCCATTGGGCTCGCTCACTATTGGTGAGGTCGCCCAGATGCGAGCGCACTACAAACGTGAGTATCCCAAGTCCAAAGCGGCCCGAGTAATCGAGGCAAGTCTTTTAGCGACCGGCTTCAATACCTTGGCACTTCCCAAACTCACTCGTACTGCGAATGAGATCGCGAGCGCAAATCTTTCCGCCAACGAGATCTTCAGTGTCTACGAAGGACAAGGACTCAACCGTAAAGAGCGGTCTTATATCAACGCACTCTTAGCTATGGACCCGAAAAAAGCTGACGTTATTGAAAACGTCTCCCGCCGCATGGCGCAAGAAACAATCGACAACGAGGAGCCTCACATCGAAGATGGCATCCTGCACGGTGATGAGGAACTTGGTGTCACTACGAGTCCCTATACCGACGAAGAAATCGTCATCGAGGTCGGTCGAAAGATCGAAGAAGACGAGTTAGAAGAAGACGAGGAAGAAATGGCCCTTGTTCCTATAGAGGAAGAAGAAGGCATGGAGTTTTTAGGTAAGCTCGCAGAGTTTGTTATCCTTCCCGATCCTACGACAGACGGAGAAGAGAATCTTCGCATCACGATTGAACGTGACGAGCCCGAAGAAGAAGACTTCGAAGAAGAAGAATACGAAACAACCGCAATTATAGACGGCGAAGAAGAAGAAGAACCACTAGAAACCTTCGACGCTATTGACATCAACGCCGCACTTCAGCGCCTAGCGAACTTCGGTGTTCGTGGTGACGTCTATCGAAGTAAGGACGGCGAATCTATCCATGTAAATGTTGGTGATGGGAACGTCCTCCGCGTATCGAAGAAGGGCTTTGTGCTCACTGCTTCTGACATCGAAGACCAAATCATCTCTGGCGACACTGTTCGTCATGGACGTTGGTCATTACGGATCACCGATGACGACGAAGTTGAACTCTCAACCCGCACAGCAGCACGCACTTGCAGCCTCGCGCATCTCGATACAGCAATCTCCGACTTCATCTGCATGGCAGCAAAGAAGTACAACTATCGCATCGCTACACAGGTTGGTGAAAACGTTCCTGATGAACATGTAAAGCACCAAGTGAGTAAGATAGCAGCAGCAATCAAAGGAATTGACTCTGCTGCTACTGTCTCACGCAGCGGTCGAGATATAGTATTCACTGCGAATCTCGATAAGGCTGGTATCAATCGTGTTCGCACGGTCCTCCGTTCTAAGTTCGGCGTGAAGGTGCAAGCACAAGCATTGGCTCCTGGCGGTATTCCTGGTGCGATTGGTGATGACAGTTCAATCGGCGATCCTGCACTGGCTGAATTTAGTTCAGGTCCAAACGTCCACAACGCACCGGGAAGTTCCGACATACAACCGCCAGAACAAACACCCGCAGACGAACATAAGAATAAGGTTGGACCAGAGCAGACTGCGGAAAGGCATAGCACGGAAGGTTTGCCTACAACGGCTGATAGCACCTTCGATCCCACAAAGAAGGTCGAGCCTCCACCCGCTTGCCGCGCTTCTAAGGCTGCGCAAATGATGGACATGGACACTGAGATTCCAGAACCGATTGATCTGGATACCGAAACAGAGATGATGGCTGAACCTGAACCTGAATTCGAACCAGCACCTATGGAAATGGGACCGATGACCTTTGAAGGTCTTAGTGGGGAAGAGTCCGAAGCAGCGGAAGCAGGGTTCACGCACTACCGAAACAAAGGTAAGGGTCCAGCGCAAGCAATTCACGACTTCCTAAATGACTATGCGGAGATGATGGAATTATATGGTGAAGGAGCAGAGCCCGAGCGACATGCGGCAGAAGCAGACCTTGTCAGTATTATGAGTGATGTCTTCGCGAAGCCTGCAATTACGGCAACCGCTGCGACTGAAGGGAACTTCGCCGCAGAAGGTGACATTAGTGCTCCCAAAATCAATCAACGCCCACCTGTTCAAACAGGGGCACCGCAAGGGAAGCCTTCCTTCAAAGAGAAGGACAAAGTCAGTTTCGGTGAAAAGAAACCAGTGGCACGTCCGAACAAGAAGCAGAAAGGGAAGTTATCGGACACGGCGCTGAAGGGCGATGACACGTGGAAACCGCAATAACGTTCGCGCTACCGGACGGCACAAAACATCAAGGTGAGCTTTCTCGTTGGGAAGCCGACGACGCAATAATCTGTATCGACGCGGGCACCTATTTCCGAATCCCACGCTACGCTCTTGTCCAACAAGACTGGCAGTGGACGGCTCATGTTGAAAGCGGCGAGCTAACTCAGCATCAGATCACAAGTGCATTGACCCACGACCTCGACGTGCTCGACGTCGCACCGGGACAGGTTCATACGCACGTCGCATCAGGCCTCCAACAACTCATCGCGAAAGGAAAGATAACAGCCGCGACTCAATCGATGGCAAAGGAAGCGGTCACGTCGGCAATCGCGGACCAGGG
>Ga0098061_1001507_pt1 | contig 11257 bp, 9 predicted proteins | sample 22_taG_FD_92579 | JGI IMG/M metagenome (GOLD analysis project Ga0098061, IMG submission 92579) | Marine viral communities from the Subarctic Pacific Ocean - 22_ETSP_OMZ_AT15343 metaG | ecosystem: Environmental > Aquatic > Marine > Oceanic | place: Subarctic Pacific Ocean | collected 2015-01-20 | reverse complement strand
TGTCGGCTAAGGCTAGTTGCGTTGAGTGACTTTGGCTTGCCAACATAGGCTTTTTGCCGGCTTTCTGTGGGCTACATGGACCACAAAAAATGGGCGGCAATGCATTTTCCAATTTTTCAGGGTCAATGGCTGGTAGCATGTCAACGAGATCGCTTAGCAAATCGTCCTGACCCTTTTCTGCTAATTTTATAACATCTTCTGGGTTTATATTATCGGCTAGAGTGCTAATAGTATTGGGATCACAAAAATCAGCAAAACGAGCCTGGCTTTCTTGGAATTCTTCTTCGGCGTCTTCCCATAGATCATCATCAATCATTGCGCCAACGGAATTTAAAAACTCGTGGACATTCGATATAGGTATTTCTGGGATAAGTGGTTTACAAGACAAAGCATCTTCTGAGGGTGGACCGCCTGCAGCAGACCACGCTGCGGCCGCGGCGGTTGGGGAGCCTCCTTTATATGTTTCAGATAGTGGAGTGTCCGTATCTGAAGTAAACGTCACTCCATTTTTAGCTAACGTGTGCGCAGCTTTTTTATATCCGGCATCAAAAGAATTATCGCCACAATTAGTATTAAAAAGTCGTTTCATTTCACTAGGAGTAAATTGCCTGCCTAGCTCTTTAAGGCTACTGACCAAATCATTTATATCAGCACTAAGCATAGCCATGGTGCCTATTTTTTTAAGTGTCTTCTTTAATTGGGCAAAATCTCCATCTTTATAAAGGGATGAATTCATTATATAGTCTGTTGGATCGAGCGTTTGTTTCCAATTTTTAATAGCACCGCAAAGATCTTTTAACATGCCTCCTAGTATCTTGTCTTTAGCATAGTCCAATGCAACCAACGCAGTAGCTAGCGCGGCGGTCTTAATCGCCTCTTCGATGGCCTTCCCAATAGCATCCCCAAAACCTTTGGTATTATCTGTTGAGCCTGCCGATGCTGAAAATATTCTTCTGATGGATGCATATGGAAATGTTGACTGCTGTTCTATTGTTTGAGATTTATTTTTACCGGCAATGTCTATAATATCTTCAACTTCATCTTTCATCTCTTCTGCAAACTCAAGCAGTTGTTGCACGGGGCCATAAGATGTTAAAACACATTCACAAAGTTTTTCTTGACCCTGCTCTTCTAACCACTTCAGCGCCTCTTCAGACATATCATCTGCGGGGCGGCCAAGATTTTTTCGGAACTCGGGATCCGAACAGTAAAGATCATTAACTGCTGCAATATCTGCCTCGTTGGACAGGCCGGTGGCCGTATCGGGATCAAAGGATTTTTTAAATTTTTCTGGGAACCGCGCGCGCGCTTGAGCATAAACATCGGTGAACCGGCCTCCTATTTTTTGCTCTAACTGCCCAATTGCTATTTGGCCTTCGGGGCTTTGGCGCAAACAAGGGTATAAGTGCGTTCGCATATCGTTTATTGTCATCGCGCCCATAATGGCTTCACATAGCTTTTCTTTGAACTTGCTATGCGGCGTGCACTTTACGATAGCAGTAACTCCTATCTTAATTAATTCTGTAATTGGTACTTGGTTGACTAATCGAAAATATAGTGTCCGCAGGTCAAATATGTCTGCCGTAAGGGCACTCATAAGTACATCATCGCCGCCATATTCTACTTTTTGATTTGCTGCCCCAACGATTCTATTTCTTAAGTCTGGGGCTAAAAGTTGAAGGGGGTCCTGAGAATACATTCCTTGTTTGGTGAGCGAGGCAAGTTTTTTTGTTACTTTGCCGACCTCCGCAAGTTTTTTTGCTTTGAACTCTGCCATAGTCTCCGATGTGTCTTGTGTGACTTCTGGCGCTGGATATACAAAACGCTTCATAAATCTTATCCATGATTCTTGGGCCGAGAAAAGAACTTTTTTCTTGTTACCCTTTAGGTATGAGGCGTATTTTCGTACAATTTCAGGGATATAATATACAAAACCATTAATTCTTTGAGAATCAAATGGAGAATTAATTTTTAATTCGTCAACTCCTTTTTTTAAAAGATATGCATTAATATTGTTTTGATCACATAGGCAATCAGGCTCTTCGCTATAAGCAATATATTGCAAATCTAATGTTTCTGTAAAACCAAAAGTAAAAGCAGCGGGAGAAGTAGAACTTAATAAAGGCTTGTCATTTAAAGCTAAAACCTTATCTAGCTCTTTTGCGATTTTTGATACTTTGCCTGCGCTGCAGACTGGGTCAAAGGCAGTATAAACTTTAGAATCGGATATTTGTTCAGCAAAATGAAGTAATATACCTTCTAAATCGACCAAATCTTGTTGTAACGTTTTTGCAAACAACATCACGGTGCGGGTCGATTTTTCTAAATCTACACAAGGGTTGTCTTTGGACGGTAGCGAATCGATCCAATTTCTATCAAACATCATTTTTAAAGACAGGTTTTGATATTCGGCAGAGCGGCCGTCGATATGCCAAGCCTCCGCTAACTTAGGAAATGTTTTCCCAGATGGAGTGTCTGGCTTTTGTGAATCTGCCGGCAAGAAAGCCATTGTTTCAGCATCTTTCTTGTGGTCTAAACTAATAGCTTTGGCTAAATCGTGGGCCAACTTTTCGAGGGCCCATGCTTTAGCTGAGTCTGTAAAGAGTTTCGCGGCTGGTGACTGTTGAAAATCTCCGCGTCCGCGTGGGCCGTCCTCCGGAATTCCTAGCAGACCGTCTTCTCCGTATAATTGTAATTTTCTGTTAGTGGAAAATGGTTGCAACGCAGGATTGCTAGGTATGTTTTCGTACACCACGGGAACAATGTAATATTTTTCGTCTTTTGACAAAAAAGTTCTTGTTTCAAGATACCACTTTTTATAATTCGGAACCCCTAGGGTATTTTCTGCTAACTGGGTTTCGTCAGAAAGAATAGTTTCTGGCCCCAAACCATACTCTTTATTTTTGTTAGCTATGAATTGTTCCTCGGACAAGACAATCTCACTACCAACTTGAAGGAGATCAAATTCAGCGATGAGATCATCTATAAATTTGGCCTCACTAGGTTCATATTCTTGCGGTGCGGTGTTGTCTTTTGTTTGTCCTATCCACACAACAAACCCCTTTTCGGGAGACTCTTTGAGTTTTTTATATATTTCTTTCAGTGCTTCTTTAAATCGTTTTATGTTTTTAGCCATATTAGCCTCTTATCTATTTTAATTAATTCTTATGTGCCGACTCAGAATACTTTTCCGAGCATTTGGTGCAAGAAATTCCATTTGTAAAAGTTTATTAACAGCAGCAAGATCCAAAAAATTCTTTTTAATCTTTATACCTAGGGCGCCAAGCTTTGCTCCTGCCGGAAGAGTTTTCGCGAAGCCCGTTTGGCCCAAAAAATACAATTTCTCAGATGGCCGGCCACCGCCAAATGAGCTAACGAACAATGAAAGCGCTTGTGCTACATAATCAGGATGAGTGTGGCTCATTATAACATTATTATATTCTTGTTGGTGCTGATAAAAGAAATCAAGGGCGCCATTAACTGACTGGATTAATTTCAAAATCTCTAATAGTGCCTCTTGCAAATGAAAGCCGCGTGGTATGGGCTGCATCATTGGAAAGCCAGAGGGCAATACTACATCGTCCGGATTCGCGCCGTACATACCAAATTCACTACCAGCAATTAGATCAATAGGGGCAACTGATCTAAGTTTTCTTCCTTTGGAGTTAATTTCATCGGCGCCAGATATAATTTTAATTCCGTTTCTTCCAATTATTCTAACTTGGTCGGCCTTTGCAACGACGGCGGAGCGCGCGCGGACATTGCCAATCGTACCCAGAGGACATTGAAATTGATCATCTACGTCGCAGTTTTGAGAAATATAAACTCGTGCAGCATCGCGATCAGATGTTGGGTTTTTGGGGAGGGTTGGGACCCTATTAAGATATTGGCTTGCAGAGTCCAGACCTGCGATAAGATCAATGTGCGCACTGGCAAAGCAGCCTTGTTGGCCTCTTCCCTTGCCGTATTTTTTTATTTCATCATTGTTTAGTCGGTCACTTCCAAGGATTATGTATGACCCATAATTACCTCCAATAACTTTTTCATCATCTCTTTTATTTAATTCGGGTAGCTTTTGAGGGTTTGGCGAACCATCAACCCCAGCGAATGCGCCGCGTTCTTCTTCCGTTAATGTGGACCCGGGGCCGAGCTTCGGATCTCTACATTTTATCATATTTGATGTCATTTGCTAAATCCTCGTATAATATAGTTGCTAACCATAAGCACACCCCATCTGTTCAAGGCGTCGAATGGCGGCCCGGGGGAAATCTCTTGCCTCGTGGGAACTTTCTTTACGCAGTATTCTCACGTGAAAATGATCCTCATGCCCTTTTTTATGTTTGAGCAATTTCATTATATCTTCAACAAACTCAGGCTTTCCAAATAAATGATCTTTAAAAAATAATTTAAGTGCTCTATCTACTTCTAAAATTTTAGCTCTTCCAGTTGGGCTGTGTCCATCGGTTGCAATAAAGTTGGCTCTTTGTTTTATCGGCTCAAAAAATTTCCTGTCTAAGAAAATTACTTTGGCACCATGTAGTTTTGATAGTATTATAAACGCTAAGGTTTTGTCAACATCAAGCTCTTTTGGTGTGATAATTCTGCGGTATGGTCGACCAACTGGAACTGGGGTCAGACCAGTTGTATCTAGTTGGGGCAGCACGATATCAACATCTGTCCCCTCTCTGTGGGAGTCGTGTCCCATTACCTTATCCACTCCGTTCGCTTGTGACGGTGATATATCTTTGATAACCCAAATGGTGGGCCTGGTGGCCCTCTTATGCGGGGACTCCGTGGCCGACAGGGCGGCGGAACCGCCCGTTTGGGACCACATAATATCATCTAAGCCTTTAAAATATTTTCCAAGTGCTTGGGATCCCCATAAATAATTTTTGTTTATAGGCGAAAATTCAATATTACCAAACTGTGACGTTTCATATTTTACGAGACCCAGAGGGTTCACGCTGCAATTTCTTTCAGTTGGTGTGTTAAACAATCTTAAGGTGGCATTTCGGGTGGTCCCTAAGAACTCTCGGCATGCTGCGTCGCTAATTTTAGCGCGTCCGATTTCTTCTGTGGATGGCGTATGATTTTTTAATCTGCCTTTTTTGTATAGTGATATTGGCTTTAAATCAAATTCTGCTACTGGATTCCCGAGGGGATCATATGCTTTACCGTCTTTGTCAAAAACTAACTGGGTAGGAGGTATTTCTGAGGCACCTTGGCCTGGGGCAGATCCTGCTATGGCGGGTGGGATGAATGAGGGCTTTGTAGGCAGCTGCGGGACGGGAGCACTAAGTAGACTTGGTCGCGAAAAATATGCATAGGGCAGTGCATTATGAGTGGTCTCAACAAGCTCGGCATATATGCCTTCCAACGGGTTCTGTAAAAGTTTAGATGCAAGTTGCTGCGCTGAAATTTTTACCGCCGATGGGGGGCCGATTGGAGTTGGCCCTGCTATCACTTGGACCTCGAAATCTGTGCCGAGAGTAACGGATTGCGAGCTGCCAAACGCAATTTGTATAAAACCAATTGTCGAAGTCCAATTTGCATTAAATAAATCTATTCTTCGAAGGCCGCCGGGCTTGCTTATATTGTGCAGTTTGCTTAAAATATTCTTTAATGTTCGTGAAGACCCCCCATGCGCTTTAATTGTAAAAAAGCTGGGAGGGACCGCGGCAGTTATAACTTGTTTAGGGGTGCTATTCGATTTCCAAATAGACCATTTTGCTTTAATCGTCTCTAATACTTCTTCGTGAAATTCGTTGAAAGTGGGGGCCGCGCCATTATTTGTTGGGTCAGACCACAGTTTCGAGCTAGCGCTGGACGGGCTAGGGTCTATATCTACCAAGACAATAACCACGTTACGGCCGTCTTCTACCATCTTTTTAAATTGATTTTCTAATGACAATTGATATGTTTTTGCTGCACCGTTCTGGCCGATATCGCCATGCAAATAATAAATAAGCTCATAAGGACTCAGCACGGAACAACGATTGGGCTGTAATATTGCAACAGTTTGCGACGGGCCGACTAGTTTAGATCGATATAATATTGCTTTCCCATGAAATTTTTTAAAAACCTCTCTTACATTCATAGGTATGCCCGGGTCTGTATCGAAATAAGGAGTTTGCTTTTCTTTTGTAGGTTTTATTGTGGCCATGGGGGATGTTAAATTGTTTGAAATTGGTGTCCATTCCAAAACCTTGGCCTGGGAGACAGACGGCCAAAATTTACATAAAATATTTTGAAATGGGGCTCTTAAACGAATTAGCTTATCTGTTTCTGCTGCGTATTTGAGAAAAGAAAAGCCCCTCTCATGGTCTTTTCGCGCCGGATCTTGGTATGATTGTTGATCTAACCACTCTTGCAGGGATATCCCTGCCTTTTCCGCCATCATTTCTGCATATTCTGCTGCGACATTCGCCGCGGCATCGGCGACCCCGGACGGGCCTTCGGCGCTTGGGTTAATAATGTCCTGAACAGTTTTCATTTTAATTTTCGACGTCAGATCTGCAATCACACTGCCAATACCTTTTTTAAAGGACGTTACTTCAGGAGATGCTTCTGTTTTACTAGCCAGGGTGCCTATAAAAGTAGCGGCTGCGTTTCGCGGAAGGGCTGAAGATTTATCATCCCAGACCAAGTGTATTTCTATCTGTGGAGGGTTATCGCGATCAATATTTTTTATAATTTCAAATATATCGCTGTCTGCATAAAAATTTCTTTTGGGCGCCTTGTCTGTACTGCTATAGTCTGCATGGAATAAAACTATTTTTGTTGGATTTAATTCTTTTAGTTTGCGCATTCGTGCCAAGTTAGATATGGCAATGCCCCCTTTTCGGTCGGCCACTAGTGTGATATATTTTATATTTTTTTTGTCTCCTAGGCCAAAATGTTTTTGTAACAAATTAATGACTTCTACATGGAGGAGTGTCATGTTGCCTGCTTCGCCGCTACTTACTGTTGGCGGCACGGATACAGAACTGCCTTTGTATCTTTGATGAGAAGTTGGAACTTTTGTGTCTAAAGGCTGAATGATCTTATAGCCTTGGTTTCCACCATTATATTGCCACGCAGCCCATTGACGATCACTATAGCCAGATGATTCAATGCTATCTGTGCGGCCGGTGGCAGCGACTGTTTGGCTTCGAGGCACTCCTAGAATATTAGAGGAGCCTTGTGACCACAACATTTCGGGAACAACAAAGACAAAATTGCGGCGTGCTCCATCTAAAGTGAGTTTTTTCTTTGTCATTTCTCTTAGAGAATACCACAATTTATCCCATTCTTCATGGCTGTTTTTAAAGCCGCCTGTATCATGAAACCAATATATTATTTCCAGGGGTGCCGTTGGGTCTGTTCCCGTTGGCATATATATAACGGTGGAGCGGCCTGGCTTTCCATCTGCAACGCGTTTGCCGTCATCTGATAGCATACCGACACTGTCTTCTTCGCCATTATTTTTGCATACCCCAAGCCAAACTATTCCTTTGTATTTATCCTCTTTTATTAGTTTTTCTTGGAATAGTGTCAAAAGCCATTTTTTGTAATTATCGCCAGTAATAATTTTATTTTCATTCATTCCAATTCCGGAAACCATAGGAGATCTGCCGGTGTTCGTTTTAGATAAGTTTTTGCCACTGCCAATAGGATCTCCTGTCGCGCCGGCGTTGGAATATTTGTTTACAACATCTTCTAGGCACTTTCCTTGTGGTACTGGAGAGTTTCCTTCGTACGCGGCGGGGTCAACAATTTCACTTTCATTCGAAGGGCCAAGATATTCAATATTATTATTCGTCCACCTAACTCTAACTTGCATTCCGGGGCGGACAGTTTTTTCCATCGCCTCTAAGTTGGCGGCCACCGCGAGTGGTTGGTGCGAATCAATGCGGAATTGGTCCACTTTGCATAAAATCTCGTCTCGCATAGTTTGTAAGTTATCCGGCACTGGGAGAGCAAAGTGTATCTCTGGAATGCGTATTCGATATACTGCTAATCTTTTTGACTGCGTGCCGTCATCTTGTTGCGTGCCTTTTTTTATTGTATTTTGAGGTACGCATGGACAGGTTGGGTCCCGCGGATTAAATGTCTGTAGCAGAATCCCTTGTAATATTTGACCTTCCTTAAATTTTCTTGCCCCAAAAACTTTTTTAATTGTGCGGGTTAAAACTGAATATACAGTTTCAGATTGAAAATCTATAGACTCTTGCCAGTTTGAAAGATCTTTGAATTCTGGGTTGAGCAAGCCCGGTGATGCGGATAAAATCTTTGGTCGACGTACAGCTCTGTCCGGCTTACACTCTGTCACTTGCTGCCTTCTCCTTGAATTAGATCAAAAAGCTCTTGTTTGTCTTCTTCATCCAATTCAATGGTGCCTTCCTGCTTTTTGTTTAATATGGCAGTGATTTTAACTAATTGTTCGTTAGAACGTTGTAGTGTTTCAACGTACTTGGAAGCAATTAAACCCAATTGTTTGTGAGTTTCAAGATCTCCGGCCTTTTTCATCTCTATTAACAATTCAGTTAAAAGAGTAGAAGTGACGGCTCGATCATCTCTTATATTAGAAAGCGATTCTTGAATGTACTCATTAACATTTTTTATTATTCTTTGTCCCATTTTGTTTTAAATTCCCTATATCGAACTCTTATTTTATTTAAACTACTAACGACTTGCTTAGTATTTAAGCCTGTAATTTCTCTTATGTATAAGTAAATAGCTTTTTTATTAAAAATTTCTATGTTTTCGGACTCTTCAAAAAGAATTTTGACAGCTTGAATAACTTTTTTTTCATTATTTCGAACAGGTAATTTTTCCCAATTCTTTATCTGCTGCTTAAAGTCACTCCAAAATTCATTCTTAATACTATCTTCAATAAAGGTATTGTAAATTACTAATGGGTGTTCTGTGTGTCTGCCGGTGGGAACTGATAGGCAGTGCCTACTAATCTCCACCTCTCTCCTAGATTTTTGAGAATTTTTTTTAATTTTGTGGATAAACCAGTTCTTTGTTATAACACTAAAATATGAAAAAGCTTTTGAGCCCCTATTGGCGTCATATTTGTCTAATACGGTTATTAGCCAATTTTTGCATTCTTCTCTAAGACAATCAATGTTTGGAAGAATGGTAAACTTATATGTGTATACAATTTTATCGACCATCTCGCTAAAGGCTGGTCCGATATACTCATTATATAATTCATTTCTTTCTTTGTGGTCGCAAGACAGGCAATAATCTATAATAGCCTGCTCATGGACTTTAGTAAAATAGTGGTTCTTTTTTCTTTTGCGGGCCATACATTATTCTCCATCCTCGTATTCTTCGCTTTCTTCTAAATCATAATTTATATCGTAAACGGAACGAAAGTCCTTAGCCGTTTCTGCTACTACTTTCGAATGTTTCATTAAATTTTCTAATGTCGTATCGCCATAAAATCTTTCTAAATTATATACTTTATCTACATGCTCTGTATATTCTTCTAAAAGCACAAAAAGAGCTTCTAATTCTTCAGAAATATTAAGAAATTTTTTTATTAACTTAACAACATACCATATTAAAAACCCACTAATTAAAATAGATACTCCTAATAATATTTCAATCATTTTTCTTCTCCAAATTATTCTTTTGTTGGTTTAAGTCTTGTTTGGCCTCTTCTATAAAGCTTTTAACGTGATCACCAACTTTTTGTTTTTGTTCTGGTTTCTTCTTTATACTAGAAAACATGGAGGGCTTTCTAGTTAAAGAGCCAGAAATCTCGCATACTTCACAATCTTCCATTGTTTCAGTCATTGAATGACTAACTGTTAATTCGCTTCCACAATGGTTGCAGCCATAAATATAAATGGGCATTATGATTTTGGGGCTTCGGGTGGGTCTTCAAGGTCTAAACTCTCTTGAAAGTTTTTTTGAGTTTCCTCAGTAAACTTAACAATGGGCGCGTTCATTACAATAAGCCCTTGTTCTGAAAGCTTGAGCTTGAATCCCTTTAATACCGGTACAATATCGCTTTGTTCCATTAAACTTTTTTGGAGAGCCATCATAACTGCTCCCACTGCTTGATCTGACATATTCATTTCTTTTGACATATTATTCTCCTATATTTTAATATGCTAATTGTAGTTCGTCTTTTAAGTGACGACTTGTTCGTTTTTGTACCTGTGCCCATAAAACATCGTATAAGGGGGTTTTTTCTTCGGTATATAATATTTTGGTCACAAGCCCCAAACTCAAATCCCAACGTCGGGTGTGCTTTACTAGAACTCCAACTCCCAATTTCATGACTCGCTTACTGCTCTTCCTTTTAATTTTTCCCAGTCTTTCTCTGGTCTTACTTCGAGATTCTTTTCCCAAACCGCTTTTAAGACTTTAGGATCTATATTTAAATTTTCAGCTGTTTTAATTAAAGCGTTTAAATCTTTAGGAAAGCACGATCCGCCAAACCCGCTTTTTCCATCCGGACCTGGTGCTGAAAGATGTGTCTTCCCCAAGCGATCATCGTATAAAGCGTACTCTACTATTTTATCATAATCTATATCAATCTTTTCACATATTTGTTTAATTTCATTAGAGAAGCTAACCTTTGTAGCAAGAAAACAATTAGTAAAATATTTAACCATTTCTGCAATTGTTGAGCTAGTTTTAATTAAAGGAGTTTCTGGGAACGCTTTTCTATATAAGTTCTTTACCAATGTTGAGCCGGGTCGTGGGCCGCCAATAATAATTCTGGTTTGATTCTTAAAATCTTCAATAAAATTAGCTTCCGTTAAAAACTCTGGGTTGAAGACTACTTGAATATTTTTACATTCTTTATTTAGGTTGTTGGTGGTTCCCGGTGGAATAGTCGATTTAATTACAACAATATTTGCATTGTTGTAAGAATCAGTATTATAAACTACTTCATTAACTATGTTTAAGTTACAACTGCCATCTAGATTCATGGGTGTTGGCACGCAAGCAAAAATAATTTTTGCTTTTTTGCTCAATTCTTCTAAAGTGAGGCACGTTGAGTCTTCTTTTTTAAATTTATCGTAAGTCTCAATATCAAAATGTTTTTCAAAACCTCTTTTAAGCGCTTGCCCCACAAACCCTTGGCCAACAATTCCAACTTTCATATTTATCTCAGTCTCCCTTTATAACTCTATAACTATCGCTGTCAAAATGTTGGGTTGAGAATTCAAACAATTCTGTATCTTCCAAGGCGATCATCTGGTGTCTCAAGCCAGTATACACGTGGAAATTATCGCCCTTTTCTAAAATG
>Ga0098061_1001506_pt1 | contig 11261 bp, 4 predicted proteins | sample 22_taG_FD_92579 | JGI IMG/M metagenome (GOLD analysis project Ga0098061, IMG submission 92579) | Marine viral communities from the Subarctic Pacific Ocean - 22_ETSP_OMZ_AT15343 metaG | ecosystem: Environmental > Aquatic > Marine > Oceanic | place: Subarctic Pacific Ocean | collected 2015-01-20 | reverse complement strand
TCGAATACGGGCTTGGTTTAGGTCGTGACCCTGCACAATCTGCAGTGTTACACATACAGTATTCTCAAGCAGAGTTTGTTTCTAAAGAATTTGTTCAAGAAAACATTGACGGTTTAACAGATGTTTCCCGTGAACGTTCAAGGCTTGACGTTGAAAAGTTTCGGAACATGGCTCTCGCTAAACTTCTCCAAGGTTTAGAAACTGGTGAAGTCCCTGACGAGGCTTTAATCGAAATGGCTAAAGCCAGAGAAAAAGGTGAAGACCTTTTTGAACTATACGACGAATGGATAGTTCAACCGAAAAAAGCGTTAGAGGAACAAATGCTCGAAACTGGGTTAGGGGCTCCGCTTATGCCGGGTCTCCCACCAGAAGGGGAGGTGGGGCCGGGCGGTCCTACGGCTCCTCCTCCTCCAGTCCCACCGGGAGGTGGAGAACTTCTGGGCCGCATCGGAGCAGGTCCCGGATCTGGACTCCCTCCCGGTGGGCCACCACTCGGAGGGCCACCACCTGAAGGCCCAGCCTAATGGAAAACGATAAAATAGATCCATTTGAAAACGATGAAGTTATAGATTCTTGCGATCTTGAAAACCCAGAATCTTGCGATTCTTGTCAGTAGGTAAAACATGGCTGAAGAAATAGAAAAAACACCGACAGCGGATGTAGCGTTAAACAAACCTGCTTCTGGTACATACGGTGAAAAAGCGGACCTTAACAGGTTAAAGCAATCGTTGCCTCCTATGGAGAGAAGCAAACAAGGCGCACCTCAACAGGGTTCGCCTATGCCTTCACCTTCAGGTCAAGTACCTCAACGCCCTATGGGAAGGCCAAGTAACGGTCCTTTGAATTTGCCTGCAGGAATTAGTTCACCTACTAATCGTCCAGAAGTTCCGATGAACACGCCTTTAAGTCAAGGCCCTAATATGCCGCAAAGAAACCCTGCAGCGGACAAGCAGCGTTTAGCGATTTTAGAAGCGCTTTCGACACATCCACAAGTTTCTCAAGAAACTAGAGAATGGGCCGCTTCAGTAGCGGAGTATTTATCTGGGAGAAATTAAATGCCGTTTAATTTAGAGACAGGCGAATGGGAAGAACCTGAAGAACCTGAAGAAGATTCTTCTGTTGGAGAAATCGGACAACCACAAACTTCTATTCTTGATCCTGTAAAAGAACAAGGCGTATTATCAGGTGGTTTAACTCTTGCTGGTTCGATGATTCCCGGCGCTGCCGCAGGGTATAGCGCACGTCAGCAGGCTCAAACTGACGGTTTTTCTGTTACAGACATTTTCAAAGGATTAGGTAGTTCCGATTTACCTTATTACATTCCGGGCGTAGGAGAGGCTTTAGGGTTAAAACATGCTATTCAAGCAGGGAGCCAAAACACTGATGCCGTAACCACTGGTTTGTCAAGAATGGGTTACCTTGGCATTCTTGGCATTGGGGCAACTGGAGCAGCAATCGGGGGCGCTATGGGAGCATCGATTGGCCGTCAAGTAAGAATTAACCGGGGTATAGCAGACATGAACTCTTTGCATCCACACCGTCCAGTGTCTGATGCTGTTCAAACAATGATTTCGCCTTCAGCCTCGGATGCAACAAACCTTTACCCTTCTTCTGTTCCGTCTTCTCGCAGGTCTCACATGATGGCTGCTCTGCATGAAGTAGAATTAGCAGCGTTAGAAGGAAGATCAATAGGCGGTAAAGATTTTGTAAATCTTGCAAGAATAAAACACACTCGAGTCTTAGAGTCTCTTGTGGAGCCTATAGCCGAAGCGTTTATTAGAGGAGTGACGGGCAAACACCGTAAGACTGGTTTCAGACATCAAGAAGTGATGGATGACGTTATGGCGCCTTTTATGATGGCGATGGGAGAAAGATATAAAACTCTTCCAGCGTTCCGACAAAAAGGACTTCGCACCCAACCCGGGAGGCCGGGTGTCCCAGAATTTGACCTTGTAGAATATATTACTAGAGAGTTTTCTAAATTCGATTACGCTTTAGAGAACGACATGATAAGGATGGTCCATCCTGATAGATACAAACCAGTTCCGGGGAGACCATCAAGAGGACAAGTGGCTAGTTTCACCGGAGCGGATGAACCACTTGGCCCTAACAGGGCTCTTCCCGGGTTAATGCATGAATCTCCAGATATTGTTATCAAAGCATGGAAAAAACTATCTACAGGCAAAACTTTAAGCGCTAATGAAATGAAGGCTTTAAGTGAAACAATGTTTTCGTTTGCTGAATTGACTCAACAAATCGCTCACCCTGAATTAATGCTTGCGAATCCTTTAACTAGATTATCTATGGTTTCTATCAAACAGTACCGATTTATCGATCAGCCTACAAGCGGTCAGTTAACGTTCGAGACTCTAAAGTTTCCTAGAAGACCTAGAGGATCAGAACAAATTCATCATGAAGTAATGAATGATCTGGCTGAATTGTATAACTTTAATTCTGATGCATTGATTTCTTTAATGACGAAAAACCTTATGGACATTTTTGGAGAGTCTGATATTGCTGCGATGCAAACAAAATCTACAACAGGTATTGTTTACCCAGCAAAAAACACAACCAAATTTGAAGTTGATGCTCGTAAATCCATTTATGACGGCTTGTCTGAAGATGCCCCTAAGATGGGTTCTTTAGAATACGATGCCGCTTCACAACATGCGTTATCAACATTACTTTGGGGATTTTCAAGCCAAAGCCATCCAGAGATTAAACCCGGCACGCCAATGATGGCAGCGTTAGAAAACGTTACTAGAATCCTTGGTTTGGATGCTGGGCCTGAAGCAGCAATGATGTCTTTGGTTGATCTGCCTTCTACTTTTTGGGATAACATTTCTCCAAGAGTTTCAGGAGAACTTGTTAGAAATTTGAGAAGTAAAGCGAGAGAAAATTTTAATGCTTTGTTCTTGGACGACATAAACCAACCTCTTGATGAATTTGCATTAAACATTGTAGCAAATCCAAAATTTTGGGATGAGGGCATAGGCCCTAAAGAAATTGTCAGTACAAGTATATTAGATGTCATTCAAGAACCTTTGCCTGCTGGTTTTGTTACCGCAGCAGAAAAAACTACCACTCTTTCTGCAGTTCCTGTTACAAGCCTTAGAACAACTTCCTTTGACGAAGCATGGGGTATAGCGCCTCCTTCAAGGTCTCAACAATTAAGTTTGATAACTGACTCTGAAGGAAATATAAACATCGGAGGTGACGGTTATACTGATCGTTTACTGTACTCAACTGTGGTTCAAACCGCTGACGGTCAATCATTTATTATGGCAAGAAAACGGCCTGCAATAATTTCTGAATCTTTACCCAAAGGAACAAGTGACTTTTTAGAAATACTTGCTAAATCTACTGGCGGACAAACAGGCGGAAGAGATTACACTTCTGTAAATCAGATACCGGGTTTGATGGAAGGGGAAATTATAGCGTTAAGCGCTAAAGCAGACGTAACAGAATTAGGTAAACCTACTTCTCAACAACTTTTGAAAGTTAAATTATTCCTTGAATCTCAAGGTATCGAATTTGAAGCGACTATAGATGCCCCTCATAAAGGCCCCACAAAAGTTCATGTTGATGAAGCCGGAAACCCTGTTTGGGATGCGGAGTTTGCCAGAGAGCAAGGTTATAAAATTGGTGACGCCAATGAAACAAGGCAGCAAGTAATTCTTAAATTCAAAACTCCTGAAGATCTTAATAAGGCTGTTGCTTTGCTGCATAGCCCCGAAACTCTTCTTCGTAGTGCTGCAACTGGATGGGATAATCCATCCAGTCACCATCCCCAAGCCGCCCATCACGGCGTTTTATACAACACTCTTTATGGTCCTGAACATGGGTTAACTGAACTTCCTCGCCGGATCAGAAGATACGATATTGATGATGAAGGTATGAGTGGGCAACAAAGACTTATACCAGTTAAGCATGAGACAGACATGGATTTGGCTGCCACTATTGCCCGTGATTATGATGCTTTGCCGGAAGGGACCAAACACTTAACACCTGAAGAACTTCGTGCATGGGATAAGGCAGCAAAAGAAATTGATGCCCAGTTTCATTATCTAACACAAGACCCTAACGGGCCTCTGTTAAAAGTTGAGTTTGTTGATTACGACCCTTATACAACTAACGGCCAACCTGACTATCCAGCAATGATTGCAGATATTCAAGATAACAACACTTTGAAAATTATGGAAACCAAAGTTACAGGAAGTCATCCTTTGTGGACGGATAATACGAACAATAAGTTCCGGGCTATCCACGACTATTTCGGCCATGCAGGTTTAGGAAACGATTTTGGCCGACACGGAGAAGATTACGCTTTTGCTAAACATTTTCACATGTTCAGCCCTGAAGCACAAAAAGCAATTTTTGTCGAAACAAAAGGTCAAAACTCTTCTCTTATAATTAATGGAGATTTTGCTCCTCAAAAAGTCGGGTTTCTTAAATCGTTCAAAGAAGTTCTGACACCAGAATTTCAAAAGAAATGGTGGGTCGAAGCGGACGAGTCAGGTCAGATGACAGGCCCGGGTGCAGGCCAAGGCCGTGTAGTAGATACTCTTCTCGGAGAAGACGTTTTAGATTTAGTTATTTACAGCAACAAACCTGTTGGTGGAGCGGTGCCAGCGTACGAGCATCATTTCCGAACTGAAGGCGGTGGGCAGCATTTAGTTCACAACTCTATGCAAGGTAACGCTAATTCGGCTAATACGGTTCCTGTGCAAATTATGAAGGGCAGATACGGGTTAGAACACTTTTTTGGGGGATCAAATACTTCTGCTTATAAGGACGGATTCACTACCATTAGCGACCCTACAAGAGGAGGAATGGAATCAGGTCAAACAATCTTGGTTAGAGGCGGTTTGATAGATATGGTTGCGTCAGGAGTAGGAGATTCTATTCAAGCAAGCGGTATAAAGGGAAGTGGAAATCCTTTATTCGATGGTATAACTATTCTTCGAGAGGGCGAAAGAGCCGGTGTTAGACCTCAAGCAATTATTTTAGGGATGGGAACGACAGGGCAGCATCCTTCTGCGAGACTTGGCGGCGAAGTGCCAGCAGGTTTACCTGATAGCGGCCGCCAAAGAAAATCTTTAACTTATGTTGCTGACGATACTAACCCTTATGAAATGGTACAAGTTAACGCAGTTCATCAAGTAGTCATCAGGCAAGACGGTTCTGGGGTGGTAGTTGAACTGCCTATAGTTAATCGTTCCGCTGACGTTGAGTTAGTTGATCCTAATTTGGCTGATGAAGTACTGCAATTACTCCACGACCTCGGAGTGAGGAAAATTTCTTTCGAGGCTATGGATCTGGATACGAGGTTACGTTAAATGGTAATGGATAATGTTGTAAAACAAATCGACAATAATGTTCAGGCTATCAAAGCCATAGAAAGAACTTGGGGTATGCCAAAACTGCCTGATACTGTAACGCTTGATTTAGCGATGCTGTCAGGACTGGACGAAAGAGGGATACAGAACTTTGTTGCAGGCGTAGGAAACGATGTTCGGAAAAAGTATTCACAGCCTGCGAGAACAGAAAATCTTCGCTTCAACATGGAAGGCGTTCCAGAACCTGAACCAGAACCTCTTCCTGATACGAGAATTTCTACAGGATTTAATTTGGAAAACTTTTGGAGAACCACAGCAGGTTTAGAACCTGAAGGCGTGCCTAGCAGCGACGCTGTTTCTGCTTGGAAACAACGTGCTGTTGATTTAGGTTACTTGCCTTCAAACACTCCGATAGACAACCGTTGGGACCCAAACTTTAACCGTATTGCAAATGAAATACGGAACGACGACTTTAATCGAATGGTTAAAGGAGGGGGAGACCGCCCCTTTGCTTTACCTATTCAACGAGACGAAGAAGGCGGCAACAGTGTCATTTCTTTAATGGATGACTGGCTGTCTCCTACTGGGGCTTTACGGGCTATGACCGAACTTGGTTTCTTACCTAACTTTGATGCTTTGTCTAAAGACTTTGAAGAGTTGAAAAGCCAATGGTGGAACCCTATTAGATGGGTTGATGTTCTTGACAATTTTGCTATGCCAGTTTTGAACCTTGCTTTAATGACCACTGGTGTAGGCAATATGCGTCTTGTGGCTCTTGGGGCCTTAAAAGCAAAAAAAGTTAAAGGAGCACTTGCACTTACTGATGATGCAGTTAGAACAGGCGGCTGGTTTAGAAACACAAAAGTTGGGAGTTCTAAACTTTTAGGCGGCTACAGCGATTCCCGTGTCGCCCTTAACGAAATAACTGCAAGAGGTTATTTGGCTGCTAAAGCAGCAGGAAGCAATAAATTTAAGTCATTCGCTGCAGCAAGCGACAAATGGAGAAACCTTAAAGGTGTTGTTGTCGGTAAGGCTGCTGTAGGTCAAACAATGAGATTGGGTGTAGCCCAAAGAGTGGAACAGGCAGCCGGGTTTGAAGGAACCAGTCTTTCTACTTTCGCTCCCGGAGTAGCAGAGGACATAGAAGGCGCTAGTCGGGATCTTCGTTTACAATTAGTTTCTGACGTTTTCCTTATGCCTAGATTAGTTTTTGGGGAAGGCCAAATTAGAAGTTTAGCCGCACCTGTAAGAATGATGTCTAACAAGGTAGGTACGATTGCTCGGAACAGTGCTTTTGTTGAGGGACCTCATAGAGCGATAGGCGATAATTTTGTGGCTCGGGCTAATCGAGGCGAAGATGTTGCAGATGAAGTAGCAAAATTTACTGAAATTACTAAAACAAAAGGTAAGGCTCATGCAGTTGCTGATTATGTTGGCTTTGACAATTTAGACGATATTGAATCTGCCAACGCTTTTGGAAACCTTTTGTCTTGGGTTGCTATGCGAGCAGGAGTAAGAGCAATGGCTATAGACCCTTCTGGCGCTATGAAGGCTGACGATCTTTTAGCGAAAGTTATTAATGGATCTAAACTTGACGATGCGGAACAAACACTTCTTACAGCCGAAGGAGCGTTAACTGCTCAGTTGAAATGGATAGGACCTGATGATGTAGAAGACGCTATTTGGGTTAAAGCCCTAGTAGATAATGATGGCAACCTCAAAAAGGCTACTGACGCTGTTGATGCTCTCATTGATAAAGGGAAGTTTGAATTAGACACTCAACTACTTAAATGGATAGATGACCATAACACGGCCAGAGAAGAACTTATTACAACTTTGATGAATCGTGTAGACCATCATTTGATGACTGCTTATTTTGGCAAATACATTGATGAAATGGCTAACGGGGATTGGGTCTCATTTAGTTCTCTTGACGAAAAGTTAAAAGTGTTGAAAGGCGATGGGCTTTTAGATACAGCAGAGTTTACTAAAATAGATGGTGTTCCCTATAAACCTGTTCCGAAAGGATCTGATTGGTTAGTGGACGCTGATACAAACTTTATTTCTTTGGAAGACATGTGGACTCCCGACATGATTAGATACAACAAAACTCCGGGAGCAAAAACTTTTGCTCCTTTTAACAAGCCAAGGAAAAAAGGCGGAGATTTTGCTATAGCCAGAAAAGGCACTGTTGTTAGGCAGGAAATTGCTACCCGGTTGGGGGAAATTAACGCTTTACTAAACTTGCAAAAGAAGATGAAGATTTACGGTGCCGCTCTTGAGCCACTTGGACGTCAAGCACAAATAACCAAAAAAGTTACGAAAGATTTAGGGGCGGCCTTAAAAGCAAAAGGTGTAAAAACTATAACTGATCTTAATTATAGTGAACTCCAAAGAATTGTTAAAAATGTTAAGGTCCGTAAAAGCGGTTTATCTCCAGAAGAAGCAAAACATTGGAATCGTATTTTACGTTTTGCGAAAGAGATGGACGAAGATATTACTAACAAAAATTTAATTGATGTAATGACTCAAAATCTTGATGATCGAGTTAGGGCTCTTAATGAAAGTCCTGAATGGGCTAGATACGATATTGATTCAACGCTTGATTTAGAAGGCGCTGAAGGAAAACTTGCTTTACTTACAAGAAGGTCAAGAACTACGGCTAGTGCCATCGACGTCGATAGTATAACTAACCCGGAGGCTATAAAACTTATTGAAGAGTTGGATGCTAAAGGGTATCAACTTGTTCATGGCCAACAGTTTGCTCACACTAGAGACTTGAAAGAGTTTTCTGTTCCTTGGAAAGAAGGCTTTGATGATTTGAAATATCAACGAAGTTTAGGTCTTTCAGGGCATTCCCGTGTTCCAGCGGTTGCAGCAGATTGGGCTAGAAGGCGTACATTAAACACAGCGTACCGTTTTTTCCGCCAAGACCAGCGTCATGTCGGAATGCAGTACCGTGCTTCTTTAGATAACGCATTATATCGAAACCTTCACGAAATAGAAGATGGCAATACTTCTGTTTCATGGGTCAATACAGATGGCACTGCAACAGGTGCGACAAATAAACTTAATGACCAGTTGCGTAAAATCGTCAGATCAGAAGCAGATCGTATTCAAGAGGAAATGTTGACAAAACGTCACATGGGAAAAAATCCGGCTGAATTGTATAACAAAGCAGCAGTTAATGTTAAGAGTTCGTTCACCCCTTATCAGCCTTATGATTTGGTAAGAACCAAAAAACTTTGGAATAAAACAAACGAAGCATTAAAAAAACTTGGCTATACAGACAGCGAAAGAAACGCTATTTTCCATTCTTTGAAACAGTCAAGGGTTTTAGATCATGGCGCTGAAGTTAGGGGCAGTTTAACTCATTGGCAAGATAAGTTCCAAGCAAAACAAAACCTTGTCGGCATGATGAATTTAAGCATGGCTCCTTACACTGTTCGTGAGCAGGCAGCCTACAGATCGTTAAGGCAGTTGGGTAATATGGGTCTTCGTGGGGCAGGAGGCGTTGCTGGCGGTGCCTTTGCTGCTTATTACGGTGCTTTCGATCCTGTTATGGACCCAGATGCTGGGTTTGCCCAGAAACTTTTCGGTGTTCTTGCAACAGCATCTGGAGCCTTGGGAGGTCGTGCATTAACGAATAGGATAATGACAGGAAGCAAATTTAGGATTCCGGGTTTGAATAAAACAATGGATGACATTTTCCAATCAGAAGTTCAAACTGCGGTGAGGAGAAAATTGTTTGACCCTGTTACGCCTGTAAAGTCTGGCAAATTGGGTATAACCCAAAGAGCGAATGAGCGATTTCTGGGCGGAAAAGCGTTTCAGGGCGACGTTGCTAACAACATAGATCCCGGTCTCCAAATACGGTCACCTCTTCGGGCTATCGCCAGAAGAGCAGAAAGGCTGGTTGTAGATCCAGATGATAATTGGAAACAATTTTCTTATTTAAGTGATCGTTGGGCAACAGGCCGTGATTATATGAGATTTACTCTTTCTCCAATTTTTGATGCTTCTCGTTACACGGAAGGCATGGTTCTTGGACAAATCGGTATCGACAACAAAGCAGTTAGGGATGCTGGAGGTTTACCTTTTAACGCTTCCCCTACGGCATGGAAAAATCGTAGAGCGAAACATCTTGTTGGCGGTAAAGCCCGTGGTAAACATGCGAGAAAAGAATCAGGAACTTTCTATCAGGTAGACGGAGAAAAACGTTGGTTGGCTGCAGAAGAGTTGGACGCTAGAGGAATTAAAACTACCGACAAAAATGTTAAGTCTCAATCTATGAACGTTGGAGATAAGGTCGATCAGGATTGGGACGCTGCTGTCGCTGATTATGTTAACGCTCAACGATCAAGAGGCGATTTCGACTATGACGCTTTAGAAGCGGCAACTGCCCGTTTCCGGCAAGTAGGTATTTTAGGTTTCAACACTCAAGAATGGGAAGTAGCGATGTATGCTCAACTCACTCAAGTGTTCGGAATGGACAAAGTTAAAGCCTACGAAACCGCTAAGAAAGCGTTCGCTTACGGAGTCGATCCTAGATCTGCAATGGAAATGAACGTTAACGCTGTGTTCTTTCCGTTTTCTTTCATGAAAAAAACGGTGGGTCACACTGCAGAATTTTTAATGGACGACTGGTCAAGAGTTGGTTTCCTCCACGGAAGTTTAAGAACTTACGAAGAGTTAGATAAAAAATATGATTTAGAACAACTGATGGCGGACCATTTACCTATCTTGAATAAATTCACTCGGTTGAATGTTTATGCATACGGTATCTCTGCCGGTGAGTTCGGTGGAGCAAACCGTCCAGTTATCGACTGGTTTAACTCCACCCCTATGGCAGATGGTATAACTAACCCTATCGCTAATTTGTTTGGACCTATCGGTATCAACGCTCGAAATTCAGGCGACTGGGAAAATTTTGGGTTAGACTGGCAGCGTTTATTGCCTGCATTGAATGACATTAGATACGTTTTAGATGACATGCACGCTCAAGCATTTGAGGTCACGGCTGGTATGTTTGATGGGAGTCGCCATGCGATAACTTCAGATGCTGAAGCCCGTATAGGGTTTGAAATGCAAAGAAATATGAGAGATAACCTTATACGAAATATTGCTAAAAGTAGAGGCTGGTCAATAGAAGATGAAAATGGTGCTGCGATTCCTTCAGCGTATGACGACGTATGGAGTTACATATCAAGAAGCATGCCAAATATCAAAACAGGCTACGACAATTTTGTTACAGAATTAGAAGCAGAATACCCGGGGTATGCTGCGGCTAAAATCGACGGTATACCTTTCTCTATTCAACGAGGTAAAGACGCTGCCGCTCTTGAAAATTATTACTGGGCTGCGGCAGGTGACCTTAATGCAGCAGACCAAGGCGACGATAAATCAAAAGTAGGTTATTTGTTAGCAGCGTCATCATCGCTGGAAGCCACTTACGGATCTTACGATTTAATACCCATGCGTGAGGTGGATGTTTTGTTAGAACAAGCCACTTCTTGGGCGGAGGATAGCGACTACGTTCGGATTCAATGGCGTAAACATTTGATGAGAGTGTTCGGCCCGATCATCACAGAAGGATAACGATGGCAACAATAGAAGATCTTATTCAGGCAACTTACCAAATTTTCCTTGATAACGGTTTAGACCCTTCTGAGCAATATAAACCAATAGGGCAGGACGTAACGACTATCGGAGAGGCATTAATAGGGCTTTTAACCGATCTAGCGGAGCGAAAACCTTATGGAGATTGGGACACTGATTCATGGAAGACCGCTGTTGCAAATCTGATTGGAGGACGACCATCCGAACTTTCTCCAGAGGGTAACCCCAAAGTGAGGCCTGCCTTTGAACGATCGATTGACATTTTCGACCAATACGATAAACAAGAGGCTCAGTTCGTTCCCG
>Ga0098061_1001504_pt1 | contig 11267 bp, 17 predicted proteins | sample 22_taG_FD_92579 | JGI IMG/M metagenome (GOLD analysis project Ga0098061, IMG submission 92579) | Marine viral communities from the Subarctic Pacific Ocean - 22_ETSP_OMZ_AT15343 metaG | ecosystem: Environmental > Aquatic > Marine > Oceanic | place: Subarctic Pacific Ocean | collected 2015-01-20 | reverse complement strand
TTATTAGAAGCATCTTTAGAAAATAATCTTTGTGTTTGCCAACTAGTTACTAAATAAAAATTTTCACCATGTTCTTCTGCATAAGTTTTTAAATATTCATTATATTCTTTAAAATCATTTAAATAATAACTAGAAATATCAGTATATACAGTTTCTAAAGATTCATAAACTTCTTTAAAAACAATGTAAGGGACATTATAAAACCAGGTTTGTTTAACAAGTTTATCATTTGCTATAGAACTACCTACAATTACTGTAGCTTTTTCTATATCAGTTGTAGTTCTAATTTTATATTTTAAAGATAAATCTTTTAATTTTACTCTAGGGACAGTTACTCCTTTCATAAAATAAATTCTATCATTCTTTTTAGGTGTATATGTTTGTGCTTCAAGTTCAATAAGATTACGAGGAGTATTATATCCTTTATCATCTTGTGCTATTATATTTATATAATGTTCATTTGAATTTTCAAAATCTATATCTGTAAAAGAGTATTTTCCATACTCATCTCTTTCTGTATTCCAATCTAATTGTAAATATGGTATTTTTTTAATATTCATTTTTAATAGTTTAAAAAAGATAGGGAAGATAAATTCCCTATCTTATATTAATTTAGTTATTTATAATTTATTTTACAGTCATTGCTACAACTTTTTGATTTAACATCAGTTTAGAAAATTTTGCTTTATTAGCATTAAGAATTTCTTTAACCATGTAATATCTTAAGTCATCAGTAAATGATTCACAGTCTGTAGTTAATTCTATTAATCTATTGATTAATTTTTGTGAAATTGAACCTTTTTCAGATAACATAACTGAATAGTTTATAATTCTAGTACTAATAATACTAGATATATCTGCTCTAAAATCATCATCTATACCAATGCAAGAATTTAGTGAACCTTTAACGTAATTCCAATCATCATTTTCAAGGATTTGTTTAGGACTAATAATTTTATCTAGTTTATTATTAATAAACATAGCAAATAATGCAGAAGGTTCTACACCAATTGACCCATCACCAATCATATTAATTAGTGGCAATTTTTCCTCAAATTTATCAATAGAACTAATAGAATTAAAGAAAGTAGTAACACTTCTTGGATTAACTTTCTGAGTTACTGTCTCAGGGTTCATTAATAAGAAATTAATACATCTACCATCAATTCCTACATTTTCTGCCCAACGAGCCCAAACATCTACATCAAATTTTAATTCAGTAGAAATAAATCTAGTTCTCTGAGCATCATCAAGAGAAGTTACTTGATAATCTCCATTGTCTGGATTAGTAGTAAGAAGTACATGCCAGTTCTTTGGAAGACTCCAAGAAATATATTCTTGTCTGTCAATTAATTCCATAGTAGCTTGCATGAACCTATGGTCAGCTCTAGTATAATCATCTAATACTAGAAAACCACCTTCACTTTTGCCTTGAATCCATTCAGGTGCAGCATGAGACATTCTTTTATCTACAATTTGATAACCTTTTTTCATAGCAGCATTTACTTGGCTTTCATTAATCCAAGTAGTTTTACCATCTTTGTTTTGTATTTTAAATTCTTTTACAGGAAATCCAACAAGATCACCTAGTTCTTCTATTTGAGATAGATTAATTTTTACAACATCCATTTCTAACTCTTGACCTAATTGCATTATAGCAGAAGTTTTACCTAGACCTGCATCACCTTCAATATTTACAGCAACAGGAATTTTTCCTTCATTTTGAATGTGCTGATTGTTTTTCACCATGTGCTTTAAAAAGCTTTTTAATTCATCAACATTTAGTTGTGTGTTATTGCTCATTTTTCTTTTTTTTTAAAATTCTAATTTAATTTGTTTTCCTGGTAATCTATCATTATAACTGGATCTCTCCGATAATACCCATAGAATTGGTTTCCTGGGTTTTATATCTGTCCATGCTTCACCATCTGTAAAATAGATTAAGCTTGTAAATTGTCTGTTTTGTTCAAAATGTTCTAATACAGGATCAAAAGAAGTTCCTCCTCTACCTGCAACTTCTAATTCAAATTTTCCATCATATTGTTTGATAGATTGAATTTGAGTGTCACATTGTACAATTGTAATATCAACACCTGCTTTATACAAGTGGTATATTTCATTCATAAACTCTTTTAATTCATCATTACAAACAGAACCTGAAGTATCAATACCAACAAGCATATTTTGTCTCATCTTTACTTTAAGGCCAGGATTATCAGAAAATCTTTTATTTTCTTTTCTTCTAAGTTTTCTAGTAAAGATTTTTGTAGACAAACCTGTAAATCTTCTGATATACTTTTTCCAATTAAATTTAGGTGGTATAATTTCATCTAATTTGATTATACCTTCAATTTCCCCTGGTATATACCCTCTCTTTTTAATAGTCTGTTCTTTAGCTTCAGTAAGAACTCTTTGAATTTGTTTTTCAATCAGTTTCTTTTCAGCATCAGGCATGTTTTCAAACTCATCCCATTGATGATTTGGAATATTAACATCTTTAATATTTCCATCTGCATCTAGAGTAACTGTTATTTGTCCACCTTCCATTCCATCAAGAAGTTTATCCATATTCTTATCTCCACAAGTACCATTCTGTTTTTTATCTTCTTGAGCTTGTTTAAGCTTATCATAATAATATCTACAACCAGCTCTCCTATCTAAATTAAGATCAGGATAATCATCTATATCTATACCACCTTTAGGTAACCAATCATTACTTATATATTGATTAATTTCCATATCCATTGCAATGTTGGCCATCTTTTTATCACTAAACATAGTGAATGTTGTAAGATGCTGAAATGCAATATGAAGTAATTCATGCTTTAGTAGTCCTAGTCTATGATCTTCTGATAGATTAGTCCAGAATTTCTCATTGAGCATCAATTGAAAATTGATGCCATTTTTACATACACCTGCAGTTGGAAGTTTATCACTCCAAGATTTGTGTAACATTATTAAAAAGAAACCATAATAAGGTTCCTTTAACATCAAGTCTTTTGATGTTTTACTTAGTGAATCTTGTCTATTCATTGTATTATTTTTATTTGGATTTCTTTAAATTTAAAATCAAGAGCTTTAAACATTCTCTTTTTTTCATTAATAATTTCTTCAATTATTAATTCTGCTATCCATGGTTTTTTAATACGGGCATTTGGACCTATTAAATGTCCTAACCATCTTTCTTTATATTTTAAATCTTGTTTACTCATTGTAAGAGATCCTTTAGGTCTGTATTTAGTACATATATTACGAAACATTTTGGTAATTTCAGGTTTTACTGTAGCCCAATCTTCTAGATGTGGTTTACCATATACCCATAAGAATAATAGTTCTTCTTTATATATAACCTCCACAATATTTGGAGGTCCTAGATTTACAATTGCTTGCATAGCCATGTAATGATTATCTTCATCATTAGACTGCATCATATTTAATAAGTTTCTTAAAATTTTTTTATTCATACTTTTCCTTTATAGAATCTACCTAAAATATTTTTATTTAAGAATTCATCTTGTTTTAAAACATTATTTAGAAATTGAAATCTAGTTTCTTCATAGGTAAGTTCTGATTTTGTAAAACAAATTTTTAAAATTCTTCTATTTATACAAATTCCTTCTTTGTAGGCTTTTTTTATTTCTTCATTACTGCTAAAATAATTTATATATGAAAGTTTTTTAATCATTTCATATTTTTTAATTCTTTTATCAGTTATAGCAGCTAAAGCTTTTTTACCAAATTTCTTTTTTCTGTTTGAATAGAAATTTTTTTTACCTATATATTTATATTCTTTACCATTTTTAGTAAATTTCATTAGATAAACAAAACCTATAGCTTTTTTTGGAATATCCTTTTCTTTAAAGAATTTAGGTTTATCCAGAATACTTGTTTGAATCCACCAATCCATTGATTGTTTCATATTAAATTTTTTAATAAAGGCAATAAGGTATTTCTTGTTTTAGTAAGACCATGTGCTTTAATAGAATCAGATAAATCTTTTTCCATATTTAATATTACATAATCAAAATTATATTTTTCTTTATATTTTTTCATTGATTTAATACCTGGTTCATCATTATCAAATAAAACAAATATTTTTTCATATTTAGTTATAATTTTAGATAGTAAATGTTCTGGTATTAAAGTATTTTCACTATCTGGAGCAATTGATTCTGCATCATTTAATTTAAGTCTAGCAAACGTCATTAAATCTTTAAGTGAAGAAGTTATTACAAGATATTTTTTATCAAAATTAAGTTGGTCAGAACCTTGAATATAATTTTTAACTTTTATAAATTTTTTATCAGAAACTTTAGGTTGATAAATTTTATATAATGAACCATCACTTTTAAAATATCCATATAAGCTTAAACCTTTTATAGTAATTGAACTTTCTTTACCTTCATTATCTTCTTTTGTCATTTTATAGTACTGCAATGGGGCCACATTATACTTCTCTAATAATCTAGAACCAATATCAAATTTTGTCCAATATTTTTGATCAATTGTTGTCCAATGTCTTATTTCATAATCAGTTACTTTATATCTACTATGAGATTTGTATTGTTGTATTGGATTACAATCATTATTTAATACATATTGATTATAATCTTCTATAAGTTTCATAGCAGCTTGTCCACGAGTTTTAAAATCACAGAAAACTTTTACCAATTCAACTGAATCTCCACCTAAACCTGAAGAAAAATCTTTGAATTTATATCTATTTACAGTAGTGTCAAAATAAATACACATTGAAGGTATTTTTTCTCTAGTGTTAATTATAGATTTAATTTTTACATCTTGACCATTGAGTTGATCAGATAATCCTAAATAGTATTCAAAAGGCCAGCCTGCGGGTACATCTTTTAAATCAGAAATTAAATTTTTTGTTGAAATCATAAATTATATTTTAGATAATAAAAAGGGTAAATTACAATAATCTACCCTTTAATAATAAATCAAAAAAATTAAAGACTAGTCATCTAAATTGAAATCAGAACTTGTCTTCATGGGAATTGATAAATCATCATCATTACCAAAAGATTCAACAGGTTTGTTTTCAATCTTTCTTAAATGTTTTGATTCATCATATGTAAGCATAGTTTCTGCATTTGATGCATAACCATATTTTCTATTTTGAGCTTTGGCGAACCAGCAATCATATGCAATATAACCTGATTTGTTTTCATATTCTTTACCTGCTATACAAGTATGTAGATATTTATCTTGATAAGGAGCTGTTTCATTAAAAGCTTTTACAAAATCTTCAATAGTTTCATGTTGGTTATCTTGTTCAGTAAACCAATCAGTAATACCTAAAGCTGCAGAAAAATTCTTTAACCATATTAAAAGAGATCTATCTCTTTCAATTTTAATTCCTGATTTTGTTTCTCCATCAGCAAATGCATATTGACTTGCTTTTATTCTTCCTATTTGTCCTTCATATCTACCTTTACTTTCATCATCTCTATCTTTCATAAAACCTTCAAAACCTTCAATTGGTTTAGTTTCCATTTCTAATATTAAATGATAAGCTCCTTCAATAAACCTAAATTCATCTAATCTTACACTATTAATTTTTAATTCATGATTACCTGGAGAAATTGTTTTAGGCATTCCACTGCCACTACCTGCTGTAGTCAAATCTGTTGTACTTAAAGCCATTTGATTCTTTTTTTTTAATATTAATAATTAATTTTACTTGTAAATTTTATTCCAGTGAGTTTTTATCTCACCTTTTTCATTCATTTCAGAAATTACTATTTCTTCATTTCTTAAGTGATCTGGTCTAGCACCACATGTTACACCATCATTGTTTTTGAAATTGATAATTGTTTTATCTCCTTTTCTATACATGTAACCAATAGCATCTGAGTTAGCACAAATTAATGATTTTATTTTTCCTGTAAGGTCAATATTAGCAGCCATCACCATTTCTCCTTTATCATCTACAACTTTATCTTTGATGTGTCCTGATAAGATAATATGGGGAGCTAATGTATCAATAAAATCTAAAACTTGAAAAAATGCTTGCCTAATATACAAATATCCTGCACCATTTGCTAAAGTTATTACATTATTTCCATCATAATTTTTACCCATAGGTGTTTTTTTGTATAATTTTACTGCTAATGGCATAACCATTTCTTCTAATGCAGTTACAGTATCTATGGTAACATAATCATAAGGTTTATCTGCGTCTTTAATTGCTTTTCCAGCATCTAAAAGATCTTGAAGATTGTTAATTTTCATCTTTAATGCTTCAACATATTCAGATCCATTTTCTAAATCTAATATAAGATTATTTTGTAATCCTGCATATGCTGTTGTTTTACCTGTTTTAGGTTTACTATAAATAATTAATCTTTTAGGATTAACTCTTTCTATTTTAACTTTTGTTGTTGGAAGTACTATACTCATTTTATTTTCTTTTCTATATTTTCTAATGCTGATGCTATTCTATCTAGAGTATTTAACCAATCTGGAAAGTTTTTCATTTCTTTTTTGATTTCAGGTTTCTGTTTTAAACCTATATCTAAATATTCTTTTGCAAAATTTGGAAATTCTCCTTCTTGTGATTCTATTTTTGGATTTTTTACTTGTTCTTGATATTCATTATAAGGTATTTCTTTGCCATCTATTGTTATAGCAACAAGTTCTTCTATTGGAATAACGTATACTTCATAATCATTACCTGACTTACTAGTCTTTTGTTCTAAAGGATATTCTTCTTTGTAAAAAGGATTATGCTTTAGTTTATATAAGGTATGTGTAGGATCTTCTGATATTCCTTGAAAATCACTAAGTTCTGTATAGATATCTTTTCCATATTTTAATTCATTTGGAAAAAATTGTACTTTAAGTTCTTCTCCTGGAGGAGCCCATGCAGATTTAGCAATAAAAAAAGGATCTGTGATGCCTAATTTACTAAAGGTTGACAAATGAGTTGCCATGAGAATTTTTGTGTTCTCTTGTCTTGTAGTCATATTTTAATTTTATTTGATTGTGTGTTACTTGGTGTAGACATTTCTACTATTTTTATAATATCTCTATCTAATTTAAAAAAGCTCATTCTTGTATCTCCATTTCTACATTTTAAGAAATGAAATACTAAAGTATCTGGATCAGTAATTTGAAATCTTTCAGGCCCATAATATCTAATTTTTCTAGCTGCAGGTTTATTAATGCCTAATACTATGTCAGCATGTTGTAATAATGCATCTGCTCCAAATAAATCAGAGTCTAAAACATAATTACCATATGAACCTTCCATAGCTCTTTTTGGATCATCAATATTTCTATTTAATTGACTTAAAATTACAAATGATAGAGGATAGCTTCTTTTCATAAAAGTTAAGGCTTCTCCAAGATTATATAACATTTCAAATCTATCTTTTTCATGCCTATCTCTTTTAAATAAAGCTGAATGATCTACTGTTACTAATAATTTTGGATATATTTTTTTATCATTTTTTACTTTAACATTTTGTTCAAAATGATAATGAATACTTGCACAGAATTCATTAACAGTACAAGGTCTATAAATAGAAAATACTCTATTATTTTTACTTAATGTACTTGTATATTGTCTACATTTATTATAAATTTCTTCTTCAAGAGGTTCATACTTACTATGTAAAATTCCATAATCTTTTTGAGTTATAGCTGAAAATGCTCTCATACCAAGAGTTTTTTCAGGCATTTCAAATTGAAATTGTAATACTTGAAAATCTTGATCTGTGTTAAGAGCAATTATTTCAGTTACAAGTTGTTCCATAAACAAAGTTTTACCTACACCAGGTCTAGCCCCAACAACAGTTAGGGTATTCCATTCTAAACCATTTAGTGTAGCATCATTAAACTTTGGCCATGCTGTTTTAAGACTTTGGATTCTACCTTCCATTCTTCCTCTCATTTCTAAGAGGGCTTTTTCATAAGCACGAACTTTACTAATAGCCCGTAAAGGCTTTGCATTATTAAATTGTTCCAAATTATACTATTTTTTCTCTGAAAATGTCTTCTTCATTAGAGTCATGTTCATTTAACATATCACAATAAGTAGCCAAATCTGATTCAAATGATTTATCTATATTTTGTTTTCTAATAAAGTATTGGGAGGTTCTCATGTAGTCATAATTTTTTATTTTATATTCTTCTATGTATTTTTGAGTTGCCTGTAATATTGTTTTCCAATCATATTCATAAGTACTAAAAAACCATCTAAAACCTGCTTCCAAATTTTTTATATTAGTTCTTGCATACTTACCACTTCCGAGTTTTTTAGATGGAAATAAATTATTATATTTTTTGATACATGTATCAAAACTATCTCCCATTAAATCTTTAGAAGTTTTCTTTTTTTTCTTTCTAAAATAAGAGTTTAATTCATCAATAAATATAATACTTTTTTGTGAAAGAGACAAGTCTTCTTCTAACCAATTATCAGCTTGTAATCTTTTGATTTCTAAGTTACTATTGATTAATTTTTGTATTGAAATTTTGTTTTTCATACAATATAATACATATAAAGAATTAGGTGTAATTTTTTCTTTTACTAATTTATTAAATATTTCATCCATTTTACCAAATTATTTTTTCGCCATATAAGTTATACATAATATTATTAATATTATTAAAAATATTTGCACAATCCCATTCAGAATTATCTAAATAAGCTGTAGATGCAGGATGGCTAATTGAAAATTTATAATTCATATCATGAATCAAATCTTTCCAATCTTGAGCTTGTTTACCTATATAAACATATATTAATCCTGTATGTGCAAAACTAAGATGATCAAATAAATAAGCTAAAAAAGGTTTCCATATTGGATAATGTTGTCCTGTTTTACTTACAGTAGTAGTTAATGCAGTATTTAACATTAATATTCCTTGATTTGACCATCTACTTAAATCTGGATTATGGGATTGACCCACTCCATCATATACAGTTCTGTTAACTGCATTTAATAAATATCTAAGTTGAGAATGTTGTTCCATTGTATTACTGCAACTAAATGCTATTCCGTCAGCTACACCAAGTTCTGGATAAGGATCTTGTCCTATTATTACAATTTTTAGTTTATTATAGGGGCATTCTTCAAATGCTTTAAATAATTGACTAAGTTTAGGAGTAAATCTTTTACCATCTTTTGATAAAAGTATTAATTGTTTAAGGATATTATCAAAATCATCACTAAATATAAAAGATTTAAGAATTTTATTCCAACCTGATGGTTCTAGTTTTTTAAATAATTTTTGTTTAATATCTTCAATATCTATAGTTTTTGTCATATTTTATGTATATTTGATAAAAAGTAAATAATGGAAAAAAAAGTTGTTAAAGAATTAAAAGATGATGCAATGTTAGACATCAAAGTAAATAAAACTTATTACTTAATGTGTAAAGCTGCATTATTTACCACCTTAAATAATATATATTCTACTGAAAAACATGGTTCTCCTGATGATTTTGTAAAAAGTATTGTATCTAAAAAATATGAAGATCTAGATGATTCTCAAAGAACTTTTTATACATTAACATTATTAGTAGGTGAAATTGAAAAACAAGCTCTTGAAAATGATGCTTTTGTAGAAAAAGAAATTGATCCTAAAGAGATAAAAAAAGAATTAGAAAAGGTTGAAAAATCTAATGAAGATTAATTCCATAAAATTCTCCTATTTCTATACAAGTTTGTATAGCACTACTTAATTCTTCTTTAGAACAATCAGCAAAAGATTTAATATTATTATTTATTATTAATCCTGATTTACCTTTTACCAATGTTTTCATATCATCAAAGCTATAACCAATGTCATTAGCTAATTCACGAATACATTTATGTATTTTTGCAATCTGTGCAGTACTTCCTTTAGAATCAGAAATAGACATAAATACTTCTATTTCTTGACCCTCTGGAAGTCCTTTAATAAATATTCCTAAAGCAGTATCATATTCTTTAGTATATATTAATTGGCCATCTTTAAGTTTTAATTTCCCTGAAAACATATATTAATTTTTTTAAAAGTGTTTCATCTTTAATTACAAAATCCATATCATCATTAAAGACAGTCCAATCATTATAATTTTCAACTTCATCATCTCCAGAACTAAAAAGTATAAAATTTTTTGTTAGTTCTAATAAATAATAGTAATAATCATATCCATTTTGACTTTCTGCATCTGTTATAATTTGTTTTTCAAATCCTAAATTTATTAGTTCTTCTTCAGTCATTTGTTTCTAATTTTTTCTTATTATTCCATATTGTTGCATTTACAATTTCAGAATCATAATCATGTAATACTTCACTATAATTACGTATAGTTTTTATTTTTGTATGAGTAAACTCACCTAATTTTTTAATTCTTTCTTTTCTATAAAATTGAATTACTTGGGAAGCTACAAATAAATTTTCTTTATCTGAAGATTCCATTAGTTTAATACAGTTGTTAATATTATTTTCATCCATAAATCCAAGATATTTTAATAAATGCAATTCAGCAAGAAATACAAATGGTTTATATGAATTTTTTTTAGTTCCTTTTGTATACATAAACCATAAATAATTAATATTATTATTTTTATTTAAAGCTGATGTAATTTCAAAGTGTTCTTTACAAATTTTTTTTACTAAATTTATAATTCTTTTTTCCATATTTTTAATATTATTCTAATTCTTGCTCCTAAAATAGCATCATTGGGTGTATCTTGAGCAATTTCATCTAAACTATTTATGAAAGCTGTAGGAGTATATTTATTAATCAGTATTGCTTTTGTTGCTTTTTGAGCTCTTGCTTCTACTTTTTGATATTCTTTAAAATCTTTAAATGTACATTTCTTTTTTTTCATATTTTATTTCTTTTTGCTAATAGATATTGAATATATAAATCTTTATCAAAATTATCCCAATATTCCATCCAGTCAACAATATTACTCGCCATCCTTGTTTGTTTTAAATAAATTAGCTAACCTTTTTGGTATTACTTTATGTATATTACATTTTTCACAACATCTTCCTTTAGCTAAAGGTTCTGCATTATGTCCATATGCACCTCTAATTGATTTTTTACAAAGAACACATAATTTTTCTGTTTCTTTACTCATCTTTGTTTTAGTTTAAACTTTGTTTTTTATTACCTCTTTGAATACAAACTTTAGATTAGTCTTAGTAGTTTTATCATCCCACTTGAACCATTCTTTTACTGCATCATAGCATTGATAATAACCTAATGTATTAATGAATATTATTGTTTGTGTAATTTCTTT
>Ga0098061_1001503_pt1 | contig 11268 bp, 7 predicted proteins | sample 22_taG_FD_92579 | JGI IMG/M metagenome (GOLD analysis project Ga0098061, IMG submission 92579) | Marine viral communities from the Subarctic Pacific Ocean - 22_ETSP_OMZ_AT15343 metaG | ecosystem: Environmental > Aquatic > Marine > Oceanic | place: Subarctic Pacific Ocean | collected 2015-01-20 | reverse complement strand
CCAAAGAAAGATGATTTTTGGTACTATGACCCACCATATATAAGAGCAGGAGAAAGAGGAGATTACTATTTTCATGATTTCAAAGAAGAAGACCATCGTGAATTAGCTAAAAGCGTAAAAGAAATAGATAAAGTTAAAGGGAAATTTATGGTATCCTATGACGACAGAGAGTTAGTTATGGAACTGTATAAAGACTTTATGATAACAAAGATACCAGTTAAATATTCAGGACAAACACAACCAGCAGATGGAGAATGGTATAAGAATGAAATAGTTATTACTAACTATGAACCAAATAATAAACAATTAACAATCCTATAAGGAGGACTAATGGGAGTTAAGCCAAAACGAGTTAAGCCATTTCCTCATTCAACCGAAGCAGAAGAAGCTATTATAGGCTCAATATTACTTGAAGGTAATAGTATCTTTGAGAAATGCAATGGTTGGATAAGGGATAGCGATGCTTTCTATCACACAAAACATAAATTGATATGGGAAGCTTTTGAGTATATGCACAGAAGTGGTGAGATGATAGATACAGTTACAGTATTACAAAACATAAAAGATAATGATAACATAAATGAAAATGACGGGCTAAATGCATACTATATTAGTGGATTACCTCAACAAGTACCAACAACTGCAAATGTAGAACATTATTCTAGAATAGTATGGGAGAAATTTATTAAGAGAGAGGCTATAAAGTCTGCTCATAAATTGTATAATACAAGTTTAGATAGACAAGAAGAAAAAGCAGAAGAGTTACTATACGAACATGCAAGACTAATAAATGAATTAATGGAAATTGCTCCTAGCAAAAAGAAAGAAATAGGAGATATAGTAAACGACACAGTTGATACTTTAAAAACTGGAAAAAATATAATAAAGTTTGGATATAAACCATTAGATAATATTGCAGGAGGAATGACAAGAAAAGAAATAACAGTTATAGGAGGAAGACCAGGGCACGGGAAAACAACATTAACAACAAATTTAGCAAGAAGTTTATTAAATCAAGGCTATAAAGTAATGCTTTTCAATAGAGAAATGAGTAACGCAGAAATGATAAAGAAATTTTTCGTAATGGAAAGCGAAGGATTGTCTTATGAGGATTTAAGAGTTGGCGATATAGAAAAAGGAAGAATAGAAGTTATAGAAATGATGGCTGATGAATTAAAAGAAAAATTAAAAAATCTTATTATGTATGATGATATAAGAACTCTTTCAGATGCAATTAGAGAAATTCAAAGAGAAAAACCAGATGTTATAATTGATGATTATATACAGCTAGTAAAAGTTGAGAATAAAAGAAATAAAGACAGAAGGTTTGAAATAGAGGAGATACTTACTGAGTATAAATGGGTATGTAAAAAAGAAAATTGTAGTGCAATATTGGTATCGCAATTAAATAGAGAAATAGAAAAGAGATTAGAACCAAGACCAAAAATGTCAGATTTCTCTGAAAGTGGTGCAATAGAGCAAACGGCAGAAACTGCATTATTTGTTTTCTATGGATATAACTTTGATGACGAAAAGTATGATAAACATATGATAGAAGTAATATGTGATAAAGCTAGATATGGAAAAATAGGAAGTTACGTTATGGGATTTAATGGAAGTAAATGTAGATTTTATGAACACATTGAAACAGCAAGAGAAGAAGCTATAGCATTAAAAAATAAAAATAAAGTTCAGATAAGTGCAGATAGGGCATTAGATTTAAAGGCAGATTTCTAATGGTGTCCACAGCGACAATTAAACTTACAAAAGCAGAAATAGATTCCCTCTTACTCACATTAAATTTATACGTTAAAGTGTCTGATTACTTTAATAATTTAGGTGCAAATTCAAAAAAGCAACAATTCTTAACGCTGAAAAAGGATTTACTTAATATTAAAAGACAATTAGATGAGGGAGAACAGGAGCAAAGATGAAAGAACATATACATATTATAGGAATAGACCCAGGAAAAAGTGGAGGAATAGCTACAATATCTCAAATTTTAAAAGAACCACAATTTATGGCTTTAAAAACACCAGATTCTGTAAGAGCTATGGTAGAAATAATCAGAGTAATAAACAAACATGCAATAAAACCAAAATGCTATTTAGAAAATGTCCATGCCTTCCCTACCGATGGAAGAAGCTCAGTCTTCAAATTTGGTACAAACTTTGGCATGTGGCAAGGAATATTAGCATCTTTCAACATAGAAACCGTTTTAGTAGACCCAAGAGTTTGGCAAAAAACATTTGGGACACTACCAAAACAAAAACAAGAAAGGAAGCGTAAATTGAAAGAAATAGCCAGTAAAGAAACTGGAGTAAAAGCTACACTAAGCACGGCTGATGCATTATGCATAGCTTTATATGGAGTTAAAGAGTATAATGGGATATAATATAGAGTTACCCAAAGTTAAAGAAAGAGTAAAATTAGGAAATGATATCATTGGGTTTGTAGTTATAGATGTTGAAACACAGATGCAGGGATATAAATCAAAACAAAGAGAAATAAGACTTGGAATTAATCCAATTCAATTTGAAATAACACATCATTTTAAACAGTGTATCAAATTTGGTCTAAGTTTAAATAAATTCGCACTCAGGACTGAATTTCAATATGGCTCTTACGAAAAGATATAGAAAAAATAACATTGTAAAAAATAGACTCAGAGAATTATTAAATACATTAGTAGAAATTAAAACAATGCTTTCCTCAGTAGTTAGTGGAATAAAACAGCTTGTAAGTGTGTTAGAAGAAGACGATACAAATGATTAGTCCTCAGTAAACCAATCATACGTATTTGATACATCTCTTATAAGCGAACCGATGAGGACGGGTAAGAAGAATATAGATACAGAATCTAAAAATGACTCTCGCCCGTCTTCTTCTTCATCGTCAAATCCCATTGCAGCTGCAGCCCCCCAAACCATTAGTCTCATGGCTAATCCAATCGCAGGATTCTCTGCACTTCTCATCATATTAAATGTAGTATTTCCTATCCCAAAAAATCTAAGAATAGGTGACATCATGTGTGGCATCATTAACGAAGAGGCAATTACACTGGCAGTAGCCCTGGTAAATAGAAATCTGCCAAAAGCTAAAGCTTCTTGGTCAAGATAGGGGTCACTAGGGTCATATTTTTTACCCTTTTTAACTCTCATTACCATTGCATCAGTAAAAGCTTTAAACACTCTAGTAGAGGCATCTACTGTTCCTTGATTCCCATCTGTGTATGCTTTAAATATATGAAAGTCATGTATCATTTGTAGAGTAGGGTACTGTTTATATTGCCAAACAGCCCTTCCCATTCCATTAAACATTTCACCAAGATATTGTGGTGTCATACCAAACTGAGTGTTATACACAGCGTCTCTTGCTATTTTAACCGCATCTCTTGTTTTATAAATACTTTTATCTTTACTATCAATCCCCTGACCTAGAAGACCTCTATCTTTTGCATCTAATAATGCCATAACAATAGTTGTCTTTCTTAAATATTCCTCACCACCAGTGAAAGTAAATATTGTTTCTAATGCCCCAACATTAGCAGCCCAAGAAAGTTTCCATGATACCATTTGCTTAAGTCTTCTATCGGCTATATCTCCAACTAATTTTCTAAAATGTGCTTTTACAACAGCCTCTGTTTGGTCTTCACCAAGAGTGAATATATCAAATAAAACACCTTTTCTGTCAGCCAACTCCTTACTATTAACAAGTTTTCTAAGCTTATTTATATTTCTTATATCTCTTACATCCTGTTGCCCAGTTCTACCTCTTGTGCTAACAATCAGCTTGACAAGAAAATCATCAATATCTTTTTCTGATGAATTAATAAATTTATCTCTACCCTTAGATAATAATTTTCCAAATCTAATCATATTCATACTAGGAATTAAAGTCCCAGGAAAAAACGCAAAATCTGTTCCTTTTATATCTCCCCCCTGAAGCATTATATCTTGAAACATTGTAACAATATTTAAAACACCAGTGTTGTCAATAACCTCTGCCCATCCGTTAGTCTTTTCATTTTTCATTACTTTTCTGGCTCTTAAATAAGTACTAAACCCTGTTCTTATAACCATATTTAAAATTTGAGTATGGTTTCCAACAGCGGCTTGTGAGCCTAAAAATCTCATAGTGGCTGGAGTAGTAATCCATTTAACTAATCTCTCAGCAGACTCAGGGGTGTGTTTGTTATTAATAATTATTCCATGTTTACCCTCTTCTCTTCTGCCACCAATCCAATTAAGTTTTTGAGCAAGTTGTCCATGTCCACCCTGTCTACCATACGGAGTGGTCATTCTAGTGTCACTATCTCCAAAAGAAATTTTAATTCTATTTTTTAAATATTCTTCAACCCCACCAGGGATAAATCCTTTCATTCTTCCAATGGTATCAACTGCATCTAACATATCAACTATAATTTCATTTTTATGATAAGCACTATACATATTACTCAAATAATCTTCATATACTTCGCTATCCTTTCTTCTTTGAGTCTGGTCAGTCCATGAAGTAATATGCTTTAATGGTTTAACGCTTTGTAAATCAACTAGTTTTTGAGGTTCAGCATTATTATCCATATCTAAAACAATCTGTTGTAAGTGCTGTTCTCCAGTTTCATATTGTGAAACAAGCTCATCATTCCCAGCTCTTTTTGCTCTCATCTTCTTTGTCCGTATATCTTTCAACTGTCTTGGTATTTGAACATACATAATATTAAACTTCTCATACAAATGAGGCATATAATTCTCTGACTTCATTTTAGACCAACTATTAGCAGTCCTTAGTTTTCCGCCTTCGCTATCCCACCATATCCTACTATCTATTCCTCCAGCTGAATATAATTCATTAAAGAAATCCTGAAGCTCATCCTCTGTTATGTCAGGGTTTTCTTTTCTTTTTCTAGCTGCTATCTTGTTTTGGAGCTTTTCTCTTTTTACCTCTAACTTTCTAACCTTATTTGATATATCAGCCCATATATCTTTAAAAACTTGCCTTGTTTCAAATAACATTGAATATACATCTTCCATAACAAGAGGATTTGGGTCAGCAATTTCTTCAAAATTAATATACTGTTTTGTATGAGTGCCATCAATAGGGTCTCCAAATCGGTCAAGCCTTCTCCCGAAATCATTAATCTCATTAGATTTATACCATCCATTTGGTAAGACTTTATTTATTTCTTGCTGGCTATAATTAACTCTTACATCAGACAGCTCTTCTCCCATAAAATCATATTGAGTTGCAGTCCCTATATATCTAACTGTTTCAGCTTTTTGCTCTTTCCCCATAGTGCCAACAGGGGCTTTACTTATTAGATATGCATTATAAGTTTCACCTATTTTATCCTCACCCTGCTTAACCATAATATATCTATATATAAATCCATCTACTTCCTTTTCGTGTATTCCTGGGACTCTATCCCCATCCTCCCTTTTGCCCTGTTCCTGCATGGCTTTTATTTTCTTATTTATATATTTTAAATCTTTTCCAGATGCATCAGATACAACATTACCATAATCGTCTAAATCCCAATTAAGTATCTTTGGAACAACCCACCTAGTTTGACCGTCTCCCAATTCATTAACAAGATTATCGCTATATAAAGATATTAAAGCATTATTGATATCTTCCTTATCTGCTTCAACATCATCCTTGTCTATCCAAGACTCAGTTCCTATTGGTTCACCATTTTCATCTAAATCTCTTATTTTATAACTATCAATGCCTTCAAAAACGCCTTCACCAACAATTATTATTTCATCTCCATCCCTATCTAAAAATCCCTCGATACCATCTTCCATAATTGAATTATTTAAATTAAAATCAGCTCCACCTACAATATCTTGCATGTTTGCTACAAAAGGCTTTCTAATTTTCTCAAATCTTTTTTTATATCTATTGACCATTTGAACATCTCTATCAGCAGTTCTTAATGCTTTATTAACTAAATTAAGAATCTTCCCACCAGGGTCTACATATTCAGCAATATATTCTGGGGGCAGAAGGGCTCTTTCCCAAGCTGCAATTCTTCCCCTCTTAAGCATTTTTTGTTCTTTTTTAATAATTCTATCAACTACCCCATTTAATGCATGAATTTTCCTAGCACCTTGCTGAGTTGTTCGTGGAGTAATCTCTCCATGTAGATGCTTTGCCCACATTTGACGCCATTTTTCCATCGCTTTTGTAGGGTTTAACATTCCTCTATCGTAATTTAGGTGACCTGCCCTTGAAAAAAGGTAATCGTTTAGTTTATTGAATAATTTTCTATGCTCTTCATTTTTAGAATATTCAATTTCTAAATTTCTTTGCTTTCTTTTATTCTTTGGGTCTGCGGCTACAGCTGCTTCAGCCCTTTTTATACCTGCTTTAGATACATATCCTATAACACTAGCAACAGCATTCTCACACTCTAGTTTATATTGATGAATATGCTTTGCTTCATCTGACGTAGCCCCATCCATCGCTGTTCTACATACACTCATCTAACAGTCCACTTTCTGAATAAAGCCTTCTTCCATATTCTCATATTTTTCCCATATAGCTTCTTGAATCTTTAAATGCTCAGCTTCTATTCTAGTATCTTTAGCACTCTTCTTTTTAATATCAGGGCTTAAACTTCTTAAGCTTGATTCAAATAAAGGTAAATACTTACTAATAATTTTTTCATCCATCAATGCTAAAGGAGGCAATTTTAATATATTTACATCTGACTTAAAACCACTTAACATTTCTATTGTAACCCAAGTCTTAGCCATTTCTGGTAAATTAGCCCATTCATATATAAATCTCTCCACAAAATTAGTCATATCTTGACTAAAATCAGAACGAGCTACGCTTGAAATATCATGCATTCTAGTCTGAAGTCCTTTCCATATTTCAGAAAAAGACACAGGAGCTTGGTCTTTGCCTCCATAATGTCTCTCTTCATGTAAGAATTTTTTTACTGCATTATTTATATCAGGTCTTTTCCCAAGAACATAATCAAGGTATTCAGGGGTTTCAGCAGCCCTGGTTACAAGTTCTTTCATAGCCATTTGGTGAGCCAATCTTTGAGCATTAACACTTCTATATATCCTTCCAAACTCAGTTTGCCCAACCATTTTAGAAAATCCAGAGATTAACGTTTCAACTGGAGTTGGTTTATTTTTCATTTTTATAGTTAAAGGAGTATCATGATTTTTATAACTCATTTTATATCTAACTTCTTGAAGAAACCAATCAGAATAAGCTCCGTCATTTTTTAAGTTGCCACTCTCGTGGTCATACATCCTCATATTCAATCTAGCACTGTTATTTACATTGGTATCATAATCAGCAGATTTACCAGTATTAAGATTTGTACCTGCTCTTATCTTACTAACATTCTGTTCTTTCAAGACCCTTGACAAAGTGCCCCTTAAACGTCTATTCTCCTCCCCAAGTAAACTCTTCTTATCTGACCTTTTGAATATTCTACTAATCATAAAATTCCAATTATCTACACCAGAGGCATTTACTATTTCTTCCCAAAATCTATATTTAGACGAATCAACAGCCAATTGAAATAATGTAGATATCTCATGACCCTTTGTAGTCTTTAAATATATCTTTGTATCTTGCTTAGTCATAGAAAATGTACCATTTGTATTTTGAGTAATAGGAACTTCTACCCACTTTCTCCCCTCTTTTTTAACAATAGTATCTCCATTATTAAAAATTATTCCAAGTCTTTTAGAATTTAGTTGAGGTTGACTAAGAGCTAAATAATCCATAACAACTTCATCGTCTGGATTAGAAATTTCAACAAATGCTCCAGTTTTTTCAAGACCCTCCGTTCTCATTTTAAAGCCCTTGCTAAATAACTGAGACATTAAAGTTTTAGCATTAACCATTATGCCAGTTGCACCCTCTGTCTTTGAATTACTAGAGACAGTTTTATATGCGTCATTAATAGACATCACAGATGTACCTTTTAGAGTTGGGTCTGTGTCTGTTCTTTCGCCATACAAACCTAGTTCAACAATTTTATCAATCATTTTATGTAAGTCACTATTCTGCCAATCCTTCATAGCAACCATATGTTCATGAGATATAAATTCAAATGTAGCTTTATCTCCATCCCAGTCACCATCAAGTATGTTCTGGACATCTTCTTTTGATAAAAAGATATTCTGCCCATGATTTCCTTTTACAATACTTCTAATTCTCCTTGCAACTGGACCAGTTACTTTAGCAATTGGGTTTCTATGTATCAAAATATTTATTTCATGGGTTTCTAGCCATGTATTTAAAGTACTAAGTCTATAATCAAATGGAGATTGATTTTGAGGTGCACTATCCCTCCAATAATCCCTTCCCTCTGATGGACTAATCCCTTCACTCGCAAAATATTCTTTCTCTATTTGTCTAACGGCAACAGTGTTATCTCCACTAACAGCTACTTCTCCCTCATCTAATCTAAGATGAACTCTTGGCTTGATATAAACGCTACTAGCCTTTCCTCCCCATGCTCTAGCTTTTAATATACCATCTACTATTAATCTGTTATTAATTATAGGAAGTATATGTGTTAGTAAAGCTGGATGAAATATTCCTCTTCCATCTTCTTCTAATAAATTAAAATATTTTTGCAACTCAGTTGGGATTCTTCCTTCTTGAATCTCAGTATTAACAAAGTCTCTAAATTTTGAAGAATCTTCCCAAAAGCTATTAATCTTTGTAGTATAATAATCTAAAACCTCGTTATATCTTCCTTCAATAAGTTTTAACAATTTACCTACTGACTCATCATTTGAATATGGAAGTAACATTTCTGCAAGTGCAATAGGATGGGCACCAGTTGTTTTAGTACTATCTTGTATGCTATGAACTATTATTGAATTTTCATTAATATCAATCAACGTTCCTTCTTTATCATAGCCATTATACATCATTTTTGCTTCATTCCTAGATGCTATCATATCAAATTTTTGATTATAAGTATCACTCTCAGGGTTCATATCTCTAAAATATGTTCTAGCTCCCTTACCCTCTACCTGTGCAATTAAAACGCCATCTTTATAAAATTGCATACCTTTAAATGCATTAAATTGCATATGTTTCATACCTATATAGTCAACAGTGCCGTCATCGTTAACATTTCTTTGTCTAATAAAAGTTTTTAATTGATGAAGTCTTTTGTATCCAAGAGATTTTGCAATCTTTCCAAAATAAGAAGTGCCAGTAAATGTAGCACCATCATAATCGTTATATACCCCAGATTCTTCAGTTTCTGTATTGGCAACAGGAACGCCATTTCTATCTAGCCTTTTAGCAACTTTAACCTGAGTATCTTTACCTATAATCATTAATCTACCATTACCAATACCGATAGGTCTTACACCCTCTGCCATATCAATAGCTAGTCTTGTCATGCTATCTGATGAACTATTTTCATATCTTAAGAAATTTGGGACTCTTACTTTTTGCCAAAAATCTAATCTAGAAAGAGCTTGAGACATATATGTTCTTTGATAAAGCATATTCTGCATATTCCCTATATCGTCAATAATATCTCCTATATTTGCACCAATTTTAAGCCTATCTTGGACAAAAGACTCTAAGGTTACATCTTCCCACCCCTCAGATTTATATAAAGCTTTAATTGATTCAAGATTGGCATCTTCCTTAATCTGATTTGCCTGTTTCCTTGTCATATTACCAGCTTTAATTTCTCTTTCAAGCCTATTTTCAAAGCTTTTAATAGTCATATTCGATGGTTTTATATCTTTATTCGCTTTAGTGGAAATAATAGCAGCTTTATTACCTATTTTAGTTCCTATAATACTTAAAGCATTAGAAGTTGTTAATACTTTTAATAAATCTTTTGCATTTGAAACATCATCAAGATTAGAAATAAGACGTTTAACATACTTTAATCTATATTGTTTTTCTATTTTGTTAAGCTCTTCTACTGTTAATTCAAAATTAGCTGTTCTTGCTTTTTCTTCTTTAGTGTGCTTGTCCTTCCAAACCCACATTACCTGTTTAAGGGGAAGCATAAAAATTCTATCTTCAGTATCTTGAAATTGAGCTTCAACAAAATTCATTGTAGATGTCTCAGAATTTTTCTTATTCTGCACCTTGTTAACTGGTCCATCTACAACAATCCCCACTCCATTTAATTCAAATCTTTGATAAATTCTTGTGTCTGTACCCTGTCTCCCAAGTGTTCTTCCATCTTCCCCAGGAATAAATCTATTAATTCTAAATTTTTGCTTTAACCAATCATTATGAAGCCTTCTCTGGTCTCTATCAGACATCTCTTCCTTGTTCTTTAATTTATCATCCCCAGCTCTTTGCCTCTTTTCGGTAAGTTCTTTAGCCCAACTAAAAAGCTTATCTCTATATTGACCATAGCTCTTAGATGATTTTGCCATATCTATCATAGTAGAATATTCAGCTTTATCTATATAAACTCCTAAGATTTCACTATAAAATTCCCTTTGATGTAAATCACTTGGGATAGTTGATAGTTCCTCAGATACTTCACCCCCCGTACTTTCATGTGCCTCATCTGGAGATGTCCCTGTTTCCAAAGATTCTGACTCTTGATATTCAACAAAACTACTTGTAACAGAAGCTTCAACGCCAAGCCATCTTCCCTGATAAAACTCTTCAGCTATAAAATTGCCTACATCTGCTCTATTTATTTTTAGACCAATTAATTTTTTAATTCGATTAACAAATTGTTTAAGCCAAATCTTCATTTTCTTTAGAAGGCTTTTATCTCTCATTCTTCCTGCAAAGTATAAGCCCATATGCTTAACTATGTTCTCTTCTCCCTCAAATATTTTAATACCACGCTTAACAATATTTTCCTTACCCATCATTTTAATATAAATATGAGCATATTCATGAGGAATAGTATCCATTCTTCCATCTGTTGTAGACCATGCAATCAAACTTTCAACAGCAAAGCCTATGCGTTGTACTCCCTCTACTTCTATTAAACCCTCAAATGTTGAAACCTCAACCCAGGGCATAAACTTATGTAATTTCTCTAATATTCTATCTGCAAGTGCTTTATTATCAGAAATGAGTTGTTCTTTACTAGAATTATCATCTTGAAAATCGACCTCATCTATGTCAGCATTGTCAATTTGGTCTTGGATACCAAGCTCTTCAGGTGATGCTACTCCTGAAATTTCAATTTATTCTCCAGGCTTTTGCTCTACTACCTCAGTACCTTCTGTTGCTTCAGCAGTCGGTGATTGAGCCTCTCCTGGGGTAGTAACTGTGTCT
>Ga0098061_1001500_pt1 | contig 11276 bp, 14 predicted proteins | sample 22_taG_FD_92579 | JGI IMG/M metagenome (GOLD analysis project Ga0098061, IMG submission 92579) | Marine viral communities from the Subarctic Pacific Ocean - 22_ETSP_OMZ_AT15343 metaG | ecosystem: Environmental > Aquatic > Marine > Oceanic | place: Subarctic Pacific Ocean | collected 2015-01-20 | reverse complement strand
CAACAGAAACTATAATATCTACTCTATCAGCAAACCAAATAGTGCTAGCACCAGAACCAAATTCTAATACACTTTTAACATTCCCATCATCAATTTCTTTTTTGATGAAGTCAACTGCGTTATCCACAAACCATGGAACGTCTCTTAATTTTATTTTAATATAATTACTCATTTTATTTAATTTATTTATTTTATTATGGTGGGTAACAGTTTAGGTACCCATTGTTGCACAAAATTATTATAATTTTTTAATCCTCCACTTTCTAGTAGTGGGCCTTCGCGTTTATCCGTTTTCAAACATGAACTGGGATGGGGAATTTTAAATGCCACTAAATCTGGATGTTTACACATAGAACGTTTTGTTTCCAATAAATGTCCTCTTATTCCTTTTCCTCTAAATCTTGGTTGAGGATACCCAACACCTGTCCACCATTCTTGCCTATCTTTCATATTATAAGGCCATCCGCCGCAGTCAGTAATAAACTCCTTTTTTTTAACTGTAGCTCCGATACCATCCATCATAGGTGCGCGTTTAGGGGTAAATTTATAGGGTAATAAATTAAAATCATCACCTAAATCCTTACACCATTTTTCATATGTTGCGATGGGGGTATTATGCCAATTAATATACCATCCCTCTAAAAAAATAATATTAAGTTGTTTATTTTTTATTTCTTCCATTTGATTTACCATTTTTTCATAAAAATCTGGAGGGATGATATCAAAATGACAATAACTAACCCACTCAGTTTCCGCAATATGTAATCCATAATTCCATTGTATGCCAGTATCAAAAGAAGGTCTTACTCCCCTAAAAGGAATATTTAAACAATGCTTTTGGACAAAATCACATTCTTCAATTGCTGGATGTAATTTATCTCCCCATTCTATATGGATAAATTCAATATCGTCTTTAATAGTTTGCCTATTTAAACATTCAAGGCCTCTCTCTACATAATCCCCCCTATAATTAGCGTCCCATGTTATAACTGTTAATTTTTTTTCACTCATTTCAAATTATTTTTTCATATTTATAATTTTCTTGTATTTTACCTTTTCTCGCCATATCATAGTGATCTTCAAACCAATTAATGGTTTCCTCTAATCCTTCATATAATGAAGTAAATTTAAAATCTGGTAAATACTTTTTTATTTTATTATTATTACTAGGTTTTCTATATTGCCCATCCGGTTTATGGGTGTCCCATATTACTTTCCCTTTAAAATTCATTAATTCTACTATTATACCTACTACCTCTTTAATAGAAATTTCCTCCGCAGTAGTAAAAATTATTGGTTCTTTTTCATTATAATTATTTAATACCCATTCTGTTAATTGGGCGACATCTCTACTGAATATAAACTCTCTTAAAGGTTTACCAGAACCCCAAATAGTTAATGGTGTATTGGTTTCTCGGGCGATATAACATTTATGTATTAAAGAAGGTAAAACATGACCATTTTGGGTATCGAAATTATCATGTGGACCATAAATATTTGTGGGTATAACACATTTATAATCTAACCCATATTGTTCTTTATAAGCCCTTATTTGTATGTCCGCCATTCTTTTAGCATAACCATAGGCATCATTACTATAATGAGGTGGACCTAAATGTATTTTATCTTCAGTGAGTGGGTATTCCACATCTGCGGGGAATATACATGTAGATAAAAATGCCACTAGTTGGGTTATTCCTTTTAATCGAGCAGCTTCTATTACATTAGTATTTATAACAATATTATCATAAAAAAATTCCCCTTTATATTTCATATTTCCACCAAGACCACCTACTCTACCTGCGCAATGAATTATTTTATTAAAATCATTTAAAAATAATTTTTCTACCTCTTTAATTCTTCTTAGATCATATTCTGAGGATGAAAATTTTTTATATTGATCACCAACAAATTGAGATCCCACCAAGCCATATCCCCCAGTTATTAATATTTTATCTTTTACCATCATTTTATAATTTTAATAAATAATACTATTAATTTATATCAAAATAAATGTTTTTATGATTTTTAATATATATAATTAAATAGGTCTAAATCTTCTTTATACATTTCTTCAACCATTTTAATAGTTTCTTTGTCATAATATTGGGTATAATGTTTATGTGTAGTGGTATTAAGTTTAATAACCGGTATACTTATATTTAATTTATTCATAATTTTTTTTATATCTGTAGAAAAATTTTCAAATCTCCCTAGAAAATCTATCATTATTTTATTATTGTTATCCATAATAAATTTATGTTGGGGAGTATAGTGGTTTATTTTATATTGGGGTTCATTATCTAGTAAATGAAATTTATTATTTAACTCAATAATAAATTTTTTAAAATTTTTTTCTACAATAAATCCTTTATTGGCATTTTTTTGTTTTTGTAAATAAAAAAATTCGGATACCAACTTATCAAAAGGATTACGAACAAATGCAAAAGAATAATAAGAATTAAAAGTTTTCCCTATAATTTTTTTAATTTCTAGGGCAGTAGAATGTGTGTATTCAATATTATTGGCGGTTCCAAAAAAATTATATTCTCCTGCACCTTTTTCCTTTCCGGGTTTATTTCCCATTCTTAAAACATTATTAGTTATAAATGTACCACCAGTTTTAGGGATATGTATATACAAAGCATTATATTTACGGGATAAAGGCATTTTTATTGTAATCGTTTACTAATTTTTTCGTAATTATATTTGTCACAAAATTTATCTAACATTGATATGGTAGTGGGAGATATTTTTCTCCACTGGAATTTATTATCATATTTTCTACTATTATAAAATTTTTTGGCCTCCCCTATTTTTTTTAATTTTAATGTATCTTCTAAATAGGAAATGAGTTTATCCGGGGATTCTATTTTTAAAATAATATCTGCCGAGTCATTTTCTATTAATTCATTCCATTTTAAAAATGATTGAGCAACAAATTCAAAAGGGTTGGTGTCGGATAATTCCAATTTTTCTTTTCTCCATTTATGTGATTGGAGAATGAATTTATATGACCAATGCTTGGGATTTGCGCCGGTAGGTGTTTCAGTATAATAAATTGATGGTAGGGCAGTAAATGGGTCCCTAATAGTGTGAACAATTTTATCAAAATTATATTGGTTTCTATTTTTATTATTTAAATCTTTTTTAGAAAACTGTGGTAGATCATCTTTTATTACATATTGCCAACAGGATATACCATCTGACCCCATACGCTCATGACCAATATTTAACCCATAACTTTTAAAAAGTTCGGCTGAATAGCCAGTCCCACATCTCGGATGTCCAAGCACAAGATATTTATCTCCACCCATTATTTTTTAATTGTTTATTTTTGACATCATCTTTAAAACATGACCAATATAAAGATTGTATGATATGAGTATTATTTGCACCATTATTCGGTCCCTTTAAAAAATTTGTGGGTAAATTATTGAGTTGGGTGATCAAGGAAATAGCTAATTGTTCGCATTGTCTATTAACTCCTACTCTTACATTTTTTAATGAATATATTTTATCACATAATTCATACCATTCTTCTAAAAGAGAAGAATATTGTAACACTAAAGGGATATGTAAAACACCCATTTGATTATTAGTATAGTTAGGGGTTATTCTATCATTTAAGGTACGTAATCCTCCATAGTCTCCATGTTCTTTTAAGTGATAAGAAACATTTAAAAAAGTAATCTTATCTTCATAAAATTTAGGTAAATTATACCAGAGAGAATCCGCATCTATTATAATAAAATCCTCTTTTAAATGATAATCCTCATATATTTTAATTTTATTTTTTTGCCAATATTTATCACCCTCAAAAATTTTATAAGTTACAAGGGTTTCATGATTTAATTTATTTTTGTTTTTTAAAAAAAATTTTTCTCCCTCTTTATCCATATAGATTCTAAATTGTTGTTTACCCCTATCGAGTTTATGGTAAGAATTAATATTAGTAAAGGTGATTTTTAAATACCTAATATCATTGATGGCTAATATGTTGAATATTCTATTCTCCATTTTTAATTATATTTTCCCAATAAGAAAATTTTAATTTTCCTTTATCATAATTTTTATTAAAATAATTTTTTTTTCTTAAAAGTAAATCCTCATTCAATTCTTTAAAACTATCTACAATTAAAACCGGCAAATTACTATATACCTTCTCATGAAACTCACTTTTTTCTATTACCGGTATGACTCCCATATATAACATTTCCCAATTACGATGACAATCTATTCCATTTCCCTCTGGACATATTACAAAATGGGACTCTTTACACTCTTTAAGGTATTTATCTATATCCCCATTTATACCTCCAATCCTAATAAACGCCCATTTCTTGTCTTTAAAATAGGGAATTATCCATCCCCTTTTGTTTTTATTAGTATTAGGATTAAAATTAATGTATAATAATTTATTTTTAAAGTGATTCGTGTTATGGGAATAATTAAAGATTTTACGGTGTTTATGGGCATAAATATTATAACGTTTTTTGGACCAATGTTGGCGTTCCAATCCAATAGGTAAACTAACACTATTAATATTATTACTATCGATATTTTGACCATACCATTTAATTACACATGGAGGTCGGTTTATTACATCTTCAGTAGTAAAAGTAGTATCCCCATTATGGGATAATAATTTAAATGATGTTTTTATTTCTTTTATTAAATTAAAAAATTTTTTAACTCTATCAGAATCTACATAAATAATAGGTAATCTATTTTCTTTAAAATTATTTAAAAAAATAGTTAATCTATTAATATCTAAAGGTAATTCTTTGGTGTATTTATCACCAAAACCCAAATCGGCTATGGCCTCAAACCTATTCCCATCAATATATTCATTTTCTAATATCATATAGATAAAAATTTTTGTAACTCTTTGGAGTGGATGTGTAAATTACAAATAGGTATCTTCTTATTATTAAAATAACAAAAAGGTTTTTTTAACCCATTTTTATTATTTTCAAATCCCACCTTTATTTTCTCATTTATAATTTCTTTTCCAACATATGTTTTTAATATATTATCGCCACCATTTTTAAATGACCTACCTTTATTATCGCCACCAAAATATTGCCCATATGGTGCGGGGTCAAAAACCATATTAAATTTTTCTATATCTTTAGAAAAAGGTAAAGTGGTAAAATCTACAATATAATCCTTTTCTTTTTTTATTTTTCTTAAAATTGTCATTTCTGAAGGACAACATTTACTATAATTTTTTCGTATATCTCGAATCCCATTTCCATCAAATAATATTTTATCCATATCATTAATTAATGTAATAAAACATTTTTTATTCTTAAAATAACTTAAACCTGTAGTAATTCTTTTTTCATCTAAAATAGTAAAAAATACTTCCCCTTTTAAAGTTTCTAATATATTATTTATTTTTTCTAAATTTTCATAAATTAAAATATCGTTTTCAAAAAAGAAAAAATTAACATCGGTATTCAAGCTGGATAAATATTCTTCTATAAGATAGAATCTTGCATATGTAAAAATCCAAAAATCTTTACTGGGGTGTGAATAAAAAACATTATTCTTTTTATCATATTTTTTTAACTTCTTATATTTATCATTATTATTAATATCAATGAAATAATACTCTAAATTATATTTTTTTATTAAATATTCATTTTTGTCATCACCAATAAAAACTATTTTTTCTTTTGGGTTAAATAATCTTAATTGTTTTAATGTAGATTCAAAATATGTAGGTATTTTTCCTATATTAGTTAATAATATCATTATGTTATTATTACATTTTTTTCATTTTGTGGTACCCATTCTTCTATAAAATTAGAATAGTGTTTCATACCACCCGGATATATGGCGGTACCAAATTTAACATTTAAATTAGGGGTAGGATGAGGTAAAGAAAAACCAACCATATTAGGAACCTTAACATGTGCTCGTTTTGTTTGTTTTAAATGACCAAGTAAAGAATTACCTCTACCTTGGAATAATTTATCTCCCAGTCCTCCGGCCGTATACCATTCGGATCTATTAGCAACATTATAATACCACCCATTACAATCTTTAATTAATTCATCTTTTTTAATGGTGAGACCCACTGAATTTTGTCTACGTATACTGGCTGGTCGATATTTATAGGGTAATAAATCAAAGTCATCCCCTAATTTTTCTTTCCATTTTTTATAATTTTCTGTTCGTTGGTGGAGTACCTTATTCCCCCCTTTTTCATCCTGGTTTATGTACCATCCTTCCATGTAAATAACATTAGAATTATTTTTTTCAATCCCATCTATATTTTTTAATATATTTTCATAAAAATCTCTAGGAATAATATCGAACTGAGAATAGGATATCCAGGGAGTATTAGAAATATATAAACCATAATTATATTGTATTCCCGTATCAAATGAGGGTCTATTTTTTCTTATGGGTAAATTTAAACAATGCTTTTCAATAAAATCACATTCTTCAAGGACCGCATTAACCTTATTTCCCCATTCTACATGAATAAATTCTAATTCATCAAATACAGTTTGTTTTTTTAGACATTCTAACCCATCAGCAATATTTTCTCTATAATTTACATCCCAGCTTATAATAGTTAATTTTTTTTCTTTTTTTTCCATTTTTTTATATTTTAATTTTTTTATATCTTTCTTCATCGTCCACAAATAAATCTACATTTCTTTGAGGTGGGGTGTGCCATAGTGCGAGTTTAGAAATGTTAGTAATAAGAGGAAAATAAATGGTGGTGGCTTTACTAATAAAGGCTGCCCACCAAGAAAATGTAGATTGTGACATAATAATTTTTTTAGCGTTTGCTAAAAATAAAAATCCATGGGTAGATGATATATTTTTTATTTTACACCCATATTTTTCTTTTAAGAGATTTACAGTAGGGTGGGAAACTGAATCAGTTATGATCCAAGCATTCTCATAATTTTCTTTTTTTAAAATATTACTATAATAATCTATGGGGGTGGGATAAGGATAATTATTTAATCGTAAGTGTAATACTATATCTTTGGATCCTGGTTTATCTTCAATATTAAAAATATTATTATGTGAAAATATTTCTTCTCTAATAAAATCCTTATATTTTTTATAATAAGTATAATTTTGAAAGTATCCATCTATGATTAATTGGGATTCATTATTATTTACAAAATCCCAATCAAAAATATGTGAATTAAATTTTTTAAGAGGTTTTGAGATTGTTTTCCCTTCAATATATTTAGGTAATTTAATACCATTAAAATTTAAACTATCCTTTTCTATCTTTACACTATTAAGTTGTTTAATTCCATAACTATAAGATATAGCGTACCCTTTTTCTTTAGCTATGCATCTCCCTAAAAAATATTGGAAAAAATTATTTCCTGCTTGTCCATTATATACAACTTTTACCATTTTTTATCATATTTAAAATATTCAAAATCTTTTTTAAATCCTTCTATCATTAACTCTATACTTTTTTGATCGTAATAATCTTTAAAATGGCTTCTACTAGATTTATTAGTGTGTGGTAAAGTCCCCTCAATTCCTAATTTATTTTTAATGAAATTAAAATCTTCATTTATTTTTTCAAATTTACCTACAAAATCTAATGTTATTGGGCTATCTAAATCCGAATTTTCCGATAACCAAAGATACTGGGGTTTACAATCTTCATTAATTCTCCATTCTATATATTCTCCATAATTTTTAAATGACTTAATAAGTTTATGTTGGAAATGGGATGTATCTTTTAACATATAATGATATAAAGAAACTTGCCAATCAAACGGATTTCTTACAAACGCAAAAGTAAAATAGTTGTTATATTTCTCTTTTCCATATTTATCAATATATCTTTTGGGTGGTTCATGTTTGTCAGCTCTAAAATTTCCGTATTTACTTAAGATATTTCTCATCGAGGTACCACCTGTTTTATATAAATGGAAAAATACAAATTGTTTATCGTGTGAGACTATCATAATAAAAAATTAATTTTTTCTTTATTGGTGGGAGTTAGTTTTAGGAGTAGTTGATTACAATGACCTCCCGCAATAATATCATAAGAAATATTGTTTTCATCTAAAAATTCACTAACTTTTATACCCTTCACTGCGAGAGAAGCGTCTTTAATTTTATTGGGAGTAATCCCGGCGTCATCAACCATTAAGATTCCATTAGTAGATATCCGTTTAATAATTAATTTAAATTCCTCAAAAATGTGGTCTTTATCATTTACACTATCTAATAAAACAAATTGATAGGTATCTTTATCATTTTTTAAATATTCAATAGAATCTTTTAAAATCCACTCCACATTATTTGCATTTTTACATATATCTTTAGATATTTTAATAGACTCAGGATTACAATCAATAGATTTTAATTTTCCATTTTCCTTAATTATTTCCGATATATGTCGCGTACTTTCATGTTTTTCTTTATAACTCCTGATTGTACCAGTTTCTACACAATTTAGATAAGTAAAATCATTTTTTAGTTTGGTAATAGTGTTTCTTACTTGTATCATATTTATTATTATTTTTATTTAAAATTTCACATGTAGTGTTAAAACTACCAGGTATAGAACAATTACTTTCATACCATTCTATCCCATTATTACTTAATTTTTCCCACTCCTCTTTACTAATTTTTTTTAATTTATCTTTAATTTCACTAGGATTAGTAACTTTGATATAATGCACATCTTCAATCAATGGATTATAATAATTATTATCTACCCCCGGAGTAAAAATGGGGACTACACCTAATCCTAATAATTCAATTTCCCTGTTACATTTAGGTCCATATCCTGGTAAGCATAACCCATATTTACTCATTGTCAATAGTTCTAAATATTGTTGTTGTGTGTACTTATATTGGGCAATAGGATATCCTTGAGAAATAGGCATTTCAAATTTTTCTATTATATCCGACCATTTTAACTTAGTTCTATTTTTAAATTGTTTGGGGTTTTCTACCTTACCTAAAAAAATAGATTCTATCTTTCTATCTTCCCACCCTTTTCTGGATCCTTTGGTATTCTCTAATAATGAAGGTCTTCTTCCCCAGAATATCCAAGGGGAAGAATTATTCAATTTTGGTACTGTGTTACCAAATAATGCAAAATTATAGGTAACAGGGTATTGTCGTAATTGTTCTAAGGTTGGTCTATCATATAAAAGGATATTATCATTTAACCAACAATGAGGGCGTTTACTATATTCAATTTCACAGTATCCTTTTTCTCCCCATAATTTAACTAGTTCTCTAAAAGTATCTTGTCCGCTATGTCCATCTGTAGTAGAAAGAGATATTTTCATATAATTTGATTTATTATTTTATTAAAATTATCTACTTGTTTTTTAACACTGTATTTCTGAGAAATTTCATATCCTTTAGGTAGTAAATTTTTATATTTTTTATTTTTAACTTCTTTAATTTTAACATATAAATCCTCACTATCCTTTTCATCAATATAAACACACGCATCTTCTCCTATCTCCTTTAATGAAGAATTTTTACAGGTAAGGACATTAGTGTTATGATAAAACCCCTCTAAAATAGGTATCCCAAACCCTTCATATAGAGAAGGATAAATAATCCCCAATGCGTTTTCATATAAAGCACTTAATTGACTATCTGTTATATTTTTTACCCATTTAGCTGGGATATTCATAAATTTATGGGTAAGGAAAATAAAATCCAATTCCTTAAAAAGGTCAGGATGGTTAGTAAACATATCTTTAACTAATTTAATATTCTTATAGGGATCACTATTACTAGCCAACATCATAAAAAAAGGTTTACTAATATTAGATAAAATAGACGCATCTTTTATTTTAAATTTCTCCGTATTTAAAGAATTATAATTTAAATAAACCTGTTCTTTGTTAGGATAGTATTTTTTGAAGTCTGACATACTATTATTAGACACACATATAAAAAATTTACCATTTTTTAAACACTCTCTTTTTTGTTTCCACATAGGGTTGGTAAAATTATAGTTAAAAATTTCGGGTATCATATCATGTATATAAACGATGCAAGGAACCGTGGTAGAACAGGTATAATAAGTAGAAATAAAATAATCTATATTATATTTTTTACATAATGAATTAATGTAATCAATATCACTAGACCCATAACTAAAAGAATTAATAGGGACCACTTTATATTTATCCTTAATATTGGGGGGTAAGTAAGTATTTTGTCTTTTAAATATTACTATCTCATAACCCTCTGGTATTAAATTAGATAAAATATCATACCACACTATAGAAATTCCCGAATATCTATTATTTAAAAAAACCGTATCAATTGCAATTTGTTTCATTATATTGGGTTTACCCATTGATATGGTGGCGGTACCACATCTTTATTATTTTTATGTTCTTCTTGACCTACGAGAGTTTCTTTATAATTTCTGGTTTGGGTATTATGTAAATGGTGGGATTGTATAAGAAAACAAGGATTTTCTAACTTATATCCAGCTTGTTTAAATTCATAACATATTCTATTATCACACCCTAGTTTTCCCATATGGAAATCTAACCACATATCCTCTGTCTTAATTTTTCCTTTAAAAACCCAACTATCCTGACAATCGGGACGTTTTATTTTTATTTCTGATTTACCATTTTTATATCTTTCCCATCGTAATAAACATAATACTTTACCATCGATAGGAAACTGTTTTATATCAACTAAACTCTCATCAAAAAAAATATCCGTATTAGATAAAATATTAATATCTTCTTCCCCAGTTATTTGATTTATGTGGGATAAAAAATCTTTAAAAGTGGGTCTATTACTTTCTACAATTTTAAGTTTTGGGTGAGGGATAGATGGTAACGATTCACACAATAATAATATTTCATCAATATGTGGGTTATTAACATTAAAAGATAAACATTCATCTATTTCTTTTTGTCTCTCTTTATTCTCATCCTTATAATATGAAGTTACTAAGCGGATCATACTACAATTTTATTATCTTTTATCTCAAAATTTTTATTCATAATATTTTTATAAAGTTCTTGATGGTTTTTATTGGCTTCTGTAGATACAGTTCCATCTTTTTCGTGATGGAAATACATAAATAAAGGTTTAGGGATTCGTTTACCTACATATCCGGCTTTCATCATTCTAATCCACATATCGTAATCTTCCCAACCAAATAGATCTTCGTCATATCCTTTTACTTTTTCAAAAGACTCTCTCGTAAACATTGAACAATTAACAATGAAAGGGCCTTTGATTAATCTTTCTTTACTCCATTCCGGCCTTTT
>Ga0098061_1001493_pt1 | contig 11299 bp, 6 predicted proteins | sample 22_taG_FD_92579 | JGI IMG/M metagenome (GOLD analysis project Ga0098061, IMG submission 92579) | Marine viral communities from the Subarctic Pacific Ocean - 22_ETSP_OMZ_AT15343 metaG | ecosystem: Environmental > Aquatic > Marine > Oceanic | place: Subarctic Pacific Ocean | collected 2015-01-20 | reverse complement strand
GAAAATTGATAAAAGTCAGTTTATGAAGGATTTACAATCCTCATGGCAAGGAATGAAAAATTTTGGTAAGGATTTAAAATCCCATATCGCAGATAGAAAAGAAAAACGTCAAGGATTTGCACATATGACTACTAAAGAAAAAGCGGATGCAATGAAGGGTCAAAAAACCCAGCAAAGACAAGATAAAAAGTCAGTTAAAAATAACTTAGCGGGATGTAATAGAGGAATGAAAACATTACAAAAATATTTTTTAAGTAATCCTAATCCTAAGAATAGAATGACTATTGAAACATTTAAAGGTAATATTACAGAGGAAGAGTTTGAGAATAGAAAAAAGTCGGTAGAAGAATGTATAACTACTTTTAAAGGTCAATTGAAAACTGATAAAGAGGTTATTGCTAATAGAACTGTAACAGAATGGATTAAAGATATTATAATGGGTGAAAAAAATACCCATATAGATATCAGTAAAGAAACAATAAAAGGGACAGGTCAGGGAATAAACATTAAAAACGCACAAGGAAAAACTATTGGAAAAATGGTTGATCTCGGAAATGATAAATATAAAGTGGTAGGTGATAAAAAACAATGGTTTTTACCATCTACATTAGATAAGATAAATTATTTCCAAATACCCTTTATTAAACAAACATTAAAAAAGTCTAATGCTACCCTAACAATAATCCCTGGTAGTGGGAAAAGAGAAAAAGATAGAGATAGTTTTGAATTTACTGTATCATAAAATATGGGGTTATGAAGAAATTACTTATAACTGAATCTCAATATAAAAGAATTTTTTTACTAGAGCAAGGTGCGCGCGATTCAACCCCAAATCTTTCTGCAGCTGATAAAAGGAAATTATCTCAACAAGGATGTGGGGGTATATGGCATTATGGGTTAACCAGTTGTGATGAGTGGGACAAATATAAAAATTTAGGTAATGCCAAGTGGGCGATGGATATGGGTGGTAGTCATTATATCACCGGAATGTTGGCTTGTAATTCCGATGGGTGTTATGATGAATACAAAAAGGCTTTGTCTTTTGAAAAAAGAAGAGAAAAATTTAATAAGGGAAGTGGTCAAAATTTAAGTAGTTGGGATTTTGATAAATATCTGGATCAACAAGAATCATTAAAAAAATCTATAGAACTGTCCCGAAAAGAAGCTAAGAAATATAATAAATCTGTCCAAAATATAGAAACTTTTTTAAAAAATAACCCCAAACCGATCTTGGAGTTACCCCTACAACAAAAAATTAATAGTGGTGGGTATTGGAGGTATGAATCAGAACCTTGGCCACATTATTATAATCATCAAACTAAGGAAATTATTGGTACTCACGATATACAACTAGAAAAGTCTATGGCTAATCTTTCTCCAGCACTTATGTATTGGAATACCACTGAAGATTTTCGTAAAGTATTAAATCATAGAAATAAAATTGGGGGACACATGGGATGGCCCGCTTTGACTAATGGGGGATTAAAAGTAGTAGATGATAAATTCCTACAAAAACCTAATTGGTCTCAAACATTACAAAACGCTGCAAATATAACAACTGTATATGACCCAATGTGGGTTATAACTAAATTAAAAGATTTACAAGAGGCAGTAGTAGATGATGCGTTTACTAAATATTTTAAATACAAATATGAAGAGGAAATAGAAAAATATAACATTAATTTAAAACAATATTACCTAAGTCCTCAATACCAGGAGTGGATGGATAGTCAAAAATCAGATATGTTAAAGAATTACCATCTCCAACAAATAGATGGTATAAGAAAAGATAATACAGTCTCTCCAGTCTCCCTAGTAAATATTGCACAGGAAATAGATTATGAAGATAATTATAATACTAATGTTAAAAAAGGGGAAGGTCTCGATATTAAAGATAATATTAAATTGAAGGATGGGGAATGGAATATTACTGACTTACCTACAATTGGTCCTAATCACCCCATACCACCGAAAAGAGAGTTGAGTGAGATAGAAAAAGCAATTCCTGTATTACAAGATTTATTAAGTTTTATTAGTGCTCATAATGAACAATTGATGAGTCAGGATCTTAAAGCCGCAGCACGCGCTTGCAAGAGGAAAGTAGGGTCATCATGTAGTGACTGGTGGGAAGTATGTGGAAGTGATTGTGGTGGTGTATGGGTATTACAAAGTAGTCATGACACAAAAACGACTGCTTGTAGATGTATATCCGATTGGTGTATGTCTCGGGAAATACTCACCAAAAAATGTGGTGCTGGGCAAGGTGGAGTTATTTTCAAACCTCAAGATTTTGTGAAATTTAAAAATAGTAGAGAAGGGTGGGAAAAATTTACACATACTGTAAATTCATGTATTTCCGATTATCATTGTCTTATAGATGTGAGTTCGGCAGTACTTTCATATTTCTGGCCTTATGGAGCAATTGCTGGTAGTGTATTAGATTTAATAAATGCGGGATCTTATGTTATAGAAGGAAAAGATGGATGGCAATTAAATGCACTTATGAGTATGATTGGGGTGATTCCTGGAGTGGGAGAAATGAAAATGTTAATGAAAGGTCCGAGCAAAAGTTTTAAAACAATCGGTAATATAACAAAACAAGTTAAAGATTTAGGAAAAAATGCAACTAAAAAACAAATTGATGATGTAGTTTTTAATAATATTAAAAATTTAAATGGTAAGGAAGCAATAAATGTAGGAAAATATTTAGAAACCTTAAAAAAACATAGTGTTGATATGAAGGGATTCCAAAAGAAATTAAATGCCTTAAGTAAAACCGATACAAGTATATTCCAACGGCTATTGAAAAATCCAAAAAAATTGCAAAAATATGTAAGTAAATATGGGGATGATATAGCTGGTATGTTGGGGGCATATAAAAAGAGTAAGGGATTTGTTGACGGTATGATACAAACTAGTTTATTGGGTCTGATTTTTGGTTTCCCCGAAGAGACTGCCGAAATGATGTTAAAAGGATTAAGATACCTAGAAAGAAAAACTCATTGGCCTATTTTACGATGGATGGGTATGGCACAACAAACGGATCATAACATGGATATAGTTAACGACTTTTTAAGAGAAATACAAACCTATGAAAGTGATGCAAACAATTTAGAAGAAGTATTAAAAACCTATTTGGAAGAATATATAGTGAAATATGATATAGATAGGGAGGAACTTACCACGGGACCAGATGGGGAAGGTATGTTTGATTATATATTTAAAAAATGGGATGGTAAGGTAGATATAACTGAAGTTATTATTGGTCATGAATTAAATAATATTAGAGACAAAATAATTGAGGTGGAAAAAGAATTATCGGCTGGTGATCCAACCAAAGAAGAGATAATCACTAAGTATAATGAAATAATGGATTTTATTAAGGGGATTCATGAAAGTCAAGATAGGGTAGAAGAATTAGAGGCAACATATATAAAAAATAAACAAGAAATTAATAAAGATGCGATACTAAAGGTAAATTCAGACTATTTATTAATGATGAATTCTATACGCAAAAAAGACACAGATGAGTAAAAGATTTATGAAAAATATAAATGAAGAAGTTTCTAGAATGAAGAAATTGTTTGGTGAAGAATTATTATGGGGGAATATGATAAATGAAGCCAATCCGGATACTAATAGTGATAAAGTTATAGATCAGACAGAATTTAATGCAAGCGGTAATGAAATTACGGGAGAAGAAGCAATAGAATTTGTTCAAACTTTATCAGTTAAAGAGCCTAGTGTATCGAGCGTCTGTTTTAAAGAAGAAATTATAAAGGATAGTTGGATTTTTTGTAAAGCCGCTTTATCCTCCCCAAATATTTGGCCATCATTAAAGAAAGGAGTTAAAATGCAGGGAGGAATGTGTAATATATTAATAACACAACCGACACCCGATCCTGTCCAATGGGGAATTAATAGAGTTCAATTTTGGGAGGATAATGAATTACTAGTGTTTTTAAGATTACCTAAAAAAATTGACTTTACCGATCTTACAACTCTTCGACAGACAATGCCTGATGTACCCGTCATCAGCCCTTTATCTGCTATATCGACGCTGGGACCTTTTTTAACGGGCGCTAGGGATATATTATATCTAAGATATAAATGTAAATATGAAATTGTTGATGGTGATCCTACTAATACAAACAATAAATATGATAATCTAACTATTGATGGTTTTTATGATTCTAATGGGAAGAGAACCATGGACGGCATGAGAGATGTGCTTTTAGATCCCACTAATGGAATTAAATATGGTAATAGTGGGGTGACGGATACTACTGCAGCATCACAATATGATGTGAGTGCATTATGGATAGATGGTTTGAAGCTGCCAGTCACTGGGCCTTTAAAACCACTATTACAAAAATTAAATTTTTAAGGTGAAAAGAAGATTTTTAGATATAGATAAAAGTAAATTTGACTTCTTATTAGAGAGAATGGATAAGCACTATTCTTATGATGATTTACAGGTAATAGTAGAAGAGAAAAAATTACTTAAAGAGGCTCCGGGGGTAAAAGATTTTACAAAAGCATTAAGATATCTATCTAATGTTGATAATGCAGATATGTTATTAAAGGCAGGAATAAAATCTCAAGATGATGTAGTAGAATTAATGAATGCAGCGACCGCCTTAAAGAGTATAAGTGATGGAAATTTTAAACAGTTAGGAACTTTTGATGTTTTAGATATTAACACCATTACTAGAGCATTACAGGCATTAGGGGATAATATACCTAACGTAACTAAATTTACAAATGAAATTCTGGAGTCAGTAGAGGTTGCACAGGCAGTAAGTAAAGCGATAAAAAAGAGATTTACGGGTGGAGATACTAATTCCATTTTGGAATTAATGTTATCCAAGGGAGATACATTAAGAAATGTAGACGACCTAATTAATCAAATAAAAAGTGTGGATCAAAAATTTCCTGGGTTAATAGATGAGGGGTTACCCGCAACAAAAAAATTAAAGGATGCGCCTGGTGATGTGGAATTGATTGTATTAAAGAATTCGATTGGTCCCGATGGTGTACCTGTCCGATCTCTTCCTTGGGAAACTCAAGCATTACTTAGAAAGAAAGTAGAAAATTATGGTGTTAAAGAGGTAGAGGTACCTGAAAATATAAATGATGGGTTAAAAGATCCTTTACCAGATGGGACTGGTATAGTCTACGCTGAAGATGGGTCAGTTGTTGGGACTATACCTAAAGAAAGTATGCCTAAAAAAGGGTGGAATAAGGAATTTGTAGTTAATGGAAAGAAATTTCGTGTAACTGATATAGTTAATCCTTTAACTGCCCATAAATTATGGTGGAATACAATAATGCAGTTGAGGATGCCAGCAAAACTGGGGAAATACGATGTTCCACTACCACTCAGGGTGGTGATTAATAGTGGTGGACATTTGGTGCTACTAGCAACTCTACCTATTCCACAAGTGGTAATGGCAGGTATATTAGAATGTGCTATTCGTATTGGACTCGGTTCAGGGGAGGAATTAACAGTAAAGGACGCAGTTAATGGGGAAAGTCAAAGAGTGGTAAAATTAAGTATATCGGATTGTATTACTGGTATGGGATATGGGGATAAATTTAGAAACCCTATGTTTTTCCCTATTCTGTGGGCAGGTATAGTACCTATTTTAGGTAAAATTGCAACACGAACTGGTCTTGCTCCTGGCGTATTTACTAATCAAGGAGATACTTTATTACAGAAATTAAATAATGGAGTAGAAGAAAGTTTTACTAAATTATATGATCAGGCCAATATACATAAACTTCTCAATACAGAGTGTACTAAAGAGAAGATGCAGGAGTTTATTGCTAAACAAAATGAGGTTGGGAAGGAATTTATAAAGCAATTTAAACCAGAGAGTCAAGGATTTGATGTATGGACATTCCTTATGGGGGTTGCCTTACAAAATAATCCTTTAGATCATCCTGAGGTTGATGCAGAGGCGGTATATGAGTATTTTGGGGTTGCTAATGATAGTAAAAATAAAATGGAAAAACACTGGGTAGATATGCAAGCCTATTTACCCGAGCATTTAAAGGGGGATGTTAATAAATTTAATACCGAAGCATATGTATTATATAAATGTGAAGTTCTGAGGCTTAAAGCAATTGCCAAATGGTTAGAAGTAAATGAGCGACATTTAAAAACCACAATGAAGGATGGGGCGTGGAATGATTGTGAACTGGTTAAGTTTTGGAAAAAACTAAGTACTGAAAATGGTAAGGTGGAAGAGAAATCATCAAAGAATATTCTAAAAAATAATGAAGAACAATTCATGAAGATTAAAGGTATGATACAAAATGACCCGGGTGTAAAATTAACTGTAACAGATACCGTCTTTGATCCGAAAATATGGGCTAATGTATTATCTAATTGGGAGTATATAGAATTATTTGAAAATAATCCTTCAAAATTTGAAAATTGTAAGGGGGTAGAATATATGAAAACTGAAGATGAGATAGATATGGATGTTACACTTGAACCAGGACCAACAATAGAAATAAAACCAGAATACATACCTCCAAACTATAATTGGGAATATCTTACCAACGTTGATGAGACTCTGGCGTGTACTAAAATAAAGCTCGGTATAGCGACCGCAGACTATAACTATTGGACAACCCAGGGTGACTGGTACCCAATGTCGGAAGCAGAAAGAACTTGGGATAATGGAGTCCCTTCTTATCCTATAGTTGGTCAAACAGGTATCAATTTACTTAGTGACCCTAACTATTCGTCCTATTGTAAAAAAATTAAGGGTGGTAAAACACTGGCTCAATGTAAAGCATCATTAACTGAGTTTATTAATACTCTTAGTTGTTAAAAATTAATTTTTAACTATTTATTTAATAGAAATAATTACTATATTTTAAAAAAATGTTTTATGGAAAATAGCCCATCAATAATGAATATGGATCCCAATTATGTACCAGAAGATTTAAAATCTCCTTATGATATTGTGGATTTACCTTCTCAAGGATTATTATATGAAAATAAAAAATCTAAAGTTAAAGTAGAATATTTAACTGCAATGGATGAATCTATATTAACTTCCCCTAACTTAACCAGTAACCCTACAATGATGTTAAATACATTATTGAGAAGAAAGGTTAAAGATCTTGGTTTTGATCCTGAAAATCTTATTGAGGGTGATAGAACGGCATTAATAATATTTTTACGATCTACGGGGTTAGGTGAAATATATAAACAATTAATCTATGTGGAAGATGAAGAAGATTTTGTACAAGGGGAAATTGATTTAACCTCTCTAGAACAAAAAAAATTATCTATACGACCAGATAAGAATAATGAATTTGATTTTACATTACCCGTAACAAATAAAAAAATAAAATTTAAATTTTTAACGGGGAAGGATGAAATGGAAGTGGATGTTTTAGATGAGGCACAAAAAAATAGAGATCCGGAAAATATATCCCATAAATTACAGTTAAGATTGGAAAAATCAGTAAATGAAATAGATGGTGATAGGGATAAAATGAAAATATCTAATATACTTAAACGTATACCAATAAAAGATGCAAGATCATTAAGAAAATATATTAGTGATAATGAGCCTGGGTTAGAATTTAATACTACCGCTCGGACGCCTGGGGGAGCGTCCGTGCCTTGCTTTCTTAGATTCAATAGCGGTTTTTTCTGGCCTGAACTCTGATTATCTGCTTTATTTACACAAAGAAATCCAATTTTTAGTTAAAAATGGTGGGTTTTCTTATTCAGATATAATGGTTATGCCCACATATTCTCGCAAAATTTTTATAAAAGAACTACTACCTAAAGATAAAGATGGATAAATAAGGAATTACTTATATTTATTATAAAAGAACACAATGAAATTCAATGATATAAATGTTTATAATAATATTATTAATTCTTTAACTGAAGAAATAGATAAATTACTTAAAAGACCACTTCACGAGCAAATACTACCATCTACAGAATTTGCGGGTGATATGTATGGTGACGATGAAGGAAGCGATGAAGATAAATTAAATCAAAGAAAGGCATCCAAAGAATGGACAGATCCATTATTATATGCAAGTAGTAAATGGGATACTGCGGATGAATTAAGTGATAGTGAATTAAAATCTTTAGCTAATCCTCTCAGTGTTGTTAAGCTTACCGCTAACGATTGGAAGGCATTGGAACAAATGAGTACAAGGGAGGCAATAGTTGGCTTTCGTTTAGAACATGCGGATCATAAAGGTAAAATTGTATTATCTGCAAAAATTAAAAAAATTAAGGTTTTTGGGAAACCTCTATTAGAATGGTTGTTAACATGGAAAGCGGCTCGAACAATTAAAACACCTACTGGAATAAGTAGTAAAACCCCCGGATATTGTCATTGTGCAGCAATGGTTAATAAATATGATCATACGGGAATGGGTGTTTGGTCGGAAATTAAAAATAATATGAAAGCTGAGGCTAAAGGAGAATCTAAGGTAGCGGGGAAGGCGATTAAGAAAAGTTTTAACGATTGTGTAAAGGCATTTGGTGATAATTTAAAAAATAAAAATAACCGAGATAAGATTACATTAGATTGTGACACATATGAGGAGTTTTTGGTAGATATGAAGAGTATGAGTAGTAAAATAGGGGGATTACTGGGTCAATTTTACCGTATAAAAAATCAAAAAGAACAAAATAAATCGGGTGGAAGAGGTGTAGGTGCTCGTTTAGCTGCCTATAAGCTGATAACGTTTAAAAATACCTCTGGTACCAACAAACAAGCATCTGATGGGGCAACCGACTGTTGTATGGATAATTGGCCTGACGAGGCGGAAATTGAATTTAAACCAACAGGTACTATCGGTGGTGGAGATGGTAAAACAGTGAAGGGTGTATTGACAGGAAGTATTAGATTAAATAGTAGTGGTAGTCCGGGAGCAACTTCAGTCGTACTTATCACATTCCAAAAAGATGCAAGAACTCAGAATCAAAATATCACACTGAAGTTTAGAAATAGTTCTGGAGTAAAAACTGGAAAGGATCTAGCAGTAACAGGACATATTACCTCATTAACCTAATTAAAGAAAATGAGTACAGAGAAGAAAGACGACCATAAAGCAGTACTTAAAGAACTTAAAGAGTTACGTCAAGAAGCAACGAGTTGGAATGAAGAAATTAAGGCGACGAGTGCATCACAAAGACGAGAAACTATAAAGGATCTTCAAGAAACCTTATCTTATTGGAAGAAACAGTTTAAAGAAAACGAGGCACTAAAAGAACAAGCGGGAAAAATAGTTAAATTAGCTAAATCACAATTAGGATTTTATAAAGAACAAGCAACTGTTTTAGGGAGAATAAAACAAGAAGGTAAGGTAACCATGAATAACCTTACCAATTTTTTACAAAATACTGCCGTTCAATATAACTACGCACAAAAAATTGCTAAGGAATATAAAACAATTAGTAGAGATATCGGGGCATCTAACGCAATGGGTGCTAGATTATCGGAAACTTTTAGAATGTCATTAAGTGAAGTGGAAAATCTAGGTGGTGGAATGGAAGATATTACTAATATGATGACTTCTTTTGCTGAACAATCGGGAAGAGTTAGAATTTTAGATAAAGAAGATGTTTTAGATATCGAAGAAATTGCTAAAGGAACTAATATGGTATTAAGTAACGCCGCACAAATGGCAGAAACTTTTGACCTAATGGGTGTTAGTATGGGTAGTATGAAAGATAACTTACAAGATACCTTTACAAGTGCACAAAAGATGGGGCTAAACGCTAATAAGGTAATGAAAGTTTTACAACAAAATATGAAAAGCATGCAATCCTATTCTTTTGCCGGTGGAGTTAAAGGTATGACCGAGATGGCGAAGCAAGCAGTTAAAATGCGTCTGGATGTTAGCGATGTATTACAAATGGCGGATAAGTTTTACCAACCTGAAGCAGCTATTGAGGCGGCAGCTAATCTACAGATGTTAGGGGGTGATATAGCGGAAGCATTTGGGGATCCTTTTGAAACAATGTATTTAGCACGTAATAAACCCGAAGAATTAGCAAAAAGGTTGGGTGAGATGACGGAAAATATGATGACTTTTAATGAGGAAACAGGAGGATATGAATTTCCTGCGGAAGTGAGAATGCAATTAAAAGCGGTCGAAGGTCAATTAGGTATTAATGTTGATAAACTAACTACAATGGCTCGTCAAACATCCAAATTGAAGGATTTAAAGATGAAATTCACTGCCATAGGTGATGAAGAGAAAATAGAAGCTTTAACCTCCTTAGCAAAATATTCTGAAGATGCGGGTGGTTTTGTAGTAGAACATAAAGGTGAAGAGTTTGGGTTAGATGAAATTGGTGATGGTATGGCCGATGAGATTTTAAAAGCCAATCAACCCCAAGAACAAACCTTTAAAGATATAGCTATTAATACACAAACTATGTCAGAACAAATGGTTAGTTTAAATGAATCAATGATGGCTCGTGTATCTGGAGAGGTGGATTTATATGGTATTACTGCGAAACAAATAGAAAAAAATATATTTACCCCAATGAAAACTCAAATGGAAAAAGCCACTACCACATGGATCAAAAATTTTAAACCTGAAGATATATTTGATGAAGAAGCGGCGTGGGGAGATGTGTTTGGTGGGGCAGATGCAGCATTAGGATTGTTTACTGCACAAGTCTCAAAGGGTGTAACGAGTTTAAAAGATTTAAATAAATTGCTTGCACCTGAAGCACCAGGACCCAATAAAGAGGAGGACGCTTCAGGAACGGAGGTTAAAATAACTAAACCCAAGCCCGACTTTATTTCTCGTCCCGGGAGACCAATGGAAGCATTTGTACCTGAAGATACGGTATTGGGTGCAAAAAAAGGTGGACCTATTGATAAATTATTAGATGGTTCAATAACTATGGATAATAATAGTTCTAGGGTAAGTGGGAGTATAGATGTTAATTTTAACAATGCCGTCATTACACTAAAATCTTCAAGTGGTGAAGTTGCAATGGATATGAATAAAATTAAAGATGTCATACAACCCATCATTATAAATGCTTTAAATAATAAATCACGAAACGGTGGTGTGTTAAGTTCTAAGGAAGCACTTGATAACGGACTCACCGTTTAAAAAAATATTTACATCTTTTCTCTTTTTGACCTTTACTTTGATAAATAAAAAATTTACTATTATAAGGACCATTACTAGATAATATTTAAAAATAAATAACTAGTTAATAAATATAATAATAAATCTTGTTATTATAAAGTTCATAATAATTTTCCTGGAAATTCTAGTT
>Ga0098061_1001492_pt1 | contig 11301 bp, 17 predicted proteins | sample 22_taG_FD_92579 | JGI IMG/M metagenome (GOLD analysis project Ga0098061, IMG submission 92579) | Marine viral communities from the Subarctic Pacific Ocean - 22_ETSP_OMZ_AT15343 metaG | ecosystem: Environmental > Aquatic > Marine > Oceanic | place: Subarctic Pacific Ocean | collected 2015-01-20 | reverse complement strand
GCGTCAAGTGCACGATTAATTACAATAAGTTCTCTAATATTCCCCGCCAACGGCAAGGATGCACCATTATTCCGTGAGCCAATATTGGTTACTTGACCCTCCCAATCTGTAGGGTCTGTTGAATTAACAAATTTCTCCAAATTTGGAGTTACTGGGGCTCCACTAATATAATTTTTTATTGTGTCTGTTGTGGGGCTTCTATCATAAGCGGCAACAAGTACATTATTGCCAATGCCGGCGCCGGCACAAGTGACAGTAGAGGTTTCATAACTATCCGTCCCGTTGCCCAAGCCTGCCCAAGAGTTGCCGGTGGAATAGCCCAAGACGATGCCGTCAGTGCCGTCGTGATAAGTTGCTCCAAGCTCTAAAATTACTGCGGTTGCCGCGGTGCAGGAATTCGTCGACGCAATTGTATTAGCCATTTGATTAGATGTTAAACCGCCGACAACGAACTGTAAACATTCATTGGAGCCGTCAAACAACACGGCCGGCCGGCCGTTTACGCCGTCAACATCGAAAGTCGGCGGTCGAGGAGTGACACTATTTTGAGATGGGGAATCCCCCTCTTTTGCCGGCCATGTTGTCACATTTGCGGCATCGGCAACTGTTATGTCGTCAGCATCAAGCCAAACGGCCAAATCAGAGCCGGCAATTGCGCGAATCAAACTATTGGGGCCGCCAGCGCGCTGCACTGCAGTTTGTCTTCCAGAAGATGTAGAGCTAATCGATTTTGAATTTCGCGCGCCAAATCCACTTCTTTGCATCAGCCCACACCCAGAGAGCCAGACCAATTGCGAGGCAAATTCTTTTCACCGGGAATGCCGGTCAATCCGGCCATTACAGAGGCCGTAGTGGCAGAAACGGGGAAACCAACCATGTTGACCGGGCCGCCGGCGGCTATTAAAAATAATTTACTTGCTCGCCACTCCCCAGTAAAAGATTCTGCATTGTTTAAAACAAAATAGTTCTTATCTTTTGGAGTCGTATTCATTTCTCCATATACACCCTGAGAAGAAAAACCAAATCTTAAAGGCTTTTCTGAGCCAGTTGCCTCATTAACCACTGTAATCCACCTAGTTACATTTGGGAATTCAATTGTTACCATCTCTCCCAGCGCAATGCTGGCGTCATGGAGGGCGGTTACCTCTGGCATTGGAAAAGAGGCTGTCACAAATGGAATGCCGCTCATCTGATATTGGCCGACACTACCTAGGGCCGGCTCTTTCCACATAAATTTTGTTGATGCTACCATTCTTTTTCCTCTTCCTTAATTAGATACTTTTTTTAATTTCTGCAAAACTCTTTTTCTTTTAACCGCGTCTTTTCTTCTTTTAACAGAAGGCTTTATATAATACATGCGCTCTCTGCACTCTTCCATAATTTTTTCCTGTTTTACTTTTTTAGAAAAGCGTTTAAGCAATTTCTCAAACGGCTCATTTCTTCTTGCTTCCACTTGTACGTGATATCCTCTAGCCACATTATTCTCCACTCAAATTAAATTCTTCCAGTTAGCGGCGCCGGGTATATTATTAACATTTATACCAGCATCATCTGGGTCTACACCGGCGAGCGCACCTTCGGCAGGGGGTCCAGATGCTTGAGAGGTGGTTAAAGGGCGAGTTCCTTCAAACAAATCTACATCCCCGTATGCGTCTTTCCCAATTGCATCTAAAAGCATTTTTCTGTTTTTTGACACCCTCTTTTTAACCTCTTTTCTACGAGTTGGAGGCATAGCTTCTGTCGCGGTTTTTTGTTCAAGGAGAGGGGCCTTGTTTAGACCAACCACAACTTCAGAAATAATTCCTGAAAGGAAGCCCTCCTCAAAAATAACTTCTTTAACACACTCTTTAATTAAAGATTTTAATTGCTGTCTTGAAAATTTCATCAAGCATCACCTATTATTTCGTTCATTAAACGATATACCCTATCAGATTGTGTAAATATTTGGCTTTCTAACATTTTGCTCTCTTGTAATTTCATATAGGCGCCCGGGGTCGAAGGGTCGCTAACAATGTCAAAACAAATAAGTTGAAAGTCTTCTTCGACGTAAGTTTTTCCAGCCTTTTCTTTAACACTGCCCAAACCTCTAGAAGAGATGCCTAGTTGGGCTCCGCTGTCAACCAAAGAGCGCAGTATTTTACCAGACGGCGTATCTAACACCTTTAGCTTGCCCATTACAGCTTTTCCTTCTGTCCACACATCAAGCACCATGTGCGAAACGTTTTTAAGATTTACAACTGAAGATTCGGGATGGTCAAGTTCGCCCATCGCTCGTTTTTCAATAACTGATTTTTTATAATTTTCAATCTCTCTTTTTAAGATATTAAAAGGGTAAATTCGTTTGTTTCCATTTTCTAAATCGCCTTCTTGGAGTTTTCCAGAAAGGATCATGCCGCCTTCTTGAATATACTTCTTATCAGCCTCTGTCAAAAGGTCTTGACAAACACCGCCTTCGCAAAGAGCGAAATATTCTCGTAAAACAAACTTACTCATGGGGTTTGCCCCATTCTCTTTTTGAGGTCAGAATCGGCTAACTGGATGGCGCACTGCATCACCTTACCCTCGGTAGCGCCAGTGCCGCGCACCTGAATCATACTTTTTATATCGCCCCAAATACCGGACATCAGAAGATCCATGGCATATGGTTCCATACTAAAAGCTGATCGAGCTTGCTGAGCAATAGTCGTAATTTGTGACTGCCATCTAGATGCTTTACTCTTGGCTTCGGACAACTCAGCGTCGGTCATCCCATCGCAGGGATCTGCAGTTGGTGCACCGGCTGCGGTGCTTTCCGGGGGTGGTTTTTCTTCCGTTGCTGGTATTTCGCCAGTGTCAAGAAAGTGCTCCCCTAAAAGCTCTTTTGAGGAATCCAAAAAAATGTTTGTAAGCGCCTCTTTTAAAGCCATCTGCGTGATCTCATTAAATCTTTTCTTAGTGATTTTCATTTATCTATTTCCCAGCGGGCGTTACCCGCTCGATACAGCAGCCGTTTTTGCACAAACGGGGTGGCTGCAACATCCAACGAGTTTCAACAAAAATGTTAGTTCCTTTTGACATTGATTCCTTCATCTCCAAATAACATACTTAAGGCGTATGAGGTGCCTGAACTTAATGAGCCAAGCAATAATGGGTTGGCCCAGTTCAACTCAAAAGTAAATAGTTCTGTGTAAAAGGAAATGGCATATACAAATACGCCAATCCAAAAGCCCAAACACATCGGGCAGTGAAACAGTTCTCCAAAAAAACCCTTTGAGGGTCTTATCTTATTAAATATAGAGCCGTAAACCAGTACTTGTGTTAAACCATAACACGACAAAATAAACCACAATAATTCCACTTCTACCTCTCTTAGATACGATAAATTAGGCCATAGGGCTTCATGGCTGGGTCTATAGAGCCTTTGCGAGGGTCTTGCGGGACTTCTCCCAACTCTGTGCTGTTTTGTGGATCGGGATCCAAAAGCTCGTCGTCAAATTCTTGCTCAAAAGCGTCTATGTGCTGATACAACGGAATCTCTTCCTTAATAAACAAATAGGTGAGCAAAAGAAGGGCTTGAATAGTATCAACATCATTGTTTATCGGATAAACCGCTTCCATGGAACCTAAAACATTTCCGCCCTGTACAGTATCAGGAACAATTACGCCTTTTCTCATGAGAAAATCAAAGAATTTGTCTTGTGCAATATATGGATCATATTTTGGTAAGCGCTTTGCGAATGTAACAATTTTATTTTTTTGAGGCATCAAAACAATGTCTATAAGTGGGTGGTCAGATATAAAATATTCGCCCGAAAGGCCGCGGCGTAAAATCAACTCTATTTTAATAGGCTTTTCAACAGAAATCTTAATTTCTGGTGAAGACTTAATTAACCTAAGAGCGACCATTTTATTAATATCAATTTTTATTTTTTCAGCCATCTTTTTTGATCTCTACAGCCAATTTTTGGAGTTTTAAAAGTTTTGAAAGCATCTCTTCTGATATATATTCGCCTTTAAACCCTTCAATCACTTCTAGAATTTTTTGAATCTTTTCTCTTACCAGTTTGTCTTCTTTATTCTTTTTAGAATATAAATTTAGTTCTTCTTTAATTCTATGGATCTCTTCATTAATATATGTTTTAAGCTCTAGGCCATTATCTCGTACAGAAGTTATGTATTGGTGTAAAAGAATTTGTTGCTCTTCTAGTAAATTTTTATAAGTTGTTTTAAATTTATTAGTAAAAATTTTCAAAACCGGTTTTGTTACCTTTGTCATTTCTTCTTGTTCTGCAACTATTTTAGTGCACATGGAATTAACAACTTTGGCCTCTAACAAAACACGAGACTTGATGGCCATGGTTTTATTAAAAATTTGATAAATGCTGGCAAGAGCTTTATAGTTTGGTACAAAATTATTAAAGGCACCGGGGCCAATCATTTTGTTTATTTTATTAATAAGCCTTGTTTGCTCGTTAAAAACCTCTTTCCGATCAATCTTTTTATATTCCTCTTTTACTTCTTCTAGAATTTTTTCAGCGATATCCTTTGAAAGGCCTTGACCTCTATAAACTTCTTTATATAAAGTAAGCTCTTTGTTGAGGATTTTTTGTTTATAAAAAAATTCTTTAATTACAGAAGCTATAACTGCCTTTTTTTTATTATCGTTTTTAATCGCGGCTTTGGTGATCTCCCTAACCAAGCTTTCAAAAAGAAAAGCGGTATTTCTTTTCTTATTATGATTCATTTTCATCAATTTTGACCTCCAAACTTTCAATCAAATCATTAAACTCTTCATTCACTATAAATAGTTCTCTTTCTGCGAGATTGGCCACCTGTTGTAATTTAGATTCTGTTACAATGCCCCTTCCAAGACGATTCAATTCTTGATAGCCCTTATGTGTCTTTCTACGACCACCTTGTTGGTGGCCTCCCATAGATTTCATGCTCTTGCGGCGAGGAGCCATATTTTTTCTTTTATCCAACCCCTGCGGAGTGGGCTTGTGCCACTTCCCTTTTGATTTGGCCGTGGTTGTTTCTAAATCATTAATGACGCTTCTCCTAACAGCCACCCACTCCTCATCACGTTTGCCCGGTGCTGTAGTTGGTTTTGCCAAAAGTGCGGTCTCGCCGGGGCCCGGGAGTGGGCCTGCATCCGCACCGGGTTCTCCGGCGGCAGGTGGCGCGACGATCGGCGGTTCGCCGGCGGCGGGAGCGATTTCTGCATCGGGGGCGCCAAGTTCAGCGGTCGGGGCGCCAAACTCTTCGCCCAAGCCAAGCTCTTCGCCGGCGACGGGTGTTGCCCCAATGCCGAAACCGCCGCCTAGGCCAGTTTCACCACCTACCGCCGCTTCAGCGACCTTGGCATATGCAGCCTCAAGCTTCTTATCATAAAACTTTTCTCTCTGGTTGCGCAACAATTCCTCTTCAGACATCCCAAAGATATTTTGTGCTATCCAACGTTGGCTAAACGGCCCAGTCATTGCCGCAGTGCTTATTTCCAATTTTACCCTTAGATTCTCCAACTCTTGAAGTTGAGCGATCTGAGAGGGGTTGTGCAAAGAAAGGGTGAAAGACAGCAAATCATCTCCTCGATACCCTAATGTATACAAGTGAATAATACCAATTTTTTCTATTTCTGAAATAACAGAGCGTTGAAGGCGAGTAATCGTCCTCGCAAAACGAATATCTTTTTGAGCAAGAGTTGTTTTATCTTCAGGAGTAGCATCTATGCCACGCGATATATAAGCAGATGGAATTTTAATAGCTGCGAACAATTTATCTCTTAAGTATTTAACGTCTTCAATATCATTAATCCGGGTTTGACCCCCAACAGTCTCAATTCGTGTGCCGGCCGTGCCACCTCGCACAGGAATATAATAGTCTTCTTCAATTGAAGCTGGGTTGTAACGCAAGTCCACTCTTCCAGTCTCTGGATCAACAACCTGATGGCGTTTCATCTGTGTCATGACTTTTTGCATGAACTGCTCGACCTCTTCAGGAGGAATACCGCCCACATCAACATAAAACGCACGTCGATCGGGCGCCCTAACAATGCGATAAGCCAGCATCGCGTCTTCTATAAGAACCAACTGACGCCAAATTCTGCGGCCGGGGTCAAGAACACCGGTGCCATATGGCACATGCTTATCATTACCCAAAATTCGGAAATGCGCCATTTGCCAATTTTCGAACGTGAGGCCTCCGGAATTCCACTGGAATTGTACATAATTTGGGTTGGTCTTATCCTCACCTTCCAATCTCTCCACCTCTTCACAAGGAAGCCCGATAACACTAGTAACGCCCATCTCATCATCGATGTCTAAATACATAAAATAGTCGCCATATTTACACATCGTGCGCGTCCAGCCAAAAAGATTAAATTCTATATTTAAAACTTTATAAAACAAAGCGTGTAAAATTTCTTTGATTTCTTCGTTGTTGCAATCAATCTTTACAAGCTCTTCATAGCTATTAAAAGTTGTAATTTCGTCTGCATAGATGTCAAGAGCGCTTGCCAATTCGGGCGTATATTCCATTTGATCAAAATCTTGGTATCGCTCTGCGCGGGCCTGATTAATCATCCGATTGGACATTAAATTTTCATATGGATTATAGGCTTTCTTTTTGAATTGTAAACCACTAGCGCTTTTAAACTTGCTAGCGTACTTATCTAGGCGCCGGCGACGATCGCGGCGAACATTTTGTATTCTGTAATCAACAATTGGTCCTGAAAAAAGCCTTGTTAGCCTTTTAAAAAGTGTTGAATCTTTATTTGCCGGATTTCTTTTGTTGTCTGCCATTAAATTATCCTATAAAAAAAGGTAAATTGATTTTCTTTTCAGCGCGTAAATTAATTACGCGCTGTTCCTGTCTCTTCATTCCGCTCAAAGAAGTGTTTAATGTTGACCGCGTAGTTCTTAAAGAGCCCAGCAGCGCCTTCTTATATTGAATTTCTTTTTTATTTATAATAAGAGCCGTATCCCTTACCCAACAAGCAATGGCCATGGCCATAACAAGATCATCATGATAACTTCGCATAGCTTCTGCTTTTCCATTATTCCAAACGAATGTTTTAAATTCATTATATATTCTAAGTGAATTAATGCTAATTGCTTTATTGCGAATAAATTCCTCAAGCTTCGCTATAATTAAAGGTCGGGTCTTGGTTGTATTAGAAAATCCCGGTATTACACCATCCATTTCGTCATAAGCGTTTTCTACATATTCATGACTGCTTTTTTTACTATAATATAAATTTGGATGGCCCAAATCTTTTAATTTTTCTAGAACAGAAATTCCGATTGAATTGTTCTCCACTACCGTCAAACAATGACCATACTCTTTACTGGTATCATAAATAAAGCGAGCAAAAAGATCTAAAGGCAGTTTTCCTTGATATTCGGCAACTTGTTCCATATTATTTATATTCATTATTTGCACGGCGGAAAAGTCTTCACCGTCGCCTCGGGCAACATCCGCAATCAAAAGATACTTTTGTGCCTCATCATAAGTTTCCCAAATCCATAAATTTCTATCAAAACCAGTTTTATATTTGGGCTCTTTTATATTTTCACCTATTAATTGTAAATCGGTACCGGAAAGAAGCGTGGCGCCCGAAGTGTTAAAACTACACATCAATTCTTGAGCGATTTCCCTCGGAGACATGTTTCTAGTTTCTTTCTCAAGCCACGCCTGATCTCGTTCTGGGTGCCGGTCCCATAGAAGCTTAACTGGATTAAAATCGTTAGCGCCTTCTTCGGCTTCGGTATACAATTTGTGGAACAAGTTACCAACACCGTTGGGAGTAGAAAGAATAATGCAATTACCTCCCGTCGAAAGAGTGGGATATAAACCAGCCCACAAGTGTTCCATATTTTCTATAATTGCCGCCTCATCCAATACCAACAACGACAAAGCCTCTGATCGGCCGGCGTCGCCAGATGTAGAAATGGCTTTAACTTGTGAACCATTGGCCAATTCAAAACTATTTCGATTGTTGATGACCATTTTTGAAATTTTCATCCATTCGGGTAAAGATTTCATAGCCAACTTTACTTTCTTAACCAAATTGGCTGCGGTGGCAAGCTTGGTCGCCATTATTACCACATTTTTATTTCGATGAAATAACAAAAGCCACGTTATATAGGCGGCCGTTGTAGTGGATAGCCCCAACTGGCGTGCTTTTAACACTATATTAAACCGATAATCTTCGAAGTCTTTTACGACATCTTCTTGAAAATTATATAATTTAAAAGGCACCAAGCCCTTGATGGGATGTGCAATTTTTACATAATTATTAATAAAATAATTTGGATTACGACCACATTTAAGTAGTTCTTTTCTGATCTCGCCTTTTGTTAATTTGTATGCCATTACTTAACATTTCTAAAACTTTTTTCTTTATTTTTCCTATTATGAGAAGAGCCATCTTTTATCATATCTTTAATCGACTCGCCAAGTGTAAGAGGTGCTATCTCTTTATTGGGCTCGATGGTCCTGATTTGTGGAGTGCTTATATTGCCAATAAGATAGCGCTTAATAGAGGTACAAAAGTTTCTATAATTTGATATTCTTTCTATGCGAGTATCTGCTACGCCCTCATCTTTAAGTCGCAGGCGTCCCATTTTCATCTTACCATACTCTTTCTTAATAAAGCTTGAAATATTTTTAAATTTTCTTTCTATATCGTCTTCAAAATTCTTAGGCCCATTCCTGTGCAAATCCCTTAAAGAGACTTCTCCCTCATAACTAATATACAAATAAGGGCCCCCAAATCGAACCTTAAAGCCGTCTATAACACGAGAATCTTTAATTGGATCTCCAAAATTTCTATCTAAGCCCAAATCAATCGGCTCTCCCTTCTCATCATATGCTCCATCGTGTCCATATTGTCCACAAATAGAAGAAATTGTTCTCAACACATCTAATACGCTAACTGCCATTTTCGGGCCTCCATCCAGTTTGCCAACGCTCTTCGCGTCCTTCGACAAAAGTTATATAACATTTTGAGCAAGTCTCATACTTGTTAAAAAACATTTTGTCTCTAAGTGAAATAATTTGTTTACTACACACTGTGCAATTAACTATTCCATCTTTATTAATTAGTTTTTCGCTAATTAAAAACCCTTCCTTTTCCAAATATTCGCTGGCACTCTCGGAATTGACTGCTTGCTTGAGTTGTTTAAGGTACTCTTTCTCTTTTTCTTCGTCCCAGCTAGAGGCTGGATTCTGGATGGCTTCGTTACCATATTTTTTAGCTATGGCTTTTTCAAGTCGGGCAATATAGTCCCAGTCTTTTTTCTTTGTCATTTTGCTGTTTGGACCGCTGCATAAAAAATACCCATCGACAAAGCCACGCCGCCAACAAAACCACCAGTAAACCACCAATTGTTATAGTCGCTAGGTTTGTCCAGCGTTATTTTTTCAAGGTGGTCGATCTGGCCATTTTTGATTTTTAAAATAGCGTCGTATTTCTTTTGTGTGGCGTCTAACGAAGCCTTGACGATCGAAGTGAGCATGTCACACTTGGCTTTTTCTTTGGCTACGTTGTTTTTAAGCTGTAGTGTACACTCTAATTGGCCTTTTTCTTTGGAGGCTAACAAAACTGCGTTGGCTTGGTAGTTGTAAAGGATGCCATTGAAGGGAGCCTTCTGGCCTTGTTTTATTTCTGCTACTTTGGGGGTTTCTGCGAGCGACGTGGATGGAAACCAAATTAAACTAAAAATCAACAACGTCGCGAAGATCTTTTTCATCATCTGTTAACACCAATTCAAAGCCAAATTCTTCGGCGATCTTTTTAGCTCTACCCTCTGGATCATTATGAGTCTCTTTGACAATTTTTTTAACTTTTTTCTTTTCCCACTCGTGGAGCTTGAGGTTTTGTTTCTTGTATTCGTCATCAAGCTTCATAACGGCATTAGCGTAGTCCACAACGATCTTGTCTCTTTTTGTTATTTCTTCTTTGTGTGCCCGATTAATTACGTTAAGCTCTTCTTTGTGAGACTCTTTAGACATTTTAAATGCTTGCTTGACGCTTTCGGTGTTGTTACCCTTTCTTAATATAAGGAACATGGCGACGGTGTAAGCAGCGAGAGCGAAGTATTGCCAGTATTTAATGACTGTTACATATGCTTTCTTAAAAAATGTTTTAACTGCTAACCAAGTCATTTTAATGTTTTTAAAGCCCAATTGGTTCAATATTGATATAATCTATGACCGTCTGTTCCATATCTGGCACCTTGGTTTGAATCTCTTCTTGCATTTCTGGCGATAAAGTGTCCCATATTTTCATTACAGCATCGTCAACAACACTGCTAGCAGCTAGCTCTACTTGGCCCTTCTGGCGCCAGCGGTCGATCGTCGTGGCGTCGGTGTCACTCAGTTGAATCAGCTTTTTAGCCAACTCGTCGCCTTCCAACTCCAAGATATTCGCTACGCCTTCTGCGGCGGGAGGCTCCCAATCCACGGGGACGACTTTATATTCATCGCCGCCTGCCATGACACGGCTCGCATGTTTTGGCACCCACTCTCCACGAGGGTCATCTTCATCTTCTGCCTCTTTCAAGAACTCACGCCAGTTTTCCATTAATAGTTTCATTGTTTATTTACCTTAACTGCTAACCAAGTCATTTTAATCGTAGAGACTCGAAAGTGTTATAACGCCGCCCGTTTCCTCTTCAAGCCATTCGGCCAAGGCCTCTAATGCCTCGATTGCCTCGGAATCGTCCTCTTTCGCCTTGCCGTATACTTTTGTAAAATATTCTTTTCCCTGATCAAACAAAGACAACTCTTCAGTTTCGCCTGCGCCGCTTTCGTCGCCGTAGTCAGCAGGCGGCGTGTCGGTATCCGGTGGTGCCTGAAAGCGCTGTGCCTTGGTTGGGCCAGCGAGAGGGTGTGGCTTCGTGGGATCTTCGGGATTTGGCCTAGGCCATCCGGCGTCGGCCTCTTTTAAAAACTTTTTCCAACCTTTATTTAGTTTTTCATGTAGCTTCATTGCCTTAACCCTTCTTTAATAATTGCCCTGATTTCCAAGCTGTGGCAATGTCTGCCAAGCCCTGAGAGCCAATGTAAGCAAGGGAAATTGCAACCCACTGCTCACTGTTAACGTATTCTGCGAGAAGCAACGAGGTTGTGGAAAGCCACACCAACAGTTTCCTCGACATAAATCTTTCCAAATGTTTGTCCGCAAACGCTTTCATTCTTGCCATCATTTAACCCTCCGCTTTTTAAGCATGGTTTTCAGCTTTTTATAAACAGCTTCTTCCAATTTCTTGGCTTCGTAAGTCATTTTGGCTAGCTTGGGCCCTTTGGATTTGGGGCTAG
>Ga0098061_1001490_pt1 | contig 11306 bp, 2 predicted proteins | sample 22_taG_FD_92579 | JGI IMG/M metagenome (GOLD analysis project Ga0098061, IMG submission 92579) | Marine viral communities from the Subarctic Pacific Ocean - 22_ETSP_OMZ_AT15343 metaG | ecosystem: Environmental > Aquatic > Marine > Oceanic | place: Subarctic Pacific Ocean | collected 2015-01-20 | reverse complement strand
TCTACTTCACAAATAGGAGAATGGGCAGGACAGACAGGTTCTTATTCTGACACGCAAGGCAACACTGTTGACATGGGTGATGGAGGAGTTGAAAAAACGCCTGATTTAACTTCAGGAATTGTAACAGCTGGAATAGGTTTAGCAACAGCTGCAATTGATGAGTTTGATGATGACCCTGGGTATGGCGGTGCTGATGTTGGTAAAGCTACTTTACAAGGTGCTGCTATGGGTGCAAATCCAGCTTTAGTTGCGGCAACTGGTGGTTTAAGTATTCTTGCTGGTGGCGCTATTGGTGCTGGAATTGGTTATCTAAAAAAGGAAAAATACGAAAAAGAAGAAGATATAAAAGATTTCAAAAAAGAGCAAGAAAAAGGTTATGCTATGGCTATGGAAGACCAAAAGGAATTCATGGGTTATGCTAAAGGTGGTAATATAAAAAATATTTATCACCATGGAGGAGAAACGCATCCTCCTGTGAGCTCAGAGGTAAAACCTACAAAGGAAGATACTGTTGCAGCAAAAAAAAATCATTTTGAAGAGCTTTCTAAAGATTTTAAAGTATACGACCCTTATGCTGAGCTTGTATCAGTGAGTGATTCTCATTCAGGAATCGCTGGAGGAGATATATCAAACCCTAATGCTATCAATCAATCAGGGGATATATATACAGGAATGGGAATAGACGCCTTTCAGGATTCTCTAACTGTTGCTGGTTTAACTCCTGGAATTGGTGTTGCAGCTGATTTTATTAATATGGGTATATCTACAGTTAGAGGTGGGGTTGACTATATGAGGGGAGACATGAAGGGTGTTAAGAAGAATGCTGCGAACTTAGCATTTCATACGGCAGCAGCTGTGCCTATTTATGGCCAGTTTGCATCAGGTTCAAAGTTAGGGAGCCAGATACTTAATAAGTATGGACATACAGCTCAAGAGATGACTAAACTTGCAGCTCAGAAAGGATATTACGCATATAAATACGGAAAGAAGGTGGTTGCTGGCTCAGATGTTTCGAAAGATGAATACAAAACAGGTGGTATGACCCAAGGAGCATATAATCACTCCACTAACCCTCTTGCTGTAGTAGATAGTAAAGGAAACCACACAGGAATGGAATTAACGGGTGGTGAAGGAGTCTTTGATAAACCTGCTATGGATAAAATAAAAACACTATTACGAGGTGGGAAATTTGAAGATGTAGGTGCATTCGTAAGTAATGAAATGGAAACTTGGAAACATAAATAGATATGGCTACAACTAAAGATATAGCAATAAAAGTAATTAAAGAAGAATACCCAGGTATATCACAACAGGGTATTGATGCTTTATTGGCTAATATAGAAATAGAAACTAATTTTAAGAATTTCGTTGAGATACCTCAAGATTACGATAAGGTAATGGGGAACTCTGATTTAAAGAGTATGCAAGCTAACCTTTCCAAATTAAAGGGTGGTAAAAAAGCATACGACAAATTATCAGATAAAGAAAAGCTTGGCGTATTATATTGGGGTGATAAAAAAGCTAAATATGCTGGTGGTATAGGTGGCCTACAATTAACTTCAGCAGGTTATGGGGGAAATCAAAACTTTGAGCAAGAGTTAAATCAAATTGCTCAAACATTAAACATGAAGCCTGAAGATTTATACAATCAGGCTAAAACAGACCCAGAGGCTGCAATTAGATTATCTATTGTTCATTTAAGGGATATTAAAGGTGTCGGTGTACAAGAGGTAAACATGTCTGACGGAAAAACATTAAGAAGTCAGCATATTAATCCACACGAATCTCAAGGCGTAGCAACACAGGCGCAAGCGGCAAGAAATAATATATTTAATAAATATTCTACTGGCGCCTCAGCTACAGAAGAAGAAACCGAAAGAACAGGTGTAGTAGATGATGATATAAAAGACCCTCTTGCGTCTAGGGAGTTAGCTAATAAATATGAGCAATCTAAAACAGCTAAAAAGAAATTTACCAAAGACGAAGCTGCTGACGTTAAGAAAAGATTACGAAGTTTATCTCTTAACTTTGCTAATGACTTAGAAGATAGATATGGTACTTTTAATATGTTTGAAGACCAAGACGATGATGATAATCGTAAAGAGTTTCTTAATCTTATAGCAAAAGAATTTGATTTAGAGAATTTAGACTTATCAAATTTAGAAGAGTTGGGTAGAGCAAGAGCTACTATACAGCTTGTAGAAACTACATTAGACGACAGAGAATGGGTTGAAGAGGTTGGTGGTTCTGGATTTTTTGATTCTCTTTTTGAGGATATGGCAAAAGACTGGTGGACTACTGATTATAGCGTTCACAAAGAGTTAGGTGTTCCTAGAATAAGTGATGTCCCTGACGCTATCAGAGCAGAGGTTGAAGCAGACCCTAATTTAGACCAATTTAAAGAAATAGATGAGAGACTTTGGGATGAATCTAAAAGAGAGATAAATCCAGCGTTACTTGCTAGAGCCCCTATAACTTCAGGCATACTTAAACTATTAGGTGTTGATTCAAAAGCCATACAAGATTATGACTTTACGGGTGGTAGTATTGATATTTTTAACATTACTGGAGAAGGTGGAAATGTTGATGAAAAATGGAAATCATTTATTCAAAAACATCCTGAAGCTCAAAAACAATATTTAGAAGCTAAAGATATAACAGGAGGAAATTTAACTGTTCAACAGTATTTAGATAAAATTAGCTCTGAAGACCAAAAGCAACAAGCAGTAGTAGATAAAATAAAAAAAGAAGGGGTTACAGACCAAGATAGACAAGACGCATTACAAAGACATGAAGATAGGGTAGCGGGTCTAATGGAAGAGTTTAGTACAGAAGACGAGGAAGTTGTTGACCCTAATAAAAAAGACGAGCTTCGCAAGAAAAGAATGCGTGGCGCAGAAAAAGCTCTTTCAGGTTTGAAAGCTGCTGCAGGTGTATTATCTTTATCGAAAGCATTAAAGGACCCTGAGATTGATATTCCTGAAATATCTCCATTATTAATGGAGGCTGTGGATAAGCAAAGAGAAATGGCTAAATCAGGGTTTTCTGCGCAAGAGAAAAACGCAGCAATGCAAGGGTTAAATAATGCGTATGCGGGTGCTATGAAAAATGTGTTACGCGCATCAGGAGGTCAGAGAGGTATGTATTTAGCTAATCAAGGAACTGTAGATGCTAATCGTATTGCAGGTCTTAATCAGTTAGCAGCACAAGATGCAGCTTTACATAGACAAAATATACAACAGTATAATCAATTAGCCTCTTCTGTAGGGCAGATGAAGTTAAATAGAGATATGACAGCTGAGCAAATGAAACAATCTGCTATAGCTCAAAATAAACAATTAATGGGAGGTATAGGTAGTAACCTTGTATCTGACGCTTTAAGCGACTTAAGTTGGTATATGAACCCTAATAGAGATTTAATAGAGCAAGCTACAAGGACTAATCTAGAAGGTTTAACTGGTGAGGGTAAAGATAACACTGTAGATACTGAGCAGTATGATTATACGGTTGGAGGAAACAACTTTAGAGGTACTCAGACTGACGAATTAAAAGCACAAAAAGCAGAAAACGAAAGGTTAAGAAAATTACAAAAGACAGTATAATGGATTACTCTAAAGTAAATAATGCCCTTTCAGGTTGGCAAGGACCAAGTTCTAGAAGAGATAGACAGCAAGCTGAGCTAGGTCAAGCAATGCAATTAATGCAGATGAACCAGCAGGTTCAAGCTGACCGAGAGCAAAAAGAGCAAAAGCTTAATGATTGGATGCAACATATCCAAACTCAAGCTAGCCAAATTGCTGTTCGGAATGAAGATAGAGATATTGTTCAAGGATTATATGACCAAGAGAAAGAAACATTCTTAGCTGAATTAGAGAAAGCTGGTAACGACCCAGTTAAGTTTATGAATTCTGGTGGCCGAAAGGTTATGCAGAATTTTTACAATAATATTGCAAACTCTGATGAAGTAGGTAGAATACGTTCTAATACATCTCAAATACAAAGTTATTTTGAGACTTTAGAAGGTGAAGATGGTAAAAATGCACACTTAATATCTAATCAAACACGAAGAGACTTTAATGCGTTTATGGAAGGTCATATAGACACCTTTAACCATAAACAGCTAGCTCAATGGGATGACCCAACAAAAGAAGATATAGAAGGGGCTAACAGTAAAGTAAGGTCTTATTTAAATACAAACGATAATTATAGAATATTTAAAGCGAATTACCTTATAGAATACGACTTACCTTCTAGCGCTATGGTAGATGGTAGTATATCTGACCAACAACTAGAAAACTATGTTGCAGGATATGTAGGTGGAGGGAACCCACAAGCTGCTTTAGCTACCACTGGTGGTGGAGCAGGTGGTGGAGTAAACAAATCATATGGTGCTCGTGTAAATAAGCAATTTAAGAAATTCCAAAGAAAAGTTATATCAACAGATGTTATTGGTTCAGGTTCTACTCAATACTCTATGGCTATCAAAGACTTTGATTCAGGTAGGTTTAATGAAGGTCAAGGACCGACAAGCACTGATGTAGTTGGTCATAGAGGTTTTGAAGGCGATGAGCTTATCTTTGCTCAAATGCAGTGGGGTGAAAATGCAGTTCCAGATTTAGATGGAGATACATATATAGAAAATGTAGTTTCAGATGGAACAATGTACGATGAGAACGGGGCATTACTTCCTTCAGGATTTGAAATAGGTAACATACAACCACAAGGAGTTTATTTAGGTTATAAAGTAAAAACTAAAGATGGGTATAAGTTAGTACAAGCAGACGATTTAGAGGGAGACCCTAAAGACGCAGAGCATGTTCTTATGCAAGAGTATCAAGATGATGATTGGTTTAGTGGTAAAGAAAAATATTACATTGAAATAGATACAGATAATGCTAGTAAAATGGCTATACTTTCTAAAGAGAAAGGTATCGACACTTCTTTAGGTAGATATACTGCAGAAGTAGGGGTTGAGCCACCTTCAGGTGCTCAACAACAGAGTATGCCTTCTATAAACTTTGACTCGTCTATAGAAGAGATACAGCCACAGTTACAAAATTATGATGCTCAAATGTCTTTAACTATGAAGCAAATGGGTCTAGCTCCTAACAATAATGTTTCAAGAAGCTTACTTATGGCTCTATCTGCGGGTAGTGAAGATATACAAAGTAGTATTGGTCAGTTGAACACAATGTTTAATCCAGACGTATCGCCTGAGTTACATCAAGCGTTAGTGGAAGGAAACTCTAAATCATTCTTTGATTTATACCTACAAGGTTTAGTTTCTCAAGGATATGATGAGCAACAGGCTATACAACACTTAATGAAAGTAGACCAACTTAGGGATAAAATACAAAAAGCTTATAATTAGTTATGGAAGATAATTTCTGGAATCCAAGCGTGGGAACCCCGCAAGAAGGGATAAATCAATACGACCAAGCATTAGATAGTAGTTTTCAAGAGCCAGACATACAGTCTGGTCTTTCAGCTCCTGCTGAGCCTGTAAACACGCCACAACCACAACAACAAGATGATGGTATGTGGGCTCCTCAAGGAATGGATATGCAGCAGCAACAACAAATGCAGTTGCCTGATATTCCTGAAGCTGGTAAACCTGGTATTGATTACGATATGGGACACCTTGAAAAGATAGGTAAATCTCTTATGGTGGGCTTTGGCGATATGTTCGATAGTATGGGCGATATGGCTGATTTTATAGGGGGGACTCCTTCTAATGAAATACAAAAACAAATGTTTGGCTTAGAAACAAGTAAGCCAATATCTGATGCATTCCATAATTTTGGAGAATACTTACAGTCTTATGGAGATGACGTCCCAGGGCTTACTGATTTAGAAGATATTAGTTGGGATAGCTTAACTGATATAGAATTTTGGGAAACAGGCGTAGCTCGTATGCTTCCTTTTGCTTTATCTATAATGGCAACAGCTGGGGGTTCTGCTTACGTTGCTGGTAGTGCAGCCACTGCAACTAGATTAGCTGGGACTGCTGCAAAAGTAGCGGCAGGAGCACGTTCTATTGGAGTTTCGTCTAAAATTGCAACTACTTTAAATGCAACAAAAGCACTTCAAGCTGGTATCGGTTGGACTGCAGCAGGTGCGACATCAAATTTAATGGAAGGAACAGCTCTTGCTGGTCAGACCATGAATGAGGCTATAGCGCAAGGGGTAGACCCAAAAATTGCTCAAAACGCAGGTAGACAAGTAATGGTAGATAATTTAGCTTCATTAGGTGCTGATATTATTCAATGGGGTTTATTTGCTGGGCAATTAAAAATGGGTAATGCTATTGCAAAAACAGCTCAAAAGGCTGCAGCTAAAGTTGCAAAAACAACTGGAACTACCGCTAAAGCAGCTGCAGCAGCGAAACAAATTAAACAAATGACTATGCATGCCCCTGTAAAAAATGCTGCTAAAGCATTAGGTATGGGCGCAGCAAACGGTATTACAGATGGTGTTATAGAACAATTCCAAGAGGTATATCAAGATTGGTCTGTACAAAGAAGAATAGCTGAAGCTAAAGGAGAGGAGTTTGTGCCTTATATGGAATTCTTTATGGCTGACGAACAAAAACCTACAAGGGTGTTATCGTTTGCTACAAGTCTACTTATGTCTGGAGCTAGTAATACTTTAAATACAGCTGCTGAAAACAGAAACATTCTTAATTCTGCAATGAATAAAAAAGCAGAATCTCACGAGATGCTAGACATATTCAATACAAAATTAGATGAAGGGACTTATAACTTTAAAGATAAAGACGGTAATTTAGTAGAGCTAAATGCTGAAAAAGCCTCAATAGCTGGTAAAGATACTGCTGCTAGAACTATGATTATGAATGCAGTAACTCATGGTAATTCTGATGCTATAATGGAATGGTTTGGCGTTCAAGCAGAACAAGGAAATATTACACAAGAACAGCATGAATTATATAAAGAGACCTTAACAGAAGTACAAGAGTCTGTAAAAAACTATCCTGCTCAAAATTTAAACACAAATGAAAAAGCACTGCTTGTTGCTAATGCTTGGCTTAATAATGTAACCGCTAAAAGACTAGAAAAACAAAGAGGTGATTTTGAGCAAAGAGCACAAGGGATACAATCTTTAGTGGATGAAGGAAAGCAAAAACAAACTTGGGCTGATAAAGAAATAGCTGGATTAGAAAAGGCTGCTGAAAAAGCTTTAGAACAAGAGTTGTTAATACTTGAAGCATCAAGCAAACAAATAGATGAAGTATATAAGCAAGCTGACGCAAGAGTAGAGCAAGAACGATTTGCTAAAGAAGAAGGTAAACAACTTGTAGATATAGCTGAAAGAGAAATCGCAGGAGAAGAGCTTACGGAAGAAGAGGGATTTTTAGTTGCTTCTAATCAAGGGTTTTACAATAAATCCAAAGCAGTTTTAAAGCAAGCTGAAGCTACAAACAAAGCAGTCAATAAAGTAGGGAAAAAAGAGTTTAAGAAATACGGTAAACCTAAAGCACAAAAAGATGGTTCTGTAGAGTTTATTAAAGAAAATAAAGATGGCTCATTAGATGCTATTATAGTATCTCCTACAGGCGAGGTAACCGTAGAAACTAATAAGGATGATGCTAGCTTAAAAGCGGCAGAGCAAACAAACAAAGACAAGCTTAAAGCTGAGTTCGATAAGTTTGTAGATACAGGTAAGGTAGATAAGGCTACTATAGAAAGAATTGCTTATAAGATAAAAAACAATAGAGGCCTTACTAAGGAAGAGATGGCTATGCGTGAAGGTGTTGCTGAAGAGGTCGAAGCTTTACTTAAGTCTAAAGTTGAAACTAAAAAAGAAACAACTGAAACAACTGAAAAAACTTCTAAAGAATACGATGAGTATGGATATAAAAAATCTCAAGAACTAATAGAGTTAGAGAGTCAACTAGAAGGTAAGACAGGTCAAGAGAGAGTCGATATTCAAGATAAAATAAACCAAATAATAAGAAGTGCTGGTGGTGCTGATTTTGGTTTACCTTCATTTCAGTTTATAAAGAATGGAAAGGCAGGTAAATCCATTAGATTCACTATAGCTGATTTAAAGCTTTTTTCTAAATACGTAGATAGCGTAATAAAGGAAGGTATAGAGAAGGGGTGGTCTGCGGCTAAAGTAATGGGAAGAGTGGAAATGTTCTTTGCCATTCATGGTAGTGAGTTAGAATCATTGAAAGGTTTAGATTTAGACAAACTTGGAGACCCTCAGTTTGCTTTCCTTATAAACCAAACGATGGGTCTTAAATATTATATTGAAGCCCAGCTAGGTCTTATAGAGGAATACGGAAATAATAGACAACCCTTTGAGGTTTGGAGAAAACCAAGGGTTAAATCTGAAGCAAAAGGGAAGAAACTTAAATACAACTCAACTATAGAAGAAGTAGATGTGAATTCTTTAGAGTTTACAGAACTTGATAAAGAAGGTAAAATTGAATCTGGTAAAGAGAAAGATGTCGAAGCTTATACAGAGAAATTTAAAAAAGGAGAAAAAGCACCAGCAATTTTAGTTGGAAGAGGTAAAGATGGAAAGCTTTATGTTATTGATGGACATAGAAGAGTTTTAGCTGCTAAAAAAGCGGGGGTTACTACTCTTAAAGCTGTGGTTAGAGATAGCGTAACACCAGAGCATAAAACCATGTTAGTAGAGGAAGTTAATCTGCTCGCAGCTGAAAGAGAGAAATCAAAAGGAACTCCAGTTAAAACTTTAACAGAAGAACAAGTTCAAGAGTTAACAGATGAAGAGGCAGAGCAATATTTTAAAGATAAGGATGCCTCTTTAAGAGAGGCAGTTGAAAAGGGTGGTATAGAAGAAATTGTAATTGAAGGGTACGACTATAAAGACCCAGCAACTCAATTTGCCTTTAAAACTCTAATGGGAACTCCTGTTAAGGAGACATCTAAGAGAGGAAAGAATATAGACCCAAGAATAAATTATGGGTTCACTACAGCTGCGTTAAACCAAGCTATAAGAAATCTTAAGGTAGGTAAAAAGACAAAGGCGCTAACTCGACACTTAGACTTCCTTATAGAGGCTTATAATAATGGCGAGGTTCCAATAATAGAAGGAACAGGAGGGGGTAGAATTACTTATGGTGTTCCTTTAAATGAATGGATGGCTGCAGACACTGATTTGCAAAACGCTGTAGACGCAGCACAAGTATTATCAGACGGTGGACAATATAGTGTTAAGTTCTTAAAAGCATTATCTAGTGCTAAATCTGCAGCAGTTGTTGCAAAGCAAGCTGCAAAAGATTTAACAAAGAAGACGTTTAGTAAAGAGAATGTAGGAAAAGTAATAGACTTTTTAGAGAGAGCTTATATAAAGAGAAAGATTAAAAGAGCCTTTATATTAGGCGATGGTTCTGAGAATGCTGTTATAGATATGATGTCTGAAAAAGCAGCAGATGGATTAGTATCGGTTAATGGTATTATAAACTTAGCTAAGCAAGGCCCTCAATTTGTAGGCTACGCAGCTGGTATGAGTGTGTTTATAACCACTGATGGAGATGGAAAAGACGAAGCTTTCTTCCATGAAAATTTCCACATATTTAGAACTTTATATGGTCATCTACCTGAAGTCCAGGAAATGATGAACCACATTGTAAACCAGCCTATATATAACAAAACTAAACTTGATTATCAAGAAAACATATTATACTCAGTTCCTACTAACCGTAAAGGTGAGGTAATTATATTAACGCAAGAGAAAGCTCTTAAGTTAATTAAATCAAGAACTGGTAAAATAATGGCAACCACCATTGAGGATTATATACAATTAAACTCAATAGAGGAGGTAACTGCTGATACATATAAAGCCTTTTATGAGGAGTCTTTAGAAATTCTTACTAAGAATAACTACTTAGAGTTAGGAGCTAAGGAACAGACTAATATACAAGATGAAGCTTTAACTAAGCTTGCTGGAGTATATGGTGCTTATAATCAAGATATGTTTATATCTGATGAAGGCAAAAGAGAGGCTTACAATGAGTCTATGAAGTCTTGGAAGGAAAAGATTTCTAAAGCATTTACTAAAGAAGAGTCTGATTGGTCTTTAGAACAGGCCTCTAATAATCAGTATAAAAAGACAAGCGACTTTGACTTTGAAGAAAAGTTCAGCCAAGTTAACGAGCTTATAGCTAAGCATGAGGCTGAATATGGAAACTTAGCAACTGAATCTCCATCTACCGTTAAAATAAAAGCTCTTAAAGAAGAGAAGATTTTAAGTCAGATAGAGAAAGAAATGTCTAATGCTGAAAGCACAATAACTAAGGATGCTAAAGCTTTTTATAAGACTATAGAAAAAGATGTTCTTACTAAGAGAGAGCTAGAAATGGCTACAGACGAAGAGATTGTAGCTAACAGAAAGGCTATGCTTAAGGCTAGTAAGGAGTTTAGAAAAGCTAAAGAGAGGTTTAAGTCTGAGCTACTACTTAATTATACAGAAGGTACACAAGAATATAGAGATATAAGAAATGTTTTAAGAGACAATAATAAGCTTATTGAATCTTATATAAAGCAAGCGTTTACGTCTGCTATGTCTATAGAGAATAGCATGGAGTTACAGCTATTCTCTCAAGAAGAGCTGTCTAAGATGGACGACAATGCTTTGGTGGCTTTAATTAAAGGCGAACACCAAGACATAGCTGCTAAGTTTTATATGCACGTTAGACAATTTATTGAGTCTGAAAAATATATAGGCAATAGAAGTGATGATGTTAAGTCAAACCTTACTAAGGCTAATATAATGTATCTCCTTAAGACTTTCCAAGAAACTTATCCGAGTGAAATGGAGTTCACTATGGAGGCTCAGAAAATGATTGATATATCTAGAGCTAACCCTACAAGCCCAAGTCAAAAACAAATCAATAGAATAATTTTAGGAGACTTCTTTAATTACCTACAAACAGAAGTAGATAGTGCTGGTAATAATATATTTAGTAATGTAATGTTACAGTTCCGTTCTATGACCACTGATAAGGGTTTAATGTGGGATGGTAAAAGATTCTCTCCATCTATAAGTACTCAGCTTCGTAGAAAAATTAGAACTGCCAAAACAGAGGCTTACGACGCTTACACTGAAGAACAAGGTATAAGTGGTTTAGTAGAGGATGAAGAAACAGGAGAAATAGTAGGAGGGAAAAAGGAGTCTATGGCATTTATAAATGCTGCTCAAAATAAAATTTACAAAGAAGGTGTTAACTTTCCTAATGATACTGAATTCGAGGTATGGAATAACTTAAAGCAAAGACTTAACTACTCTAGAAGATTAGTTGAATTGGTTTATGG
>Ga0098061_1001487_pt1 | contig 11316 bp, 32 predicted proteins | sample 22_taG_FD_92579 | JGI IMG/M metagenome (GOLD analysis project Ga0098061, IMG submission 92579) | Marine viral communities from the Subarctic Pacific Ocean - 22_ETSP_OMZ_AT15343 metaG | ecosystem: Environmental > Aquatic > Marine > Oceanic | place: Subarctic Pacific Ocean | collected 2015-01-20 | reverse complement strand
TTCTCTTCTTCAAGCCGACGGATCTCGTCCTGGGTCCCTTCAAGGTCGCGGGTGCAGCCAAGCCCGATTGACGGGCACTCCATCTCCCCATCCTCAAATGGCCCTATAAGCTTGGTTCCGCAGCACCAACACATGTCATCGATCATCACATTTCTCCCTCGCCAACTTTCTAAACACATTATCTCATATGCTTAAGTAAATGTCAAGATAAAAATAAAAAAAAGAAAGTTGGCGAGGTCGAGTTCCTGTTTTCAAGAAAGGTGGGTGTTCCACCCACGCAGCGGGCTACCATACCCGCCGATTTAACTGACTGCACCGGCTGTTACGCTCCTGTTCACAGTCCCATTCCATATATTGCCCAAAACTCAGTCCTGGTACTCGCCAACTTTCTAAACACATTATCTCATATGCTTAAGTAAATGTCAAGATAAAAGGTCAATTAAATGTTCTTTTCTGTGGATGCCCTTCATAGGGTTTCCCCGGGACAGTGTTATTGTTTGTTTGTTGTTGGTGGGGGTTTCACTGTCCCCCTGCGGGTTTACCCGCATATCGTTAGCCCGCCCATATTCAGTTCCCGGGCCAGGAACACCAGTTGTTTATACCCCTGCCTGGCGTAGGGTTTGCCCAGGGTGGGAGTCCTAGTCTGACCCCAGGCAAATATTTAGTGATCTTTATTACAACATGGCCCAATCAATGCGATGCCCAAAACCAAGAGGAGGACGAAACCCCCCATCTCAAAAATGAGCATCAATGCATCCATTATGCTACCAATCTCCATACCTTAAATCCCAAGCGAGTTCTTCAGCCGCAGCATAATCCTCGCCAAAAAAGTCACGGTTGAAACGCCAACGGTCCACATCTGCCTCGCCAGCGCTCACCTCTGCGTCACGACGTAGGGCTTGCCCTTCCTCGATCTCCTCTAGGCGATCAAAATATTCCTCTTGCTCTTCTTGTGTTGGGAAGGTGCCATCATCTTTTTTCTGAGTCATTGGTTCGTCTCACTTTCTAAACACATTATCTCATATGCTTAAGTAAATGTCAAGATAAAAGATTAAGTTAATGTTGATTTGTGGATTTACCCTAAATGTCTGTGATTGGTTTGAAATCGACGGAACCAGCCTCAACAACATGTAAAACATCATCCTTGCTATATTTACCCTCACCCATGCGCTCAATCTTAAGCAAGATTTTCTCTATTGCGTCCTGTGGAGTCTCCGCTTTGGATTCCCAAGCCCCCACGACGTTCGTCACCCAAACAAAATAGGTTTTCTCCATTATCGTTTACCCTCACTCAATTTGGAGCGCCCGCTTTCCACTCAAACATATTAACCACATCACCCGACACCTCGGGCTTTGTAGAAGGACGGCACACACCCGTGAGAAAAACTCCCCTAGCATTTAGGAAATAATTTTGCAATTCCGCGATGGTGTCCATCAACTCTGGTTCAGGGTTTATACCCCGCCCTCGCGCCTGAACTTCACCCGCAACCTTGACCGCATCAAGCGCCGCGATTAATATAGCTTGTTCTGATTCTGTCAACTTCATAAACACATTATCTCATAAGATTAAACAAATGTCAAGATAAAAATCAAGTTAATTTCAGATGGGATACCCAAGGAACAATGTCCCAGAAAGAGGCCCACCACCCAGCATATAATAACGACCTTTATATCGAACCACCCAGTAACCAGACCTCGGCTGCGGCACGCGATAAATCGTACCCCCGTCATGAGTGATGATCTTTTCTTTGACACCTTTGTCGAAATACATAAACACATTATCTCACAGCCCGACCATAATGTCAAGGACTTTCTTAACCTTTTTTATGTAGGGTTTCCCGGGACAGTGTTTAGTGTTTTGGTGGTGTAGGTGTTTCACTGTCCCCCGTAGGGGTTAACCCTATTGGGGTTCCTCATCGAACGCGCTTTTGACCGCAGCTTCAGCCGCGTGAAAGTCATAGGTGTCAAGCTCGGACAACAGCTTTTTTTCGAGGGCGTCAGCTCGACGTGACCGATCAAGATCCCCGGGCTTCGTATACAACTCGTTTACCCTTAGAGAATTTTGACTGATGTTCAAAAATTCCGCTTGACTGCGAACATATAGATCGCGGTCACGGCAAGCAGGCCAAACAAAAAATTCACAATAAAAATCCTCCTCAGTCTCTTCGGTGCAGACCAAAAATTCTCCGTTGCCTTCGTAAGTTACAATCATGGTTTCTCCTATCCGTTATCCACGGCATCAGCCAGTTCGTGCAGGGTATCAATCCCACCCTGCCAGGTGAAACAATCGCAGTCGCTAAGGGTTTCTACGTCCACGTCCTGCTCGACCGGATCAATCGTGAGATTGATATTTTGCGACCCTCGGACGCAATACCAGCTTCCCTCATCATTCTGGTAAACCAGAACATCACACCGCGCTCGGCCGGAACCGTAGAAACCCTCAACGACATACGAGTTCATCATATCCTCCTATCGGAACCGAACCACATTGGCCGACCCCAGCAAGTGAGGGTTTTTCTTGGGGGCTCGGACTTTGCCCTCATCGTCGCAGTATGCGACCTCGCACTTACCCTCAGACGCGCCAACAGCGCTCTCAAGACCAGGTGCGGTGAAAACCACGACAAGATCGCCATGTCCAGCTTTCATCATCGCGGTAAGTTGTTTCTTCATGTCTTTGACTTTCATCTTCTTTTCTCCAAACTTTCTAAACACATTATCTCATGAAAGATTAGGAAAGTCAACAACAAAATCGACCTTCCTAATCTTTTCGGTGAAAACCCTTAGAAGCGCTCCTTATTTTTAACTTGCGCCAAGGTGGTCCCAGCGTCCCAATGGATATCTCGCTCGATGGTCAACCCAAAGGGCAAATTCATCCCTCGGAGTCCCCTCAGTGAGACATACCCTAACTCAGCCTCGTGAATGTCACACAGGCCAAACCCTTCATCCGTCTCCGGGCAATACTCGGTCAGATACCAAATACCCACGCCGATGGGATTGAAGAGCTTCACCGGGACCGGCACGTCAGCAGCATCCATGCCATCCATGGATCCCAACGCAGGCAGCAACTTTGCAAGCTTTTTCGGGGTGTTGTTTTGCAGTAGACCGTTGTTCATTCTTTTCTCCAAACTTTCTAAACACATTATCTCATAAGATTAGACAAATGTCAATCTAAAAGATTAAACAAATGTCGATTTATGTTTAAACCCTACATATATCCGTAGGGTTCACCGCCATCGTTGCACCATCCCATACCTGGCACATAATGCGACTGTTGTGAATGATCCAATTCCTGATAATATTCCTCATCATCCCAATGCGCCCAATCTTCAAAATCTTGCGCAGCTTGATCTTCTACTGAGGGTTTGTCCTCGTTATTTTTTCTATTGCCCATTTTATTGTTTCCCTTCAATTTCGCCTTCGGCCACAGCGCGCAAGCGCTCCCATTCTTCATCCAAACTAACAGTTGCCAAGCAACCATAGGATTGTGCGATAAGCACCCACAAGATGCGCTTGGCATCATCACTCTGGATTGACATAGTTCCGTTTTCCCTTACAAGATCAGCCAATCCGTTAGCAAACGGGATCGGGTTGACGGGCATCGAAACATCAAACATTGCATCACTCAATTTCATAAACACATTATCTCATGTCCCACCTGGAAAGTCAAGATAAAAGATTAAGTAAATGTTCTTTTGTGTGGTTGCCCTCTATAGGGTTTCGCGGGACAGTGATGTGTGTGTGTTGCCCCTACAGGGTGGAGTTGTTCACTGTCCCGCTCAGGGTTAATACTCCCGGAGGATACCCTGAATCCGCTGGGCCTTCTGCCTTGTCTTATTTCGCTTGACATTCTTATGCGAATGTGCTCCAGACTTGCGCTTAAAAATCTGACAAAACTCTGGCCCGAGCGCTGGTGTTTTCTTTTGCCGTTTCATGATCAAAAAATCCTGAGTCTAAAAAAATCAGAGTCCAAAAATTCTAGACTAAAAATTCCGAGCCTAAAAAAATCCGACTACTGCTCCATTTGAATCCTTTACCCTAATTGGGCGATTCTCTGCTTTTGCTCGCGCCATTGCGCAAGCCATCGCTGCCTGCTCTGTGCCAGGTACACTTATGTAAGAGTGCCACTTACCATCGGGGGTCATGTATTCAATTCTAAACATTTTTACCTTCCTTCAAATTGTCCTGCAAAGCGTCTCTTCGATGCATCGGTCACAAAATTAATCTTTGTTAATTCCGTTGGTTGGACGACATTCTCAAAATTGCGTTTTGGATTCTCGACAAGCACACCCCACCCATCAATAAAATCAAGGACACGCACATTAACCTTGCGACCGACCATATTAATAGTTGCAAAATCTCCCACTTCCAAATTCATAAACCTATTATCTCATATTCTTAATAAAAAGTCAACAAAAAAAATAGGTTAATTACGATTAACAGGGATACCCTTATAGCCGTCGATGAGCATTCCAATAAGCGCATCGCACCTTTGTTTGGGTAATTGCCCAAAGCGCAAAAAAGTCTCAAATTGAATCCCCAACGGCTCCAAAAGATCTGTGGACAATTCCCTTGTTTCTGTCAACTTCTGGATTGCTTCGTTTTTAGTCATTATTAAATCTCCTCGCATTCGACAACATTCTCTTCAAGTTCCTGTTCGGCCAGGGTTTTCTTGTTATACCTGTCCACTAGGACGAGTAAGAGAATACAAAGCGTAAGGGTCGAAAGGGTTTCCGGGAGTGTTGGAATGATTGTGAGGATCGACGCTTCATTACAGGCCCTCATCATTACATCGTGAAGGTTATTCATTTGCTTCCCCCGAGAAGAAAATCGATCTGAGCATCTTTCCCAGCATTATTAATTTCGGCTGCTTCAGCACCTTTTGCTTCATGGACCAACTCATCTAAATCCTCAACATCCATTTTTTCAAGATCTTCTCTATTACTCAAATTCATTTTATAACTCCACTTCTTCTGGTATCATCTGCACCAAAACAAAGTTTTTTGAGGGATATTCGCCTTGCCATTCCTTTAATGCTTGCGGTGCGAGCTTCTTAATATAAGCTCTCCACCCAAACTCGGGCTGCACCAATATTCCGCTCTCCTCTTTTTCCGCAACCCAATAAGCTTTAGGGTCCATGTGAGATTTTCTATCACTCATATTTTACCACTCCACTTCTTTTAGCGTCATTGACACCAAAACAATGTTTTTCTCGGGTAATGACGCCCGCAGCGCATCGAGTGTTTCCACCCCGAGCTGTTTGGAACCACCCTCCGGTGCTTTGCCAATAAGTTTCAATTTTCCTCTCTCATCTTTTTCGGCGACCCAATAACGTGCATCGCGATCAGCAATCTTTTCAATCAGAGCCTTAAGCTTATCGGACTCTATCGCCAGCGCCTCTGGAGAATACGCTCTGCACTCAAGATTGTCAATAATCAAACTCCACTCTTCATCGGTCAATTTCATAAACCTATTATCTCATATCCTTAATAAAAAGTCAACAAAAAAGATTAGGTTAATGACGATTAACAGGGATACCCTTATAGCCGCAGCCCACCCATCAATAAAATCGAAGAACGCGACCAGTAATCTTGCCTCCGCCCATCTCAATAGTTGCAAAATCCCCCACTTTACCTTTTTTTTTCCCTCGTTTGCGAATCTTGCTAATCTTTTCAATCAGAGCCTTAAGCTTCTCGATCCTAACCGGAGCCTTCCTCCTAGAAGTCGCAAACTCTCTGCACTCAAGATCTTCAATAATCAAACCCCACTCTTCATCGGTCAATTTCATAAACACATTATCTCACATTCTTGAGAATAAGTCAACAAAAAAGATTAGGTTAATGACGATTGACCGGGATACCCTGAGCATCCATAATCTTCCCGCACGGGAAGATTCCGCACTAATGTAGGGTTCTCACCCCAAAAACTTCCCGCACGGGAAGATGAGCGCCCAACGGGACAGTGAAACCCTATGTGGGGGGGAGTGTGGATCACTGTCCCGGCAAACCCTACATGCTGGCAGTTCGGCAAACCGGCAGTTCGCGCAGTTCACGCAGGCCATGCAAAAAAAACCGAAGCTCAAAAAACTCGGCTTATTTGTTCTATTGTGCCGTTTATGGCTTCTATACCCCCAATTGCGTTAATATCTCTTATTTGTGGGGGCCAGATACATCCACATTTTTCCACAAACCCCCACTATACACCACAAAATGCCCAACGGGTCGCAGGATCAAAAAATACCATCTATATTACGAAATGCGTATCCCACCAGAAAAGCGGGATCAAAAAATCTAGGTCAAAAAATATGGAGTCTAAAAATTATCGGGATCAAAAAATCCTAGACTAAAAAATATGGAGTCTAAAAATTATGGCCTTGCAATGACTTTCAAATTTTTATAATTCCAATGCTGTTTGACACCCACTGAATTATGAATCCAAATCCACAGTTCACTACCTAAAGGATTAAGATCATAACCAACAACAATACCATAAATATGATTCCACCCGGCGGTGGCGGCGATGCGGACCAACGATCCAATTGGATAATCTTCTTCTATTTTGTCTAATTGTTTTTGATTCATGGTTCCGCCACAACCTTTAAACGATCTTTATCAACCCATCGCCTTTGACCATTGCTCCAACAAACTAGAGCCTTCTCCAAGGTGATCTCATCATTCTTTATCACCACACCGCACCAGCCGATCCTGAAGGGATTGCTCGGTCGGTGGTATTTTACAAGACTTCCTATCTTTATTGGTTTTTTATTTTTCATGCCTTTGCAATGACTTTCCAATCACTATTGGAAGCGAGTTCATTTTCGCCATCTGAGGTGTGAACCCAAAAATATTCATGACTATGGCCCTGAGCGCGGGCAATAATAATACCATGAAGTCTATCATTGCGACAGAGAATATCGCTCAGACGAGTACATCGAACCAATGCTCCAACTGGATACTTTTCTTTTATTTGTTCTGTTGTTAACAGTTTCATTTCTTTATTGCTTTCCCAACAACTTCTAAACTCCAATGGTTATGATACCTTGCTTTACCCGTTATGTCATGAACCACTATTTCTGTTTTGTTGGCATACTTTTGATACCCAACAATTATACCATAGGATTGTTCATCGACGTACCTGTTCGTCATCGTTCTTCGACCGGATTTTGTCGCTGGAATTACAAAAGTGGGACCGTAATCTACCCGGCGTCTGTAATGAATCTTTACCATTGAGCCTACTGGATATTTTTCTTTTGTTTGTTCTTTTGTTAACATTTTTTTTATTACCGCTCGCCTTTCTTTATCGCTTTCCCAACAACTTTCAAATACGTGCTAGACCAGTACGCGCAACTGCCTTCCGTAGTATGAACAAAACATCGGACGAAACCATCCGGGTCGTGGTCGTTTTCGACAATAATACCATGCTGCACCGGGGCTGGCCATTCGTGACGGTAAGGACGGATTTCAACCATTGCTCCAACTGGATATTCTTCTATTAGTTTTTCTTTATCTTTCATAGTTCCGCCACAACCTCTAAACGATCCTTAGCAACCCATTGCCTTGCACCATTGCTCCAACAAACTTGAACAAGGAATTCAACCTCCTTTATCACTACACCATGTGACTCTTCATGCTCTAGCCCGGAGATGCCATGAACCCAGCGCCCGCCTCTTATAAGGCTTCCTATCTTTATTTGTTTTTTATTTTTCATGCCTTTGAAATGACTTTCCAACTATCTGGCTCCCACCAGACATTATCTCCGTCCAAATCATAAACCCTTATTTCTCCGCGCCAGCGCCCGCAGTGTAGGTTCTTATCAAAATGCTCAGAAACAAATCCGTACAAGTGATCTGCATCAACAGCAGTGTGCAGAACCAACGATCCAACTGGATAATCTTCTTTTATTTGTTTTTTATTTTTCATGCCTTTGCAATGACTTTCCAATCACAATTGGGGAAGAGTTTGCTTTCGCCCTCTGAGGTGTAAACCAAAAGATCTATGCACGACCCGAAACTCACGTGGTCAATAATAATACCATAAAGTCTATGAGCACGACTATGACCACGAAGGCGCGCTCTGAGATAGACACATCGAACCAATGCTCCAACCGGATAATCTTCTTTTAATTGTTTGTTGTTCATGGTTGTGCTACCACTTCTAAGTTTCCTATCCCGTTCCACCATTCTCGACCACAGGCCCAACGAACTAATACCAGCGGATGTTCTTGTTGCGAACCATCCTTCCGAATAACCACTCCGCGAGCTTTGAGTCCGATTGCCGAGAGCACATGACCAAGTTCATCTCGATTATAACGAACAAAACTTCCTACCTTTATTTGTTCTTTATTTTTCATGCCTTTGAAATGACTTTCACACATATGGTAGACCATATCGCTCTATGGCCTTTCTCAGTATGAACCAAACATCGACCGGCGCGCCGCCTCCAGACGGTCCAACTTTCGATAATAATACCATAGCGCGCTGGCCAACGGCTGTGCAGAACCAATGCTCCAACTGGATAATCTTCTTCTATTTTGTCTAATTGTTCTTTATTCATCGTGCCGACACAATTTTCCAATTATAAATGGAGCTAATCGATGTGTAGCCATTCTGATCAAAAACTTTAACCATCTCACGATCTGAAAAATCAGACTCCGGGGCGACCCTAAGAATTATCGCATAAAACCCAGACTCTATAAACTGAGCGGTTCTAGAATGTGGGTCGAGGTCACACCATTGATTGGGCCACACCATCTTCACCAAACAACCAGGCTTATACTCGTCATGTGGTAAATTTGACATGTTGTTTTTTATTCTACTGTATCCGGCGCATCATGATCCAATTCATAAGCGCCAATGTCTGGTGAGGAATCTCGAAACACACCATTCTTATCCGTGATTGAAAAATGCAAAGAATTGCCATTATCAACCAAAGGTGAACTTCTGTGTTTTGTGATCAAATCTGGCTTGTTTGGATCAATTGGTTCAAACAACGGGTCTTCTGAATTTGAATAGATTCCATAGCCAAGAGTTTGCCAATCTGTCAGGGTGCCCGAGCTGGACCATTGGCCTCGGGTGGCAGCATCAGGAAAATGACACACATTATAATCAATGTTGCCAAAACTTGCCAACGTCATATCAAAATTAAAACAGTTCCACGGATTATCTCCCATATATTGAATGGCATTGTTTGTAACAATGTGTCCCATGTGTGTTCCTGGTCTTGTTTCTTGAATTGATATTGCTGTGCCAAAACCAGCTGGTCCATAATAAATATTATTGTTGCCCACGAAAACTGCTTCTTGAATATAATCTCCTTCGTGGAGCAGATTTCCTGCTGGAATCTTAATTGCTTGAGCAAGGATTGCCTGCTCTTGAATTATTATATTATTTGTGATGCGGCAACCATAACAAGATTGAACACCAATTGATGCGGCTCCAACATTTACGATAGTATTGCCGCGAATGGAAACACCTGAAAACATCTCTGGAATATAATCATAACCTGGATTTATAACAATTCCCCAACAGTCGGATGTGACTGCCCCAATGTCTTCTTTTATCATGTTGTTTTCTATGATGAGGCCGCCAAAGGAGCCATGAACGATAAAAGAGGCGTCACCGCATTCACCATCAATCACCGCAGCTTTATATAATGTGTTGCCACTAAATCTCATTTCATGAATATTATCTCCCGTCGCATAAATATTGTGGTTTGAGGTATAACCACCAAAACCATTATTCTCGAAATGATTATTCTCAACAACGCAAAAATCGCAACCGCCCACGAATCCCCGGCGGGCGTTATTTGTAACAATGGACTCTTTTAAGACAAGGTGAGCACTTCTACCATCATTTGCCCCGCTTGGCGGCTGACTGCGAGAAAAATGAACCCCATTGCGAAAACCATTAATGTCAAGATTGCAAAACGTGGAGTGTTCCACCTCGTTGTAAACAAAGATGCCATTTCCTTCACCATTTCCCTGAAGGTTTAAATTGATAAAATTATAACCCTCTTCCTTATCTGAATATCCATTATCCATAAGATTTAAGCCGCCATGAATAATTGGTCCCACTTCTTCCGGGTCGTTGCTCCACCAAGGGTGATAATCACGAACCGTGCATCGCACACCCCTTTCACAACGATTATTGATCCAATGCCCACTTTCTCCAATTCTGAACGCCCCTCCACGACAAAACGCAAGAGTGTCGCCCGGATTCATTTCCCCGAAAATTCTAATCGCCTCATCAATTGTCCTGCCAGGGTCATTCGGCGAAGTATAATCGCCAACGTCCTCCCCTTGCCGACAATCCTCTGATGCACCTTCCAAGCAGTTGCAGAAATAGTAAACCGACCCAAGCGTTTCCTCAATTGAGGGCACGCCGCAGTTGTTTTCTTCTGTTGGCACCATGGTTGTACCTGCATTATTCTCCGTTTGATTAAATGAAGGTGTTGGGGGCTGCAACACGGAAGCTGAAGGGGGGCGACGAACATAACCGTTTCGGTGTTCTGTTTCTCTTGTTTCGGGCTCGGGGGTCGATACCGTCGATTGGGGTTTTGTTTCTAACCTCGGGGAACATGCTGCCAACCATGCTGCTGTTAATACTATAACTTTCTTTCTCATTGTTGTTTTTCCTTTTCTTTTATTGGTTTTACTTCCAATCTCATTAATTCTCTCAACTCTTTTAATTCCTCAATTGCCACATCATATAATAATGGAAGCTGTGCATTCGATTGAGATATTTTTAGAATGGAAACTACATCATTGAGTTTCTCCACCCATTTCCCCGCATCCAGTTGTTTTTCATTAAGCCATTGCCAGTTGTCTTTGAGCGGAATATCTCCGCTTTCGATTATGAAAGAAACTTCTGCTCTTTCTGGGGTTGTTCCTTTCCATTCAACATGGCACTTAATGTCTGCATTGTGTTTTTGTTTTGCCTCTCGCATGAGTGACCACAATAAACATTTTTCAATATCTTCAAGATTTATATTTATTGATCCGGTTTTTTTCATTATTTATTCCTGAAACCATGGCCACCACCGTTTTAGCTTCACATCATCGAAGGGCCAATTGTCAACCTTTTTGTCGGCCAACACCCACTCCAATGCTTCCACAAAACCTATGTGCCTTTCAAAGCTTTTCGATTCTGCTTCGCCATGATCTTTTGTCTCTCTCAAAGCCTTTTCTATTTGTTCTTTGCTTTTCATGGTTCTCCTTATATGTTTTCGATTCTATATGCCAACTTGCCTTTCATCCAAACCTCAAGTTTCTTTTCTGGATTCCTATTTAAGTATCCTTCTGTTCTTCTTTCCGCTTCACCAG
>Ga0098061_1001486_pt1 | contig 11319 bp, 9 predicted proteins | sample 22_taG_FD_92579 | JGI IMG/M metagenome (GOLD analysis project Ga0098061, IMG submission 92579) | Marine viral communities from the Subarctic Pacific Ocean - 22_ETSP_OMZ_AT15343 metaG | ecosystem: Environmental > Aquatic > Marine > Oceanic | place: Subarctic Pacific Ocean | collected 2015-01-20 | reverse complement strand
TATTAGCGGCGGACATGGCAGCAGCCGCTGCTCCTCCGTTCAGATCTACTGTCGAATAGAATACTTCACTATTACGTTGTAAATTAATTTGGGTTGCCATTCGGGTAGCTCCTTTTTATATTAGTCTGTCACATCGTATTGTACGGTGACTCCAACTTCTCCTATTCCATAAGGGTCTAGCAACCCTTCATCGGTGCTCATTGTAGCCACTTGAACATCCATTATCCCATATTGTTCTGTATCCATATTATATATGACAAATTCGATGTCTTGCATAGTGCTTTCAAGTTCTTCAACGGCATTTTCTGTATGAACATAAACGCGAATCATAATACCTAAAGTAGAAGTTGTAAGTCCTTTAGAATCATATATTCTGTTTTCCGTCCCTGCTTGAAGATAAGCAGAAGGAAAATCGTTAATTTCATCAAGAAATTTTAAACGTCGGAAAACATTATTAAAGAGATTAACTTGATAGGTATAACTACTATCAAAAGAAGAAACATCACCATCAATTTTTTTGAGTTCTCCAACGAGAAAATTCGCTATATCACGTCGTCTACTCGTCGCCATTATGTTTTCCTAATTGTATTAAGTATATCACAGCCACTCACGCGTGGCAAATTTTATTTTTTGACTTTTATTGAGTTCTTAAAACTCGAAACTGCCTACCAAATAGTTGTTGTGTAATTTGTCTAATAGTCGGTTCTACTAAGCCTTTATCTAACATCCATCCACGCATATTAAGTTCATCCACATAATCAGAAGCAGGAGCTGTATTAAAAAATCCCATAATTCCTTGTCTGTAATCTGCCATTATTCGAAAACTCCGTGCCAATCGTCCAGTTACATACCGAGGAATCGGTTTTTGAGGTTGATGATAACGAGGCATTGCTTTTGTTAGTCTTTGTTGTAATATTGCTGAAAGTTGCACGTTAGAAATAAATCGTCCTCTAGGAGATGGAAGTTTTCTTCTCGAAGGCTGTGTTCTCGAAGGCTGTGTTCTCGAAGGCTTTCTTTTTTCTTTTGGAACTATTATACGAGCTATGGTTGGAATCGGAATAGATTTAGTTACCGCAAGTTGAGCTTCAACATTAAGTCCATCAAGTCCACCCTGCATTCCCTTGTTTCCTAAAACTAAAATTCCAGTTCCAGCTTGTTTAACTTTATTAACAAAATCTGTATCATCAAGAAATTGTAAAGCATCATCACCTAATTGATTCAGTAAAGCTTTTTCCAGTTTTTTCTCAAAACCACGAAGAAATTTCCATTGTAAAACTTTCTTCGATGCATCCCAGTTTCCACCAAAATCCGTGTCATTAGGCTCTACTCCTTCTACAAAATAAATAAAATTTCTACGAGTTTGCTTCTTTGCTCCTCTCAAAGTAACTTGAGTAAAAACATTTTTTGCTTTTAATCTAACAGTTTCAATAGAAGCCGCCCCTGCCTTTCCAAATAACTTTGTAGCTATATCATCTTTATTATTTAATAAGTCTACATAAAATTGAGAACTAAAGACTCCTTTGTCCGTAGCGCCCTTATCTTTATATATTTGGCTCAACTTATTTTTGGCTTTTCGTTGTACGCCTTTGTTAGTATCATAGAAATCACTTTCTAAATCTGGATCATCACGAAAGGCTTCTGCTCTGATCGTGTCGCGCACCGCAGCAGGACCTAATGTTTGTTGACGTTGAAATTCTTCTTCTCCACCTTCCGCAAACTGTAATGTTGATCCTATTGTTCTTTGTGCAATAGTTGTGGCCTCAGTAGGTTTTCCTGAAGGTCCTTCAGCTATCACACCACCTCCTTTTTGAACCTGCAACACAACTCGTGAACTTTTTACCTCTCCTCCAATTCCACCAAATTGAGTTCCAACTTCCAGTCCTCTTTGTTCTGCGCCGGTTTGCAATCCGCGTGTACTTAAGTACTTTTGGTCTTTCTCGCTGGGTAGGGTGACTTCGCTTGGGTCAGGATATTCCTCTCTTGTTGTTTCTTTCAACATCGCTACAAAACTTTTTTCAGCAGGACTTAGAGCCTGATTCTTCATCCTCGCAAGAGTATTAGGCGGCACGTATTGCCCAATCTGAATCTTACCAGTGACTACATCTCCTAATTTAAGATTAAAATATTGTAAATCTGCTTTACCACTTACATCTGTCGCAGTTCCTTGAAACCCTGTTGCTCGTCCAAGAATCTGTTCCATTGTGCTGACTTCTTTACTATTACCACTATCATAATATGCGGCAGCAGCCGTATTATATTCATCATTATCAATTAAAATTAAAGAAGAAGCTACTGCATTAATACCTTGATCCGCTGTAGCTTGTGGAGTACTAATTTTAGGAAGTTGCACTTGTTGTAATGTAATAGCCATTAGAACGGTATCCTATACATATCTAAAATGCGACGAACATGAGGAGGCCATCCAGAAGAAGCTAAATTAAATTGTCCACCACTTTCACCTTGTAAACTATATCTTTGATTTGCTTCAGTTTGTTTATATAATGTTTTAATATAATCCATAGTTGCTACTTTAAGATCATTTGGAACATCAGAGTATCCACCATCGTAAGTTACTTTAACAGCTTTTGGATAATTTTGCCACATTGGAATATCAATTACTGAAATTGTTTGGCGTCCTTCCGTAGCTCCTGTGACATTACGTTCAATTTTGCCACTATCCCCCACCCATACATAATCAGGGTCACGAACTGCGTCATCTTGGAAAGATGTCGAGTCATTAGTTCCATTAAAATGAACTAAAACTGTTGTATCATTGTCAGTTGAAAATGGATATTTCGGAGCTGTAAAATCAGTAGTATATCGAGCTTTGTCAAAAGAAATTCTTAATTCATCTGCATAACCTGTCATTTCTTCTGTTGCAGTTAAGTTTAATCGACCAAGTTCTACATTATAATCTGTCCCAATTGTTGGCATAGAATTAGATGTCATTATTCCTGCAACATTAGAACCATCTCTAAATAATCTAACGTGTGTTCCACTGCGAGATACTGCTACATGCATAAAGGTATTAGAATTAGCTGCATACCCTGTGGTGGTTCCATGAGCAACATTCATAACTTGTGTTCCACCACTATAAGCATCAAATTGTAATCCTACAGCAGAATTATATCTTAACGCATAAAAATTATCAGCGTCTTTAACTTGAGAAACTAAACATTTATTATTATTTAAAAGATTTAAACGAAATTGACCTTCAATAGTAAAATCTGAGGTTTCATAATCAAATTTTGGGTTACTAGAACTTGGATCAGTAATAGTAACATAATCCTCAGCACCATCAAATTTTACTGAAGATTGGCTAAATTTCTTAATTCTTGTTTTTAATTTGGCATCTCCTTCAGCAGTTACATTTGAATCATCCCAGTTTTGGTTAACAAAACTTCCATCTGTAGCAGGACCAACTAAATCTGCATACCTATTACCATCATATTCAGTTACTTGTTTTACATTATTAACAGGTAGTCGTTCCACAAATACAGATTGTGTTCCACCATCAAATACTTCAGTGTAAACATTACTTTTAACTTCACGACCAATGTAATTTTCCACAGCCCCACAAGCAAAGCCAATGAGGTTAGATAATCTAGCATCATGAGTAGTACTTGTAATACTTAAATAATCCTTGGTTTCCGCTAAAGTAACAAAGGTATATTCGCCATAAGAAGTAGCCATTATTTACTCCAATTATTCGTCGTCGTGTTCATGCTCTCCGCTATTTGGGTGAGAATGAGTAGTTCCATCGTTATGAGTATGTTGGTTAGTTTTACGTGGAGAAGCTGGTTTAGGAGCTGGAGCTGGGGCTGGATTATTTTGAATCTCTTCCCATTCAGCCATTACTTCTGCAATACTTCCATCGTCATAACCATTAACTTTTAAATGCTCACGAGCCTCCGACGAAGACATCGATGAGATGGTGTCAATAATATTTGACATTATATTCCTCCTAAGTAAAAAGGGGTAGGCGTATGTTTACACCTACCCCTATTAAAGTGTGTACTGTCTTTAAGCATATATCTAATTGCTTATTAGACCTTACCTCTGTACTGTTGAGCAGCCGCGGTGACCGTAGCACCCGAGGGAGTGTACGTACCGATCATATTATCGGCCTTAGCAGTTGCGCCAGTAACATTTGCACGTCCAGCGCCACGAATAGTAGCACCAACATAACGAATTGAGGTACCTGTAACAGCCATATCTGCTGCAGCAGAGACGGAAAGGACTCCGCCAATAACATTAGCGGCTGCCAATGGGGCCTTCAAGTTACCACGCTGAGGTCCTAAGAATTGAACATTCTCAAGAGTAACTGCGCCAGTTCCTGCTACCTGAATAGTATTAGCATTAGCAACTGGAGTTACACCACCAGTACTCAAGTTAAAGATAACATCCTTAACATGTAAAGTAGCTGCCGTAGAAGGTCCTGCTACGGATACAGCATTAGAAACAGCCGTAATTGTCATATTTTCAATACGAACATTACCAGTAGTACCAGATGATACATGAATACCAGGTACAGTTACATCGGCTACTCCTCCAACTCCCTTAATAGCTACGCCATTAGCGCACGTAATATTAGAATACGTGCCTGGATACAGTTCAACTGTACTACCAGGAGTCATTTGATTCTCAGGAATATCGCCGTAAGCTTTAAACTGAGCATTCTGGGTTAACTCAGGGCTAACCTTATGAATAAATTTTTGTAGAGCCATAACTCTTTTTCTCCTTATGTGGGCAGGGGGCTAAGCCCCCCACCAGTTAAGATTTTAAATTTTAGTTTATGCAGAGTGAATTGCAACTGCGTAAGAATACTTAGTCGCATCCAAAGCTGCATTAGTATTAGTAGTCAAAGCCTTGAAGTCAAATCGAGTGCTCATATACATTGCAGTTACCTGCTGACGAGGCTCATATTCACTTTCAATCTCCATACCACGACGTTCAGCAATCAAGAAACCTGGCTTATACATAAGCAAGCCAATCTGGTTACCTGCGACACCAACGTTATCTAAGAAATCAGTGATAACCACTGGAATTCCATAAATAGCGCCCAACGAACCTGTGAGGTAAGTTGCGTTCGGTCCGAACTTATCAACAGTCGTGAAATCGCTGTCCTGAACTAGAGAGTTGTATCCTTCGACAGAAGTCAAAAAGACCAACTGATTACCTAGTTGAAGACCATATTTACCAAGCTTACCGCGAGCATCCGCGATATCAGCTGGCTGCGCTTTAGTACCAACAGCACCCGTGGTTTCACGGAGGCCAGCAATATCATAAGCAAGCGTCATAGCGCCCTTGAATACACATTGGTATCCAGAACCTGCGGTAATTGCATTCTTTGGAGCAGCGTTAAAGCCCTTCAAAGTACCGTCACCACGTAAGATCGACTTATCGATGGCACGAGCCAAACGACGAGTTGCACTCTGACGTAGGAAATCTAGGAGTGGAAGTATTGTATCCTCTTCCTCATCCTTAGCAAGATGGGTAGTCGCCATAAATTTATTTGGCGAGAACGTTACTGCAGAGATAGTGTTTTGACGAGTAGTCGGAACACGGGTGGCATCAGAAATACTCTGAGCAAACGTGCCAGACTCAAACTGCGCCACATCTCCATTAGTATCTTCATCAGCTACTGGTACGCGGAAATTACGTGCGTCAACTGCAATACGCTCAAACATAGGAGCGATTACAAGCTGTTGCTGCATCTCTTCGTAAACATTAGTTGAGAAATTACTTAAGAACTGATCAACAGAAGTTACCTGTTTCATTCGAGCACCAAGTTTGGTATCAAACGGATCAGTTTTATTAAGAGCCTTTGAAAGCAAGAAAGCATTCGTCATCTCTTCAGGAGTAAACTGCTGTTGAGTACGATTACTTTCTTGATAGACCATCTTATTTTGAGTATACGAAGCAATCTGCTCCTTATACTTATTAACTTCGGCCTTCAATTCGGCTAAAGCTTCACTCTCATTGGGAGTGTACTCAGATTGTTTCTTATCCTGGGCGTCGCTTTCATTAAGAATTGCTTCGCCAGTTTTCTGCACCAGTTCTGCCACTCGCGGCTCTGAGACTTCGGCGGTGGCTGATGCAGGGGGAGCCTCTTCGATTGGAGCCGAAGAAGCAACGACTGCTGCCGTCTCCTCACTCTTAGTCTCGGATGCCCCAGTATCAATTTTGACAATGTCACCTACTGGTTGAGTAGCCATATCATCATTCTCCTTTTTTGATTTATATTTTACACCATGTATTGATAACAAAGTATCTCTCTCCTGACTAGGTTCGATCTTCTTAAGTTCATCAATCATAGTATTTACATATCGGGCATATTTATAATCAGAGTCTGCCCATTCATTAGTCGGGGTTGCTTTTAGGTTGAGTAGTGTATTAAGTTTGTGTTGGTAATTAGAATTAGATTTAACAAGTTCTTCATTCTTTAAGCTATAAGCATCTTGTTCACTAATATTTATGATATCAAAATATTTATCTTTAATATCGGTTCTATCAGAATCTGTCATATGAGAAGGACTAGATATATTTGTTAAAGAAATATCATAGTTTGATCCAATATCCCATGTGTTAACAGCAGCTAATTTTTCTGCCTCAACTGTTATTATATTATCTCTTGAATTTCCATTTAAGTCAATTTCTAAAAATTTGAAATTCGGGGATTCGGCAGTTGCAACTTCAGTAATTTTATATCTGTTGTCGTTATACTTTACACACTGATCGTGCTTTAAGTCTGCTGTCTCCATAGAGAGCATATTAATAAATGGAATAGGATCATAAGGGTCAGATTCCTCAGTGATTTCTTCCTCAGAAAATTCCTCATCCGAAGATGAAGCTTCCAAAGTTTCCTCTGCCTTTTCGGCGATTGGTTTTTCAATTACCGGAGCAGAGTCTTCTTCTGCAGTAGCTTCAATATTCATATCTGGTGAAGATTCTTCTGCCTTGATCTCAACTTGAGAATCCTCTTCAGACATCTCTTCAACTACTGTAACTCCAACTTCTGGAGTGTCTTGAGAAGCCATTTGTTCTGAGGGAGATAAAGGTCTTTCATCAATATTATCCATATTGCTAATCTCCTCTTCTATTGGCTCAGCCATTACAGGCCGTGCTGACACTACCATTGTGTGAGAATGAACTATAGGATAATCAGCGTCTGAAACCCTATAATCCTCAATTCTATGATAATGGTGCATCTTATGCGAAGCATAAGTGGTTACTCCATTACCTCCATCATCTATTTCATAAGTATGATAGTGATCGGCAACTACGTCGGTTATCCCAACCTTAATTTCCATATCCTTCTCACGAGTGTCAATGTTAATTTCGTTGTCTTTATTTGCAAATTTTTCTATAAACTCAGCATAGTCTTGTTGATTATCATCAAAACTTTTTCTTATACTAAACAATGACTCTTGATTAGCAGGTACACTTACCACACTAATTTCTAATAATTCCACATCCGTAATTGTCATTGAATCAGTTTTATGATCATATTTTCCGTCTTTGACTTTAAACCCAACCGAGAAACTTTTTAAAGCCCCATCCTTAATTAAAGACTGAACCGCATGAAGTTTTTCTGCAGCATCACTTACATTTGCCTCAACAAAAAGTCCTTTTTTATCAACAGTAACTTTATCGACTCTCCCAATAGGACAATCATGTTTATGTTGATAAAGAAGGACAGGGTTTTTTCTAAAATTAGTTATACCTTGTGCCCACGCCTTAGCAGTGACTACATCTCCTACTCTATCTTTGTCGGTAGTATTAGCATAACCTGCAATCCTTAATCCTCTAGTTCCACGAGTAGTTGATACTTTTTTAGTTTCAAAGTCACTATGAAAATAAAATGTTTTATTCATTCGCTAAATCCTCATTATCTTGTGTACTTATTTGAATTTCATCTTCGCTAGGTCGACCACCTTGGCTTGGGTCAGTTGCACTTCCAGTAATATTTTGAGGTACTCTAATACAATTAGTTTCGTCTACATTCATTTCTCCCATACCTAATCCGCCACGGGCTTCATCGGGAGTAATTATACCTGTATTAACTAAGGTTGAATAGTACTGAGCTTGAGTTCTCAAATCAGGTTGTAAGGCACTTACTGAACGTCTGTCTGGGGTAATCAAAGTTAAATTATTAAAGAAATGTTCAAACGCACTACAAAATTGTTCAAGTATTGGGAGAACAGTATGGTTGTAAAATAAAACTTCGTTAGCTGCTATATTTGCGTTGTTTCCACTTTTTAATAAAACATAGGGAACACCGATAGCTTTTGCAATGTCCATTTGAATTCGTTCGACACTGTTTTCAAAGTCTAGTTCATTAAATTTAACTTCACTAAACCTATCAATATCTAAACCACCGTCTAAAATAGCAGGGCTGCGAGCACCATTAAAAATATTAGAATAACTCGCTCTCCAACTTTCTAACATTCGTTCTTTAATCTTACTACTTAAAACATTATCTGTTTTTAGGACTAATCCTGGAATAGCGTTATTTTTAAAGAACTGACGCTGGAAATCTAAAAGTTCATAGTATAATTCAAAAAGTCTTTGTAAATTCTTAAGTTTACTATCACCACGAAAGATTGATTGATCGTTATCACTTTTTACTTGAACAATTTCATCTGGAGTAAATGTTATTTTTGCATCACGAGTAGTTTCTTTAGCAAAACCGTACCAGTCTGTTTGTTGATCGTATATTAAATAATTGTAATGACTTATAAACGTTTTTGAATCAGCAACTACCTCTACATCATTCGCGGGTAATAAATATAAACTTTCTTTATCATAGTAGAAAAATGCATTTCCGTCAAGGTAAAAATCTAAAAATGCTCTTCTAAATAAACGGACCCTATCCTCAAAAGGATTAGGTTTGACGTTAAGTAATTTATTAATTTTTTTAGCTGCCCCACCGTCGACTACAAAGGGAATCGAGACCAATGCATTAATAACCATCTCTATGCTTCGGTGAACTACTTCAATCTCACGAAATGCAGTTTTATAATCTACAATAGATTGGGGGATATTATAGGGATCTTGCGACGCAATATATGGTTGCGCAGGATTTAATTTCTCTACAATCCAACTTCTGAGTCCCATTTATTTTTTTCTCCTGTTCTCATTATAATACATTAAAAGTAATTTTGGGTCAATATTTTATTTTTCATAATCAAGCATAGACGCTAACACGAGTTCTCTGGTAACTATAAACTGCATATCTTATTGCATCACTACAATGAGAAGACCAATCATGAAGAGGTTTTTGAGTTTCAGTTCTATGATTCCATCTATAACTACTAAGTGATGAATAAGTATGTCTACATCGATTCACATCAAATTCTATTCTTTCCATATCTACCAATACTTGAATTGAAGCAATTCCATCATTAACACTTTTTAATGCATTATCACAATAGATATCATAATCATAAGCTAAATCAGCTTTTGTTTGTTGTGCGGCACTGTCAATAAAGATTGTCTCAATTCCCCACCGATCAATCATTTCTTGAATATTTTCAGCATGAGCTGAAGTAGTACCTTCTTTAGAAATATATTCATCTATGGCATAAAATTTTTCACTATCCGTAGCTAATACTACAAAAGCTGTTTCATCTCGATATCCTATATCTAAACCTGCTACAAAATCAAATCTTTTGTCTTTTTCATAAATATCACTTAAATCTTTTAAATGAATTTCTTCAGCCAAGTCATATATTTGACCTTCAGTGGTAACCCAATCACATTCATATTCTTGACCAAATAAATTTTTACTCATAGTTTTACGAGCTTCTTCAATATCTGTTTCATTAAGTAGAGGATTAGATTTCCAGTTAAATACGGTACTACCCCAATCTGAATAATCGTCTGTATCTTGCCCTCTTAAATAATAATCATATAAATAATTACCTTTTCCACGCGGGGTAGAAATCCATAAACATCGAGAATCTGGATGTGTCGAAAGAGCAGGTCTTAAATCCCGAGTAAAATATTCATCATTATTAATAACTGCCGCCTCATCGACAATAAGTAAATGAGCAGCTCGACCTATGAGACTATCTCTATTATTAGCTGACAATAATCTAAAAGTCGAATTATTAACTAATTGAATAACTTTATCTTTTTGATTTAAGCGTCTACATTCAATTTTTAAGTCACGAATTATTTGAGTTACATAATCCCATATAACGGAAGATAAACTAAAATTAGGAGCTACTACCATTACCTGCGTATTAGGTTCAAGTATTTTAGAAAAAGCTAATAAAGCAGCTGCATAAGATTTTCCCGTTCTCCTTGCTGATATATGAACCCAAAAACGGTGATCTTCTAACCCTTGAATCATTCCCCATTGACTGGAATTTAGTTTTAAATCTAATTGATTAACCATTGGAATTTGTTCCAATAGTTTGTCTAAATTAATTTTGAAAAATTTTTCTTTAGCCATTCATTAATCGCCAATCTTTATAATAGTGTATATTAAAGCTGCTAAACCGGAAAATAAACTGCCTAAAAAAATAGCTGTCTTCAAACTAAATTTACCTTGAATTGCAAGTGTTTTTAATTCACTCATTTCTTCTTGAACCACTCCCAGATGTTTTTCAAACCTTCCAAGAGCGGCCATTATACTTTGATACCTTTCTTCACAAACAGCCTCATGAGTAGTAATTCTAGCTTTTGCTTCTTGAGTTCTAGAATGTAACCTATCAATATCTTCTTTATAACGATCGAGTTCTCTTATTAATTTTTCATCAGTCATTTTTTATCCTAATGCTACAGCTAAAGCTGTAGATAAATCTTCAGAAGCTACTGCTTCTCCATCATTTATAGACATCGCTCCTGTAATATAAGCATTGCCTTTAACATCCAAGTTTGCTTGAGGTACTCGATGATCAGTATAACCAACTACAAGACTTCTACTAATAGAAGTATTACCCGTAAGGTTAGCTAAATAATTAGTATGGAGAGGACCAGTTTGTAAAGGTGTATATCCTGCAATTGTAATTGTATTGACTGCAGAAGGATCGGCGGTATAAGCCACCGCCATTTCATCACGGCTCTCATCGTAACCTAAGAATGCATTCGAAGCAGACCCTCGATTCATCAAAAGACCTGAATCTAAAGTAGGAGCTGATTGTTGCGCTATATTAGCTCCAAGTTCAATAACTGGGTCATCAATTATAAGATGTTGAGTATTCTTAATATAAACGTTACCTGCAACAACTAAATTACCTGAAATATAAACATTACAGTTAGCATTAAGACCTATATATTCAGGAGTACTTGTATTAAAACCAATTCTTA
>Ga0098061_1001485_pt1 | contig 11331 bp, 8 predicted proteins | sample 22_taG_FD_92579 | JGI IMG/M metagenome (GOLD analysis project Ga0098061, IMG submission 92579) | Marine viral communities from the Subarctic Pacific Ocean - 22_ETSP_OMZ_AT15343 metaG | ecosystem: Environmental > Aquatic > Marine > Oceanic | place: Subarctic Pacific Ocean | collected 2015-01-20 | reverse complement strand
CTTCCATTCCTTTAACTTCATTTTTTAACTGCTCCCATACACCTGTCATTTTTGAACCATTCATAATTCCTTCAAATTGATAGTTATCTACAGCTTTAGTAAGACGATCATTTGCTCCACCCTCTTCATCATACAATACTGACTGAACGTTTTTGTATTTACCATCCTTTTTTAATTTCACAGGTTCATTATAAAGAACATCTTTTTTTAAAGTTTCAACTACCGTGTTTGTTAAAGCCCCTAAATCTCCAGTTGTGCTAAAGAAATCATCACCATCAACACCTATTCTTTTTAACTCAGCGTGGGTCATTGAAAATTTGTTTTCACCATCATCATAGTTTATTAACAACTCGCCATTTTTTCTATTAAAATTAGTTGTTATATTACTCCCTCCATCTCTCGTAAGATTATCCAAAAGTATAACATGATCACTTTTTTGTGAACCATCAGTTAGTACAGAACCCGGTTTACCAGGGGGAATTAACTTAGCTTTTCGATATTTATCTCCCCATACAGTAAAGAAGTTATTCATATCTGATATTTTTGTTGGGAGATTTTCAAGATCCCCCCTCAATTTAGATCCTTCTCTATAACTCATATAATGTTCATTGTCTGGGTTTAAAGTTTGATTAACCTGCGAACCTTCATATAAAGTACCTCCATCTCGTAATAAATTATCTATTTCATTATTCAAATGATTGTACTCACTTTCGGGAACTCCACTAGCTTGTTTTTGGTAATTTTTAGCATAAGCTTTTTGGTTTTTTTCAACAAGAACTTTCATTTGCTTTTTCCTATCTCTAAAACTTTTAGTAAGTGAATCAAAAATTTTTTGTTGATTACTAATCTGCTGACCCATAGCTATATTTGCCGCTTCTCTACTTTTATCTATTTGGCCACCTGGCGTTTCATATGCACCCATTATACTATTTTTTTAAATTCAACATCAATTACTGATTGGCGATATTTTGAACATCATTAAGATCAACTGGGGGTAATTGACCATCCTCCATAGTTAGTTGGCCCCACGTGCCCGCCATCCCTGAAACTGCACCACCTACATTTCCAATAGCACCATACATATCTGCATTATATTGATATGCCTGTGCTTGTGCATTATCTATTTGCGCTTGAGTTCTGTTTAGTTTCTGCATTTCGCGAGTTTCTTGTTGTTGCCACTTCCATTGTTCACCACCAGCTTTTAGTTGAGCTACATTTTGTGCACCTTGAGCAGCTGCTTTTTGATTTGCTGCCTCTTGCGCCTCTAAACTAGCTGCAACTCCCTTCTTACTTCTCAACGCTGCTTGGGCTAAAGCGGTCGCTCCGCCAGCTCCAGCACCTGTAGCTCGTAATGTATCTAAAGTATTTGCTAATGCTATATCTGCTTCTTCAGCTTGAAATTCTGCTGCTTGAGTTGCTACACCGAGATTTGCATATTCATTACTTAGATTTTCATAAGGATTTATTATTTTCTGCCTATTAGCTTCCAGATCCTCCATTAATAATCTAGCATCTTCTGCATCACTCTCTGCATCTTTTCTATCGCGATTTGCATTTATAGCTTGTACGGTAGATGTTGTGGCTGAGATAGCCGCACCAACTCCTAATGCTATCGCTGCTCCTGTTGCTATTGCCATAATTAATTTATTATTTTTATTATTTCGTGAGATGGTTTTTTATCAACTTGCCACCCTAATTTCTCATGTGTCTCCATTAAGTTTTTATTTCTACCTATACTAAACATGTATTTATAACCCAGATCTTTCGATACATTCTCAGCACCAGTTATAAGGAGTTCTAAGGCTTGTTTTCTGTCATTATCTCTATAATTTGGATTAGATACTATCCATTCTAATAAAACTCCCTTAGAATTGGTTAAGTATAAAAACCCAGCTACTATAGATTCCCCTCCTTTTTCAACCATCAATCCACTCCTACCTTCCTCTGGTAAAAGCTCTTTAGATGGTGTAGGCCAATCAGGCCATTCATTCCACCATGATTCCAATGTTTGATAATCATCGTCTGTAAGTCTACGTATACTTAATTCCATTTAATTTAATTTTAAGTTGATGACACCACCCAATTAGATGATACCGCATACAATTCTTTTCTACCACCAAGTTGAGTGTCTTGATCAGTTTCCATTTTAACAGTTGCGTAATAACCCTTTATACCAGAAATTGGATTAGCAACGTTAACGTTACCATCCCAAAATACAACTTCTCCAGGTCTCACTGTGCTTCTGCTAACTAAATTTGCGACATATTTATTTCCTTTTCTATCAAACCCAGCGTGGAATATTGGTTGTACTGTGGCTAATAAACCATAGTTAGGTACTGGAGTGTTAGAATCGTACTGTCCTTCTGTATAACTCATAACACTATTAATTACATCTTGATTATCTATCCAAGTAGCGCCTCCATCTATTGTATTTACCCCTTCAATATCACCTTGATAATAATCAGCCTTCCAACCACTACTTCCTTCATAACTAATAGTATTAAAGTTTTTATTAATAGATGGGTTTGGATTAAACACGAACGTAATACTAGCATTATTTTGTACACCATAAAAATTACATCTAGTATTTGGGAAAACTACAGGATCAATATAGTGTTTATATAATGATTCACCAAAAAACGTATAAAAATTATTTTGTAAACTACCTAAAAATCTTGGTTTATAATCATAAAAACTTGTCCACCCTTTTGCTTCTTCATCAAAACTAAGTGTACTATATACATTTGAAGCGTCTGAACCTAAAATCACGTCTGATCTTCGCTCCTGCATAGAGACAACGTAAGATTGATTATGAGTATCAAAACCACCCGCAACTTGACTATTAAAGTATTTAAAAAACCTAACATTAGCCCCCACGACAAAAGCTCCTACGGGATTTATTTGCTCTTGATTAAATTTTATTTCACAAGTACCGTCACCATTATCGGTCACATATATCACCCATAAATTCATGTCTTGCGGCCCGGTAATTGTGTACCATATACCACCTAATTCAACTTGTAAGTACATACCTGGCTCAACAACACAACATGGATTAGCTGTTATAGTGACAAAATCCGAGCCCCAATTACTTGCAGTATATGATCCTACCACCCCCGCAACAGTTGGAGTATACTCTATTTGTTTTCCATCTGGTATACTAGCTAATGTATCTCTAAAATAATCCCTCATTCCATATGATGAAATTTCTGTAATACCATCTCTAGATAATCTTAAAATAAAACCTTTATTTTTATCTACAAAGTATTTCCTATAGCCATGTATAGCAAATGACTCTGGATTTTTACTAATACCGTATTCACCAACATATGGTACATTTTGCCCTATAACTACACCACTCATTTGTGTTTGAGTACCACCCTCAGTAGTGTATATATTATCTTTGTCAATAAGTGATCTACTAACTTTATATTCTTGAAAAATTATAAGATTAGTATCTTCAGCGTATAGTTTCTGGATATCACCAAATCTAGGATCTAAACTTCTAGTTATATCTTCACCAGAGGGAAACGCGTTGGTGTTGTTTACGCTTGTTCTAGAATTATAAAGTCCAGAATAAATTAAAGCATTACCCCTTGTTCTTTGTTGAGGATTCTTACTACTTGTATATGCTCTAACGCCTAAATCAACTATTTGATTATTATATCCACCCCTTATTCTAGATTCCTCTATGTACCAGTGATCAGCAGCATCAGCGCTCACCCACGGCGCGGCTCCAGTTCGTGTAAAGGGAAATGTTGGGTAGCTAGTTGGATTCCAAGGAAGACCAGGCCAATCTGCGGTCGCTGGAACAGGAGGACCAATAGCAGGATCTTTAGTAACTTTTTTTAACCAAAAAGAATTGTAATATGTTACATCTAGTGAATACGCCATAGTGTTAAGTTATAGTGACAGTTATGATTGGGGATAATTCAGTTAATCCACCACCATCTGTAACTTGTAATTGTACGCTATAAAAACCAGGGGGTGTAGTTAGATTGCTATTTAACACTGCGTTACCTTGAGCAATTCCTGAAGGTGTAATATTGAAATATTTAGAATTACCACCCATAACTACATAAGTAAGTTGTGTTGTTTTTAATATAGGGGAAGCACTACCATTTTCACACGTAACAGTGGTTAGATTAGCACCTGGCGCCCCTGACACGCTTATAGGTGCTCCTGGAGTGGTAAATGAAGGAGCTGCGTTGGTCAACAATATCGGCCCAATGGGTAAAGTGCTGTTATGTCCTGTAGCAGTTTCGATTACAGTTATATTAGGTGAATACCAATTATAATTCATGTCTGAGTGAAATAAAAACGTTTCACCTGCAGCCATGTCTAAAGTGTATGATGATGGTCCCGCACCTGCATTTAAAACGAACTTATGGGTTACATCGTTTCCATAACCATCAGTGACACTTGTTAGTTCCATTGTTGCTGTTAAAATTGCAGCTGTATTATAATTCCACGCTTGGAAATCTTTTAAAACATTAGCGGTGGTATTTATTTCGTTAAATGAAGTGTTAGTCGTTGGAGCGGTTACGCTATATGAAAAGCTACCTTGATCTTTCCACACTTGGACACTAACGTTATCATTGTTTATTATATTATCATTTAATGAAAATATATCTCCAGCTGTAGTTGTCTCCCAATATAAATCTATTTTAGATTTTACCGGTTCCGTTTCTGATATTGCTAAAAGTGGGCGTTTCCCCGCTGCGGAAGTAGTACCTGGAAAATTACCAGTGCTGTCTGTAGATAGTTTTAATCTCGCGGCTAATGGATTATCTGCTGCGTTATAATATTCAGGTTGAACAATTGGTGTTGCTACTGTAGCTAAACTTAAGTCTGTTAATTTACCAATAGTTATAACCGTATCTGACGTTACTCTTGAACCAACGCTATACGGGTACCATTGTATTGTTTCAGTGGCGTTAGTATTAGTGACTCTATCAAATAATACTACGCTAGAATTTCGCCTTGACATCATCCACTCGTGATTAGCCCTTCCAGCGAACTCATGTACTTGTTGCCATTCAACTTGACTCCACTGCTCTATAGGATCAGTGAAGCCTAATTTATTACCCACGTGTTGAGCACTGTTAGAATCAAATGTAGGTGGAACATTCTCTTCTTTTTCCCCACTGCTAAATAATAAATCATTAGGTCCTACATTTGTTAAATCTTTAGGTATTTTATTTATATTATCTCCATGTAAAGTTATATGTCCAATCGGATCTGCAAGTGTTGCTGCTGATGGGGCATTAGTATAACCATCTAATATACCCGGAAAATAAACGTTGTAATAATCTTGCTCTTGTTGTTTAACGACTATTTTATAACTAAACCAACCTAACGGATTTTTTGAATTCAAAATTGTACTAGTACGGCTTTTATCATATAAACCTGGATATCCATTTTCAGTTATTTCCGTTGGTATAGCTTGGTCGAATGTTATTTTTAAAGTGTCTCCTGGCCACGTGTCATTATCTGTTATAACACCTGGCACCCATCCTGAGGTTTTATAATCATGAAATATAGTATCAGCACCATTTATTGATGCGGGAATTACACTTGACTGCCTACCGTACAGGTCTGACAATACAACACCAACCGTATATGTTCTATTTTGTTTTAATGTGTGATTTTGATATTCTATTCTCGCGTCTTCATTTACCACGCTACCTGGGCGCATCACAGCCCCACCTTTTATCCCCACATTAGCATTAAAACTTAAAGACAATGGTGGTGTATGCTTGTTTACAAAATTACCATATATAATTCTATTACCAGCAGTTTCTTGTGCTAAGGCTCTAACTGGAGCGAGATCATTAACTCTAATCACGTCACTTTCTGGTAATGTTTTAAATGGTTTTTCAGATTTATAAGTATACTCATAATGAGTGGCTGCACCTGCTAACGCGAAATCATCCTTAGTTATATCAGCGACAACTCTTAAGGACATGTTGCCAGCTTCCCTATACAACACTTGTAATTCTTTTATTTTAAAATATTCAAAAGCTTTTTGCCAAGTACCCATACCTGGCAACCCTCCAAAAGAAACTGTATTTGTAGGTGCTGGGATCATTAGCTTTATTTGGTTAATCTTATTCCTCATAAAATCAACCTCAGTACTTTTATAAGCATTTTGAAAATCCTTATGAACAGTGGTTTCTATAAAATACCCATCCTGCTCAGGTACAAAGCATGACTGTGTGAATGGAGCTATTAACGAATATTCGTCATCGTCATATTTAAATCTATAACTAAACCTAACAAATTTATCCCTTAAAAATTCTTTATCCCCATCCCATCCCGCTCCAGTACCCGATGGACCATGTGGATTTGTAGTAACACCATCTGGTAAAAGATCACTAACAACATCTTGCATGGTGCTAACAGAACTATCTATCAAACTAATTGGTTGGTAAGGGTAATATTTAGCCACAGAAATATGTTCTTCTAAAAAATAATAACTAGAATTACTTAACGCTGTTTTGATATTTATTTTTCTAGGTTGATTTCTATTATCTGTCCAAAATAATAAATTTTCAATAATATTTATACCGTATATTGGGTGTGTTTTTGAAAAGTTTAGAAAAAATCCAGAAACCAAAACATTATAAGTATCATTTATTATATCATACACAATAATGTAACACTTTATATCTAATGGTGCAGTATGACTATCACATGTGTGATTATCTAAACCATTAACAGATGAATCAGTGTAACTTGTCATGAACACAAATATTCTACTATTTGCTTCGTCCATGTGTCTACCTATAATTTCTAGACTACAACTATCACTTAATCCAAAGTCTGTTAATAACCTATTACCTAGGATATTCTCTAAAGCACCAACATCAGCATCATCAGATCTATTAATAGATATGTTTCGCCCATCTCTATACTCACCTTTAGGTATTAATCTATCATCTAAGTCTTTATTCATTTTAGACTTGAGAAATATATTCTTTACTTCTGGCATTTAATTAGTGTTTTAACCATTTAGATTTACCCCTCATTACTTGTACAATTTCATTTAACTTAATATTTTGTAACCTTATTTTAGCATTACGTAAGGCTGCTCTCCTATCTTTTTTAAATCTTTGCACTACATATTCTGGTTGATTAATGCGACTAGCCAATATACTGTATGCTATATGCATGTACATAGCCTCCTCGGCCATTTTAGGGACACGTGTATCATTGTCGTATGCTAAACCATCCGAAAGATATTCTAACAGTATTAATTGACCATTTAGGTTGCTACTAAAAGAAAACTTATTTTCCCTTTCATTTATAGTAAACCAACCATTTCTTTGTGATGTCTCTGGATTCAATCCATATCTCCTACCAAACGCTAACTTCTCCCAATTCCAATTATAAACACCAGCATTGTACATGTCCGCTGTATATGCTCCAGATATAAAATAATCACTAGCATTATCCCAACGATCCTCTGTTATAGAATCACCTTCTAAATTATCACCAAAGTTATCTTGAGTGGGTGCGCCATCACTATCTTGCATAGGTATTTCAGTTGGATTACTAGTTAGTCGTGTAGGGTATATTATATGCTTAACACCTAAAGCGTCAACCCAAGATAGATTAACATAGTTAACATAATCTTGTGGAATAATTAAAGATAAACTGGGTGGTATAGTTAGTTCTTGACATTTAACACTTTTCAATGTATCATAACTAAACTCTTGTAAACCTCGTTTTGCATGAAATATTACATCAGTTCTTTTTACACTAGGTATTAGCTTCCCTTCCCCCACGTAACCAACTAAAAAGTTATTTACTATATCGTCTATTGTAACATAAGAATATCCACCGTAATTATGTTCTATAGCAGTTTCAATTAATTCTACTTTTACATATATATTTGCTGGTATAACAGCAGTTATAGTAATCAAACTATTAACATTAGGTCCTACGGGAGTAGTAGTTACAGTGTACGCTAATATATATTCCACCCAAGTGCCTGCAGTAGCTGTAGCAGATGTATATATTTTAAAATTATTAAGTGCGTATTCATTTACAGTTGGATCCCAACTACTATCACTACCTAAAGATAGTGGGGTATTAAACGTAAAAGTAAATGATTGACCTGCTGTACCTACAGCATCACCTCGTAATGTTTGAGTACCTGCATAATATTGTTCGTTAGTTTCTCTAATTGATGCCATATCTTAACTTTTTTCGTTTACTTCGTCTTGCTGTACCATCTGCGCTGCGTTTTGTACTATCTGAGGATCACGTATTATAACACCTGCATATATTAGTATATTTAATATAATGTTAGTTTGTTCAGATCCATGTAATTGAAAATTTGTTGACGCGCCAGGTGAATGTAAATATTCACCATTACTACCAACTGTATAACCCCAATCTGGATCAGTTGGTTTTGTAACATACGAAACAGTTACACCACTCTGTATAGAATTGGGGTATACAAATATCTTATCATGTAAGGCTGATATTGAAACGTTTCCTTCTAGTATATATACCGGATTTATAGTTGTTGGAGTTGTGAGAGAAGACTTGTTCACGAGTAGATACTCATTTCGTTGGATTCTTTGTACCTCTTTCTCTCTGTACATTACAGTACCTAATCTATGGACAGGATCGCATATGGTAGTTACAGTTATTGTAGCATTACCACCACCACCAGATATAGTGAGAATATCACCAATTTGATAACCACTACCACGATTAGCTATAGTAAAGCTAGTAACTGCACCAGCGGTAGCAACAGTATTAACAGTACAACCACTACCACTACCACCAGTTGTTGCTTGTGGAACAATGGAAGTGCTGTAACCTGTACCACCAACCGTTAAGGTCGCCGCGGTTATATCATTGTTTGGTAAATAAAAATAATCAGTGCTATAGGTTGCGTCGCAAATTCTTTTAAATATATCTATTTTTTCATCTACATTTTTAACACGATTAGCATATTCACTGTCATTTTCAGGAACACGTAATTGTTGATTAAGATCTTCAAAATACTTTTCAAATATTTCGAGTTGAACTTGAGTGGCTATTTTGTTAAATTCGTAAGGAGGTATATAACCTCTCTGTTCTTTATTTAGTATCAACAAAACAGTTTTGTATACTGTGTCTACGTTTACTGCCATTTGAAGTTTTTTATTAATAAAAAAGGTGGCCGCATAGCCACCTCTATTATTATCACATGTTAAATGATATTTTTAAGATAAACGTTTCTCTATTGATCTGTAAACTTCTAATCCTTCATCTGTCTTAAACCACGCAGCCATTGCTGAATATGGATTTTCGTCAAATGGAACGGTCATTAGTTTTCTATCATTACTACCCCATTTAAAGGTTCTTTGATCATCGGCTAGTTTAATTATATTAGCTTCCACCGCTCTGATAGCAAAATTCCTAAGAACAACGTTCTCATCGTTTGCTAAATTAATAAACAATTTAGGATTCTTTTTAGCAAATAGTAACACATCTCTTTTAAGTTCTTTAGAACTCATATTAGATACTTGAGAACCAACTTCCACTCTTAAAATAGCTTCAGCTTGATCAATATCAATTGAGTTAGCAGCATTCATCGCGTGTATTTCTAATTCTAAATCCTCTAGTTGATTAGTTGCTATTACATGGTGATCTAGTTCTTTAAACAAAACATTATTAAAAGGATGTACTGCTAAAAATTCTTGTAAATTTCTTTTCGTACTATGAACATGTAAAGTACCATTTTCAAACACAACATGTTTTAAAGTTGCAGGTCCTTCTTGCTCATCTACAAAAATACTTTTTTGATTTGTAGCATATCTTAATTCTCTTTCATAACCTTTTTCTGGATCAAACCAAACTAAAGGGTATCTTCGAGTATGTCTTGCTGGTATAGTAAATGTTAACGGTTCTTTACCGCTAGTTAAATAATAAGTTCTATCTTTATACTCCCAAGTATCTGTTACGACGGGAGCTTTTTTAGTTTCTACTTTCGTAGATTTCTTTTTTTCTTTTATTTCTTCCATGATATAATATAATATAAATATTTAAAAAAAGACCCCGCCGAAACGGGATCTTATTGTTAGTTGTTCTTATGTTTTGTACTCGTATGCTGTGATAGTTACATCTGCATCTGCAGCACCAATCCCTGTCAAACTGACAGCTGGTATTGGATATATTTGCCCTAGAGCTGTTTCAATAGTTGCAACGATATTATCGACTAATTTTGGTGAATTAGCAGCCATAGTAGCTACTGTTAGTTCGACTCTATCAACTGCACCTTCACCACTAGCAAGGTCTTGGTATTGTATAGCACACGTTGTTGTGTTTACTTGGATTATATCTTTAATATTATCTATATCTATTAATCTATATCCAGTTAAAGCATCATCAGCTGCACTCGTTATATATATTTTTATATATTTTGCCATAATTTCTATTTTAAAATGTTAATAATTATACAGTTTGGAATAACACGAAGTTATTAGCAGCCTGTGTTACTAAGCATCTTTCTGATAGAAAGTGTACTGTCATAGCATCTACGCCATCGGTGTAAGCTCCGCCAACCGAACCAGTGATCCAGTTTTTGTATCTTCTATCCTCTGTTTCAGAAGCTCTGTATCTTACGTGCAAGAATGGACGTCTAATGTTTTGACCAAGCATTTGATCATAAACAGTTGAAGTTCCAGCAGGAACTAAAACACCATCAATCGCGCTAGACATTCCTCTAGTTGAAGCATCGTTTAGATATTTCCAATCAGTTTTATAGAAGTCATAAGAACCTCTTCTAAACCCTGAAAATCCAAAATTCAATGCCATTTCTTCTTCATTATCAAATAGACCATAAGAAGCTGAAGCAGTAGAAGCATAACCTCCACCAGCCATAGCTGCGATCATATCGTCAAAATCAAGAGCAGTTTGTCTACTTAAGAATAACATGTTTTCTTCAATAGCACCTTGCTTGTCTAGTTGATTTAAGATAGCATCAAAATCTGCCATAGCACCTGAACCAGGAGCAGCAGCACCAGCGAAACCGTTATAAACGTTTCCTCTAGCTGTAATAGCAGCAAATAAACCTTCAGTACCTTTTAGAACGTTACCAGCAGTCCAACTACCAGGTGTAAAAGCGTGTCCAGCTAATTCACCTTCAACCATTGCCATTTCCATGTAATCTTCAAATCTCAACCTTGTTTCAGATTCAGCTTTAAGATACCATAAGTATCCAGATGTTCCATCTTCAGTAGCTACTTCAACCCAACCAATTTGAGAAGCATCAGAACCATTAACTTGGTACTTATCTCTTAATATAATTGGAGAATTGCTGTATTCTTG
>Ga0098061_1001484_pt1 | contig 11337 bp, 10 predicted proteins | sample 22_taG_FD_92579 | JGI IMG/M metagenome (GOLD analysis project Ga0098061, IMG submission 92579) | Marine viral communities from the Subarctic Pacific Ocean - 22_ETSP_OMZ_AT15343 metaG | ecosystem: Environmental > Aquatic > Marine > Oceanic | place: Subarctic Pacific Ocean | collected 2015-01-20 | reverse complement strand
GTTGCCGTCACCCTCAACAAAAGTTATCTCAACAGGCTCCCACGTAACAATACCAGGATAATAAAACTTATGATTGAAGAAGTTATGCTCATGTGTATTGACCGAAAATGTCGGCTTCGTGGCTGTCTTGGCCATAAGTTGACTTACGCCCCCAACGTTGACCTTAAATAAGTTTTTTCTGTTGGGTTTCAGAAGGGCGTTCCAAAAAGTTGTGGTCATTTACAAAATCTCCTTTCTCATAAGTAAGTAGTATTAGCTGGTAAAAACAGCGCCTTGGTTTGTGATCACGAAGTCAAGCAGGATGAACTCAATCGCTTTGGCAGGCTTGATGACTATTTTTGCATACATAACGTTCTGATCAATCAAGTCTGGTGTGGTTGTGGTCCTATCTAAGATAAGTTTATAGTCCACCAAGCCGCCGCCTGCCTTTACGCCAGCCAAGAACGGATTGACTTTATTAGCAAACGTAGCCCAAGTGCTCTCGATGTTCTGCTCAAAGAGGATTCCCTTTGCATGGTCTGCAATATGCCGCTTGAGGTATATTAACAACCTACGGACATTTATGCGATCCAGCGCAGACTTTGTCACTTGAAGAGTTTTTTGGCCGAAGACCACAATACCCTCGCTAACAAAATTTGCAATTGGGTTAATGTTAACCTCGTAAAGGGTGTCTCTGTCCGAAGCAGTCAAAGAGTCGGCCGTCCCTACAATGTCGATGCCGTATTTAGCGGCACCCCCATCTATACCACCTCGGTTAAACCCAGCCGGGGCAAACCAAAGGTCAGACACCTTGTCGCTATGGGAGAGCGCTGCCATGGCTGCAACAGACGGTGGCAACCAGAAATTATTTCCACCCTCCGACGCTTGCACCCACGGGTAATAAGCGGCTCCGTAACTATTATTAAGCGCTCGGGTCTTAAGGCTGCTAACTGTCGTTTTAACGGTGCCATACGTGGCCGCAGCATCCCTATCGCGGGTCTCTGACCTGGGCTTAAACCCGCCCTCTAAGTCGATAATACCTAGCGCATCCCCCCGAGTCTGCATCCTGGCAATAAGTTTCTTGGTGGTGGCGGCGTGAGTTATGCCAGGCATCGCTGCCATATTAATGGCAACGTCTTCCGTGCTGGCGATAAGGTCAATCGCCTTGCCAAGAGAATACACATAAGCGTTGTTTCCATCATTATCACTGCCAAGATCGGTGTTATTGAAGGGATCACTCTCTGTGATATCAAATCCTGCGGTGCCGCCGAAAAGAGGAAGGGAGAACCTGTCAGCCCGCAGCCCGCCGATGTCTCCCAACAGCGCTCCCACGCTCGTGTTAACAGAAGTAAGCGATGTTTTGGCGGCTCGACTGCCCGATACGTATACGGGGGGGCCGCCGTCTACACCGCCACTAACATTGTCTAACGTAAAGATAGTATTAATGATCAGGCCGGTTATAGGATCAACTGTCGAAAAGCCGTCTATACCGTCAGGCTTGGCAACGACAATGTCCTTAAGCGCTAAGTTATTGCGCTTGTCAGCTGCAACCTTTGTGCGCATTCCCCAATAAATGCTCTGTGCCGCAATGGGAGTCGTCGCATCATTAATAGCAGATGCTGACTCAACAAGCAGAAGGTCTGGGAACTTAAAGTTAGCTACACAGCCAGGCGCCATTCCAAAGAACTCCGTGCCGCTTGAGGCGCCCCACCCGCCTGGGGTAGCTATCCTGCACGGGGTCGGACCGACCGGCGTATCTGCATTGAACTGATAGAAGCCACCTGAAACCCAGGTATTGAGTGCGCCGCCTGCAAGGCCGTCCAGTTGGCCAGCTGCCACCGTCCCGGATGTAATCTGGAACCCTCTGGGGCGCGTGGGACCTTCAAAGCCCCAAGGCAAGAGGGGAGGTGAAAAGCTTTCTTGAGCCATCTCCACCCTGATGTAGGCAGAGCGGTTCGCATATCTTCCACGCATCCTATTTCGCTTAAGAGTGTCATCCCAAATTGGGTATTGATCACCAATCTTCTTCGCAATATAATTGGACTTATTCGGATCAAGCGAACAATTATCAAATACCTCCACGGAGGCCGCACCATCGTCGCTATACAAGCGGCGAACTTCTACAGTAAATGTCCCATACGGCTCTGCGGTGGTGTTGGCGCTTTGAGCGATAGATGAAATAGCAATTTTTATGTTTCTCTGTGCCCAGTCGTCACCATTCAGAGTATGAAATTTAAAAAGCTTGGTTGGATCCCGAGCAACATTAAAGCCCGTTCCGTCCGTTGTTGCAGTATCCTGGGAAATAACCCAGCCGCTCTGGGCGCTTGTGGCTTGCTGCCCGTAGTGGTCGGCCCATGCTACCGACCCAGAGTGCAACGAGAGTATAATGCCAAAGAAGTTCTCGGTGTTGCCCGTCGCCGCTTTAGTGGTGATCTTGGAGATGTGGTCTTCAAAAGTCTCACCAAGCCAATAAGCCTCCGTAGTGGTCGTTATACCACTGTTGGTTTTCGTTGGATCGGTATTGAAGACGTCTCGAATAAAATTATCAGAAGAGGCATCAAAGTTGAAACTGTATTTCGTGCCCGTGCTGTCGGTGCTTCCAGAGTAGAGTAGTACGCTAAAAGTGCCTCCTGCGGCCGAATTCTTAAAGAACGCAGAAACAGAAGCTGTGGGGTGCCCCACTCCATTAGTTGTGAGCGGTTGATAAGACGAACTCATGCTGCTACCAGAAAGAGCAATACCAGTGTTCGCGCCATCCAAGTACCAAACAGCCGCCAGCGTCCCTGTGAGTTGGCCAAAATTTTGCGTTGTCGCGCCCGTCGTTCCACTGGGTATTATGAAGAGCCCAAAAGCCCCGCCGTTTTGTGAATAATCAGTCATCGACGCTGTCGGGTTCGTGGTCTTCCACCCAGCCTGGACGCCAGTATTATTCGACGCTTGAGTATCAGACTCTTGCCCCACCAATCTGACTATCGTTACAGGAGAACTATTCTTGAGCCACGCCTTAGCGGCCCAGCTCCCATAAGTGACAGCAGAATGATTACCACCTCTCCAACTATTCTCGTCATTTCCGCTCTCGGGCTCACCGAACAGACTCACAAACTGTTCATAACTGTTCACCTGAGTAGGTATCATACCAGGACCTTTTGGAAAGCGTCCAATAATAGCGGGTCCTACCGCTACGGGCCCTTGGCCATATTGTGACTGGTCGATCTCATTGGTAAAAACGCCAGGCGAAATAAAAGTAAAGTCGTTCGCTGCCATCGTGGGGTCTCCTTGAAAAATATTTCTCTCTATTAACTAGTATTTTTTAAATGCAAAATGCTAATTTCACATTCACTATGTATCCATAGCATCTTATTTAAGCGCCAAGGGCGCCGAGCCCCTCCTGTACATCCAAAAGGTACTGTACCCAAAGCCCTGGGTGGGCCTGTACTGCCATCGGGGCAGATGTCGCACTGGGGTGGAGGCCATGGAATGCCTCCAAGGCACGCTCCTGGTCCCCGAGAGACAGCGTGTGCCAAAAACTATTCGCTCCCGCTAGGTCCGCTTCCGAGCTTAAAGGTTCAACAATCGGAGGTGGCTCTTCACCGCCAACAACTCCCAATATAGGACCAGGATAGTCCTGTGTGGAACCGTCCGGAAGCGGGCCCGTATTGGGGACATTGCTCCGAGGCCATATCGATTCACGCCCGAAGATCAGCCTTACTGCATTCTCCCTATAAACCAATTTAGGTTGCTCTTGGTTGGGGCCATCTCCAATCAGATATCCCAACACGTTAACATTAATCTGGGTCTGATACGTTTTTTCCTCGCCTCCAACATCTGACGCGTTGCTCTCTAGGTTAAATGCAGAGTCAACAAACGCCTCGTATCTATGGCTCTCGCTGCCAAAAATAAAATAATTTATTTGCCCCTGCCGGGTAATAAAGGGTGTAATCAAGTCGTTGATGTGCTGCAAATATTGTGTCTTGATGTTCACTTGATAGTTAATATTGACATAAACAGGAAGTGGAATGTCCACCGTTTGGTAAACTACTTGATTATTGTGAAAGGGCCAGTTATTCTGCCCCTCCACACGCTTAGCCATCGCATTGGCAAAATTTGAAGTCTTTTCTTGGTTTATTCTTTTTGTTATGGTTACTACTCCACCCTGCACATCGTTATATGGTGGAATATTAGCCTGAAGACCGCCCTTGCGTGCGGGGTCTTTAGTTACTTCTGACCGAAAGACACTGATTATAGGTAGCTTTAATTCACCAGTGCTCGCCCTTATATCCAAATGTGTCTTTCGGTGAAAAGCCCGCTCGGCGCTTTGCCAAATCACGGGGACCTTCTTAAAGCCTTCACGATGCATCACATGAAGATTAAGCTTCTCATCAACATATTTAAAGAAGGCCTCGTCAATCGTTTCCATCGTGCTGGGAGGGAAAACCTCTTCCCTTATTATGGATGAATCTTTACTTGCCATCAAATAAGCCCTCACGAGCAAGAACACACTTGGCAGAAACTTCCATCTTATGATCTATTTGGCCAAAAATGCGTTGGGGTTCTGCCCAAGTCACTATCTCATAATAATATTCTCCATATAAGATAAAATCACCCTCAGTCACATATAAGTCCTGGTCCTCCGTCAAACGTCTTTTGTGAAAATGGACGGTTATCTCGGTGGATCGGTCTAACCCATACTCTCCGGTGGCAGTCTCCAAGCTCTCCCAGTCTATAAGAGCAAAAACTCCAATAGGGGGTAAAAACACCTTATCAATCGCCTCACCATAAACTTGATGAAAATTGGTCCTGACAATATCGATTGGATAATATAAAATTTGTTGGCCAATAACTCTTTCAATAAGTTCATCGTTGACCTGTTTAACAAGATCCCTCTCCTTCTTCCCAAGAAAGAGAGGAGGAGGGGGACTAGCAGGTCTTATCCATTTGTTTGTTGGTGCTGCCATTTAATTATCCTGTATACACGAAATATGGGACTGTTTGGAACGTCTTCTGGGCTGCCTCCGTAATGGCCGCGTCTGCCTCCGTCAGTTTCAAGTAAGTCAAATCATCAAGAACCTCCATAAGTTCGTTTCGAAGTTTCTCTTGTTCCTCCTTCGCCTGAGAGAGTAGTTCAGAAGCGTTCAATGTCACCGTCTCGCCAGGAATAGGAATTGTAGTAAACTTGCCTCGAATCTGCCCAAGCATCTCCTTTGCGAGGGCTAGAGCATACTTGCGAATCCACTGTTTGCCCATGGAGTTAATTTTGTCAAATGGCAGATGTCCAAAAGGCAAAGTGTTTAAATTATTAACACCACCGACCTGGTTCTTGTCGATAGAAGCGGAATCAGCCTCCCATGAGTCAGTGTCGATGGTAAACTCAACAAATATGTTAAAAGGGCTCGCCGTCGTGGGCTGAGGGAAGATTCTTAAGATATTATTTCTAACTTCATAGGAGTAATGAGAATTTCTGGTATAGATCGCATCCTCATATGCCATTGCCTGCATTTTATTCTGCCACACTGGTACGATCTCAAACGTAGAGTCATCAGCGTACATGCCGTAAGTAGAGAGGTTGCCAACTGCGTTGAGGCCTCCATAATATCCATAAAATCTCCACATGCTGTGTGGGGTCTTATAAAAAACCCTTTTTATAAAAATTCGATTGTCTTTAATCTTGTTGTTGAAGAGTGAGTCAGTATCAAGCGACGACTGAGAAAGCATCGTCTGAAGGTCATAGTCTTGCACACTGGCGGTCATTGCGATCGAACCAGAGTAGACAGGCTGCGTCCCTCCAATAGCAATAGCCGTTCCAATGGAGTCCGCAATCTGCCTGCCATAACCGAAGTTAAAACGAGGGTACTTAAGTGCCGCATCAGTAAGAGTTTGCTGCCCTTCTATTGCAGACCCGCTTATTTGCCCCCTTTGATCAAAAGAACCGGTGGCATTGCCAAGAGCATTACCCAAAGTATTCTTTGCTTGATGCAGATTAATAATGTTAGAATATTCTAATACCGCTTCCTCATAGGTGGTAAACACATTCTTTTGTGTTAACTCAATATCAAGAACGTCACCCCCAAGCTTTCTGTAAATATAGTTTACTTGCTCGACCGCCCCCGTCATAAACATCTGGCTATAAAGCTCATTCGCCGTGTCGTCTTGCTTTGTAGTGCGCACATACACCGCCAAAGGATAATTCACAGCGGCTTCGGCCAAAGTCAATGACCCGCTCTCAGGAAGCGCAATAGCGCTTGTTGTTGCCACTGGTGTTAATTGCGGGACTGCCATACATTAATCCTCCTACAATACTAAGTAGTTTTCTGGGGGGAGATTATGGAAATAGGGCTATTGTTTCTTCTTAGTCCTAGACTTGCTCCAAGTTCTTTTCTTCTTGGGCGCCGCTTTGGCGTCAGCCTTTGGCTCTTCCTTGGCTTCGGCCACGACCTCCTCTTGAGGGGCCTGGTCGGGAGCGACCTCAACTAGTGGTGCTGCCACAGCCTGTGCCTTAGCCTCTTGTGCCGCAAGATAGGCCGCCAGTCTAGCTCTCTTCTTTTTCCGTCCCATGGTGGAGTCCTCCAAATATATAATAAATAGAAAGTCAGTATTATAAATACCAAAACAAAAAACCCCGGCTTCCTGAGAAGCCGGGGTTTTTGCTCAACCATTAAGGTTAAAGACTACGGATTACCACCGAGCAGGTTCGCCACAATGACAAGACCATACATATCAGGTCGCACCATCTTCTTGGCGTACCGAGTCATGACACCCTTACGGGGCACGAAGTCCTCAGTACCGAAGATAGTCGGAGTGACCTGGAGAGGTACGTATGGAGCGTACACATAGCCAGACTCAAGGAAGCTACCGCCCTTGCGACCCACGAGAACAACGTTTCGCAGGAAGTAAGGATCAACGTAGACATCCCACTTCTTGGAGAGAGCACCCACCTTGACTGCGCCGACAGTACCACGATCGGCATCGCCAGTAACAACGGCACGGAAACCGGCCGTAAACTCAAGGACGTTAGCAATCTCTGGTCCACAAACGATGAAGTTTGCGCCACCCCGAAGGGTCTTTCTATGGATAAGCGCGCTAATGTCATTAATGGTCTCGACAAGAGTCTCATACCATTCCGACACGTTGCCAGTGAAGTCCGGAGCAGTCGTACCCGCTCCGATTTCATCACCCGTCTCCTTGTTAACAAAGAGTCCCGGCGAACGCGACCAGTAATACTTACCGGCCGTAGCGCCCTGAACGAGGTCATTAAGAATCTCGCGATCGATTTCGAGAGCAATCTGCTCCGAAAGGATCTGCGTAAGCTCAACCTCAGCATCGAGGTTGTGATACGCATTGAGATCTTGACCAAGTTCGGGAGTCCACTTAGCCTTCAGCTTCTTGGTCATCGCGGTGACAGCCACAGCATCCACCTTGATGTCAATCTCGGGAATGTCAGCGTTGGTATAACCAACATTGATAGCTTCAGAGCCAGTACCCGAGCCCGCACCTTCAAGGCCCCATGGGAATCCACCCATGACAGCGCCAACTTCGCCGCTGCTGAAGACATCAGCAATGGGGTAATCCCAGACGTTTGCCTGGCGAGAAGCTAAGAGCATCGCTCCCGAAGCCGCAACAAGCGTGCTTGCTACCGATGAAGCGGTCGTTACAGTAACAAACATAAGCGATTCCGGCAGATCATTAGACCCATACGAAGAAGTAGGGTTCGGCTGGGTCAATCGACGAACAAACGGAGCCGAGTTCACAGCGGCCAGGGGTCTGACTACTGAACTGGTCAATCTCGGCGTAATGGCAATATAATCATGCGCATTCAGATTCGAGAAGTTGCTCGAATTAATGAATCCGATAGCCGCAGCCGAACCGGAAAGACCCGGTGCATCACGCAAGGCATAATTGAAGAAATCCTGAACCCCAGGGAACCTAATACCTCCGTGCCGCGCATCTGCCGTACACGGGAAATCGACAGTGCTGTTATCACATACACCAGCGTCGGTTCCACCAACAGTACCAGTGATCATAACCCCCAAGGTCGTGTCGCTATTATCAGTGCTAAGCGTTCCAGTTGGAGACGCATAACCATTGTTCAACGAATAAAATCCGCTTTCTGCGAACTCGAAGGTTAAGTCAACACCGCCCGTGATCTGCGAAGCAACCGCATTGCCGCCGTAAAGCGACTCTTGAGCAGTAGCTCCCATCCGAGACTCGTTGAACGTAAAGTCCATGAAGAAGATCAGACCCGAAGGCAGACTCATGGGCTGCACGCTAACAAGATCATTGGCGATCAACCCGCCGAAAACACGGCGAACGAGAGGGAACGCAACAGAGGCAAAGCCCTGCACGTCACCACCGGCCATAGACGAAGCTTCCTTCAGAAGCTGCGCGGCCTGATTCTCAAGCAAACGAGCCATACTATTTTTTTGATGGTCGTGTGAGAGTCCTTCCAAGAGTCCGGTCTTGTCCCACTTCTCAAGTAGGGCAGCACCTTCATTTTGGAGGGAACGCTCTTTAATACCCTCAGTAAGGGTTTCTAAAACAGACATTTATAAATCCTCCTTTTGAATTTATGTTAATCCAGCTAATGTTTTCCAACGGTCTAAGGCTGGTTCTTGACCGTTTGAAGTTGTCTCCCTCTTGCGAGCGAGCAACATTGCTGAAGAAGAGCGTTCAACGGCTTCGCTAAGTGATTCTGGATGGCGTTTGGTGCTGCCCACTGAGCTTTGAAGTGTCTCAAAAATTAACTTTGCTTCTTCAACAGATTTAGCCTCGGAAAGTTTTTCGGCAAGATGTGACTTTTGCCGCTCATTCAAGGAGTTATTTTCCAAAACTCTAACTTTATAGAGAAGCTTGGCGTTGACAATATTGGACTCTTCAAGAATCTCCTTCATCATTGTCACCGCTTCTGTTAGCTTCTCAACATATGCATCTTTATTTTTAATAGTTTTTCCTAATTGTTTATTCTCACTTTGAAGCTCCTTCACGGCTTTGTTCATCGCTTCAAAGTCATCTTTATGTTCATCACTCTGCAACATGGCGAGCATTTGCTTCGCCTTGTGTCGCATAAGTGTGTCGGGCGTACCCCCCCAACCTATTTTTGTTGGTTCAATATCAACCTTCAAGGATTCCGCTATCTCCTCTAAAGCCTCCTTGATATCGGCTTCAGTTATATCTTCCTCTAGCGCCTTCTCGCCCTCAACATCTTCAATTTCCTCTTTCTCTTCCTTTTCTGTGCCGGTAAATGCGGCGGGGCTCTTGCCATAGCCGCCGCCAGCCTCTTCCATGAGATCTTCGTCGAGCATATTCATTTGCTCCTCTAGTCTCGCTAAATCAAGAACAATAGTCTCTTCACCCGGCTCCTCTTCTTGCTGCTCTTCATCGGCAATGGTCAGCGCGGGTGTCTCTTCGCCCTCTTCATCAGGGCATAAGCACACTTTTGGCTTCATACCTGCTGTCTCTTGCTCTACAGATGTGCTAACTTGATCTAAAATCTCAGACTCCTCCTCCTCTTCAGTGGGAGGGCCCCAAGCCTCATCCTCTTCTTCTACGTCCAGATTAAAATCTTGTTCCGCCAAGATATGAGATACCGCCTCCTTAATTTGGCTAGAATATTTTTCAATAACAGCGGCCTCTGCGCTATGAAAAGCGGCCTCTCTAAGAGCCTCTGCTTCAACTATTGCTTGATCAAGTAATGTGGTCATACTTTTGCTCCTGAAAACACGTCACTAATAAATAGTAAGTTTTCAAGTAAAATAACCAAGTCAAGTGTTTACATTCGCTACTCTGCTTCATTGAGCGTTTGAGTCAGTAATGCCTGAGCCTGTTAAATGCCACATTCTTGTCGACGGAATGCTGGTCAACTCTGCCACAATAACATACCCCGTGTTCGCTGCGGCGTTGGTAATAAACACCTCTTTACACTTAGTATTAAATGTGTAAGAACCACTCTGGCCGGCAATCGCCACATAGTGAGAACCAGTAACCATATCATTGGGAAGTTGTGTATAACCCACCTCACCGCTATCTCCATTAGCAGTAATAGCTGTCGTGCTGCTTCCGCTCTCGAATGAAACCCAAATATATTCACCCAGAGCAGACCCTGTGTTTATAACAGTAAAAGATTTCGGAACATAGGGGAACTGCATCTTCTGAACCTTCCCGGCATCGATATTAGAGCCGGTTATCCACGGAAAGCCGCTTGCCTGGTAGGCCGGCGTATGCCAGATGCCCGGAGGTCCAAAATTGGGATTCCCCATAGTTTTATATGATCCAGTTGCCATCTATATCTCCATTTAAGACGGGTCCGTAATGCCCGAGCCGGTTAAGTGCCACATGCGTGTAGAGGGAATACTCGTTAGTTCTGCTACAACAAGATAGCCAGTTTGGGCTCCGGGGCAGGCAATAAATACCTCTTTGGCCTTAACGTTGAAGGTAAAAGAGCCACTCTTGCCCGCAATCCTTACATAATGGAAACCAGTGTTAACATCAGAGGTGGCGTTGTAGTCTGTACCGAGTCCATTGTTTGTACCGCTTCCATTAGCAATAATAGCTGGCGTACCGCTTCCGCTCTGGAAGGAAACCCGGATATAGTCAGTGTCGCTAGAGCCTGTGTTTATAACAGTAAAAGATTTCGGAACATGCGGGAACTGCATCTTCTGAATCTTATCCTGCTCAATTACAGAGCCGGTTATCCACGGAAAGCCGCTTGCTTGATAGGCTGGCGTATGCCAGATGCCTGGGGGGCCAAAGTTAGGGTTCCCCATAGTTTTATATGATCCAGTTGCCATGTGCTTCTCCGTCTGCTAATAAATAGCTATCTTATATCTAATTTCTTATTTCTTTCATTCTCTGCTTTGCGAGCATTGTTGATTTGTTGCTTCTTCTGTCTTCTCTTCTTCGTAGAGGGCTTCTCATAGAATCTCTTATTCAAGAATTTCTCTATTACCCTTTCCTTCTTAACCTTCTTTATAAACTTTTTAATTAGTCGGTTCGTATCGCCACGAACCTCGTTTAGAGTTACCTCAACATTTACAGATCTACTCATTGTTTATCCTTTTAAAGCATCCCACTTACCACCGGCAAGCCTCATAATCCCTGTGATGTCAACTCCAGGATCGTTCGGTGAGACTCCTGAGAGTGCTTTACCAGGGCCGTCATCTGATTTAGCTATTGGTTGTGTGCTTTCAAAGACATTTACTCCTGGAGCAATTGGGCCGACTGCTTCATTAAGGCGTTTGATTTTTTCTTGTCGTTGGCGCTCAAGTTCCTCTTCTTGGCGTCTTATGTCTGCCGGATCGGGACCTCTCTTCACCTCAGTTATAGTTTGCGCACCCATACCTCTTACGACTTCGGATACAACCTGAG
>Ga0098061_1001483_pt1 | contig 11349 bp, 11 predicted proteins | sample 22_taG_FD_92579 | JGI IMG/M metagenome (GOLD analysis project Ga0098061, IMG submission 92579) | Marine viral communities from the Subarctic Pacific Ocean - 22_ETSP_OMZ_AT15343 metaG | ecosystem: Environmental > Aquatic > Marine > Oceanic | place: Subarctic Pacific Ocean | collected 2015-01-20 | reverse complement strand
TCGACAAGGGCTGGTTCGGGTAGGTCGTCAGTTTTTCTGACAACCACCGGGCTTCAAGGCCCAACGGCCCGGTTGGCTTCGTGCTGGCCGGGCCGTTGTCATTGGAGGTAGCGTGATTTTGCATGACCTCATCACTCGGGTGAACCGGGAGATGCGGAACAATCCTGGTGTGCAAGTTGATGAGGACGACAAGGTCGCTCTTATCAACGAGGCCATGTTGCGCGTGCTTGGAGATGAGCCGTGGCGGTTCCTGATGCGCCGTCCGGAAATCACCATTTACGCAGATTATTCTGGCATTGCTGCCCCAGTCCTGGGGATTGGGACGCGGGCGTCGTTCAGCAACGGAAACCGCGCAGTGACGAAGACTGTCGGTGACACAACTATCTTCTTGGAGTGGATGGAGGGCCAAAAGCTCACTGGTCCAGATGATGTTGTCTACCGTGTTTGCTCGGTGGATCTGACTGATGGTCAGACGCTGTTCTTGGACCGCCCTTATGAGGGCACGACAGCAAACAATGTCTCGGACTGGACCATCACTCACGACCGGCTTCAGCTTCCTCGTGACTGTGTTGAGTACTACGGCATCGTTGACCGTACAGGCCGCCGACGCATCCATACGATTAGCGCCCGTGAAGATGAGGTGATGCAGTTGTCTCGGACGGCTGGCGGCGACATCACGGTGGTCTTGGATGAGTTGTCCGACTTCTACAAACCGGTTGAGACCGTGTTGACGGCCACCACTGATGGCGGTGGAGGCAACTCGCTTACGGCTGGCATTATCTATGAATACTGTCAGACCATCGAAGAGTTCGGCAGAGAGAGCCACGGAACAAGGATAGCAACGGCAGCAGTTACCACAGGAAGCCTCAAGAACGTCAGCATAGACGGGGTGATCAAGGAGACCGAGCAGAGAGCCCGTGTCTATCGGCGTGATGTCACCAATAGGGGTGGTTGGTATCTCTTGCACAAGACAGAGCCTGGGGTCAGTCTTCCGACATACGATGATGATGGTCAGGCTCCATTCACGCTGGACACCTCAGTCATCCTCCAGCAGGATGGCCCAACCGAGTACCTGCGGGTTTACCGGAAGCCTGGTGCGGACACCGTGCTTGAGCTTCGGTATTTGGCAAAGCCTCGTCGCCTGATCTCAAACAATGATGCTCCGCAGATGCCTGAGCAGTACCATGAGATTTTGTGGCGGCTTGCGGTTTCTGAACTGCATGCCAGGAAGGGCGCGATGTCTATGGCGGGCTACCACAGAAACATTGTAGATGCCCGCATTGCCAGCATGCGCAACAAGTACCTGGACAGGGCTGACCGCACCTTTATCAAGAAGCCGATGGCAATCGGCGCATCTCGTTGGGATACCCGATACGGAGACCCGACAAAGACGTAGGATGAGTCATGGCTAAGAAGACTGAGGAAGAGTTTCTCCAGGACTACATGGACCGTTTCGGTGCTGACCCAGCCGAGGCTCGGCGGATGGCAGACCGCGCCTTGCGTCTTGGTCACATTAAGCCTGGCGGTGAGCCCATTTCATCGGGTGTTGCGGCCATGGACCGCAGCGGATCAAGCGCCATGTGGAATGAGCGGTATGACCCTGCTCCTGCGGTCATTATCGAGACCGACCTGGAGGAGAACTTTGCTCCCCCTGTGGCGATGACTGACCAAGAGCGGTTTGACCGTACCCGGCGTGGCTTGCCGATGGAGAGCCTGTCTCAGGCGGTTCTCGGCGCAGCACCTGTTCCAACCGTAGCAGCTTTAGGCCTGACGGCAGATATCAACAGCCCTCGAAGTGCTCGAATGGCCATGGACGCCGCCGAGGTTTCCGACATCGAGAACGCCCGGCTGGATCGTGAGTACTACCGGGAGATGGGGAAGGCTGGCCAGGGCACGAAGCGGACCAGGGCGGCGACGCAGCTGATTGACGACCTCCCTGAGGTCTACGGGGAGCTTCCGGCCGACCGTCAGGCCTGGGGCGGCAAGTACAGCATCGACGAGGCGCCGCAGATGGATGCGCACCGTGAGGCTGGAGAGGCGTACCGTGAGCGGGGCCCCATGGGGTCAGCCTCGGCCAGGGAGAAGTCGAAGCAGGCCTGGCGCGGCGCAACAGAGGCCAGCAGGCTCGGGCCTGGCGCGATGGACGACGCCCTCGACGCAGCCTTCGAGGGCTACGACTTGTCCAAGGCCGCCAAGGCCCGGATGAAGGATCTTCAGAAGATTGGCAATGTCGCCATGAAGTCCGCCTTCGTGGGCCCGTGGCTTGCCCTGGCAGAAGGCGTTGGGACCGCCATGGCTATTCCGATTATGGCGGCTGACAACTACATGAAGATTACGGAGCCTTACGAGCAGATCCGCTACTTTGCTTTGAAGGGACTGGGTCGTCCGCTCAAGGCTGGTGACATGTCTCCCGAGGGGCTCGCCTGGCTCAGTAGCCACATGGACCTAACGGACCAGATGAACGGGGACGGTCTGATTAGCGACGAGCTTTGGATGAAGCTGAACCGGCCTGGCGGTGAGGATGCCGCGCTGGCTGAAGCGCAAAGTGCGTATGATCAGGCAGAAAGTTGGACCCCGACAAAAGACCAGATCCGGGCTCTCTCGGGGAGGTAATCTGTGACAAAGGAAGAGCTGGACCGGATGCTTGCTGAAGAGTTCATTGCTGCCCCGGTTCCCAGGAACCTTGAGGCCATCAACGAGGTTCTGTATGACTTCGAGAAGCTGGTTGACGGGAACCGCTAATGCCTTTTTACGGACTAAAGCAGACCAAGGGTGAGTTCAACCGCTTGCGTGACGGGACCTCTCCGCAGGTCACTGACATGGCATCTGCCCCGGTGACTCCGGCGGCGATGCGCTCCAAGATGATGGGCCGGATTGCCGAGTTTCAGACTGAACGAAACCCGGCGATGACTTCTCCACAGCCAGTTTCAGCTTTGATGAGCCCGCCATCTCCCGATGTGCCCTCGGTAGCCGCTCCGGCTGCCCCGGTCCCCCAGGCACCGGCAGGTGGAGGCTCTCTTCAGCCTGTGCTTGTTCAGCTAAGGGATCAAAAGGGTTCTCCATTGTCGCCTTCTGACCTTCCGGCGCAGGCGTTTCAGGCCTTGGGAAGCGACCCGTCGGTGGACGAGTACCTGTCTCAACAGCTGATTGATGAGAGGACTTACATGGCGGCGATTTCAGCTGCTGGACCAGCCGCTCCAAGCGCTGCGCCAACTCCGCTGCCAGGTCAACCCGCAGCAATGGTTGTCCCACAATGAGCGCAAGTGATCGAAAAGTCATCCTCGACAAGCTCGGGGGCATGGACCAGCGCTGGAGAACTGAACCTTCAGCAGCCAGAACAGTCCGAGACCTGGTTTGGGACCCTCAAGGCGGATGGAAGACATCAGGCGGATTTGGACTTGTCTTCCCATCCGCAGCCAGTGGGCTGGGCGCAATCGAGTCCATGCATTGGTACAGTGACCATGGTGGGGCCAGGCAGTTCCTCATCATTGAGGCAAACAACCGTTGGTATCAGTTTGTTGGGGCCGGCACTCGGAACATCGAGGTCATTCCTGGAAAAGGAAATGCCACGCTCGACACACACATCACTCCGAGTTCTCCCTACGTCAAGACGCAGTCGTTGTCCTACGGAGGGTTCCTGTACCTGCTGAGCGGGGTCAACCCACCACTGGTCTTCAATGGTCGCCACATGCAAAGGGCGGGGTTTGATGGCCCCCCGCCACCACCAAGCGCTGTATGGCTGGAGCACGCAAACTATTCATCCAGTGATCGAGGCATTGGAGTCAATGAAGATAAGGCCTGGGCCCGCCGCTATCGGTACAGCTTTGTAAACGAGCGTGGCCAGGAGGGTCCTCTTAGCGAGCCCTCGCTGATTGTTCGCGGCGACAACACCACGAACCACAAGACTGCCGTTGGAGTGACGTTCGCCACGGGCGATAGCACTATTGTGGCTCGACGCATCTACGCGACCCACAACCTGTATGACGCTGACGGCAGGCTTCTTCTTACTGGCGAGGCGCAGAACTACTACTTCATGGCTGAGATTCAGGACAACATCCAGACCACATACGAGGACTGCAAGCCGGACGCTTACCTGGCTGCTGTTGTAAACCCTGATGACTATGGTCCCTGGCCGCCGGGCTCTAAGTTTATTGAGTCATTCAAGGGCACCGTGTTCTTGTGTGGGCACTCAAACGATGAGCTGAGGTTTAGTGCTGTTGGTACTACAGAGGTGTTCCCTCCGCTAAACAGCATCAGGGTTGGAGACAGTTCGTCTGGTGAGTTCACTGGGATGTACCCCACCAAGAATGCGCTGGTTGTTTTCAAGCGGAACGCCATCTTTATGGTCAAGGGAGACCCGGCCAACGGCTATGCGGTCTTTACGCTGACCAAGAGCACTGGCTGCATTGCCCCGGATAGCTTTTCGGAAATCCCCAACCTTGGGTTGATGTTCCTTGGAAACGAGGGGCCAATGCTTCTTGAGGGGGCCCTGGAGAACACCGGGACTCCAACAAGGGTTGTTCCTCTTTGGACGCCAATCCCGAAGATGGTCGAGAGGATCAACAAGGCTGCAGCCATTGTTTCCCAGGGTGTCATTTACCACCCGGACCGGGAGTACTGGCTTGCTGTTCCATGGGACGCAAGCGAGAAGAACAACACGGTGCTTGTGTATCACTACGAGATTGGTGCGTGGAGCTACCGCGAAAACATGCCTATTGGCGGCATTGTTGTGACGGCGGACCATCGCAACCAGGCAATCTTCGGCAGTAACGATGCTTCAAGCCACGAGGGTGTGTTTGCTTACAGTCGTGGGATTTCAGACAAGAACGGCACAGCGCTGGCACCCCTGTACGAAACGACCGACATCGACTTTGGGGACAAGTTCACTGCAGTGGTTCCGGAAACAGTGACTGCCTGGATGGTTGGGTACGGCGTTCAAGATGCTCGTATCCAGTACACCGCCAACAGGAACTACAAGCAGGTCTACTCGCTTGGTGATTCCGATGACGCTGAGGACCAGCAGGACACCACCAACGCTTACAGCACGCTTGGGAATGTCGATTGGGACGCAGGGTTCTGGTACAACCTTCGGCCAGTGCCTGTGACCTTCAACGTGTACACAAAGGATGGGTCCCCAGTGCGGGAGTTCCGGTTTGAGATCAGCTCCGACGGTCGCATGATGCAGATTGTTGGTGCCGAGATGCTGATCTCGGTCACGCCATCCGATCAGCGCACGGAGCCCCTACACCTCAACCTTGTGGTTGATAGGAAGTAAGATGGCCTACGTCTACAGAAAGAGGGACCTTGAAGACGGAGATGTTCCGGTCCCCGAGATGTGGAACCACAACATGGACGCCCATTCATCAGAGATGAACGGGTTTCTTGACCGGGACAACCTTCCCCGGAACTCCATTGGGGCATCTCAGACAAACTATGATGTCAGCGGAAAAGGCGCGGCATCAACAGCGGCATACGTCTCATTCAAGACCTACGCGCCAGGATCCGCTTTTGCCGTTCAGACGGACACCAAGGGTTGGCAGCAGATCCCAATCTCTTTTGATTCCATCCAGACACCGGTAGAGGAAGTTGCAGAGGTCGAGGCGTCGATTGCCATAGACCCCACATGGAATGATGGCGGCGGATCTCATGTCGATCCGGTCGACGCGAACAACTCATTTGTTCAGTTTCAGATCGTGATTGGTGGAGTTGTCGCCTGTGAAACCGGCGAGGTAAGTGTCGCGTATGCTCAGATCAACGCCTCGATGTGTGGGATTGCGCCAATCGTTGCCGGGTCCAGCGCGGTTGACCTTTACGTCAGGTACGGCAAGAACAACGACGGTGCGGACGACCCCTCGGATCTTGAAATCCCAAGGCTGGCTGTCTGCGTGACGAGGCACAAGCGATGAGCCGAGTAACAACACATCATGTCAATGTTGGTGACGCTAACGATGAGGGCGTCCTCAATACGGTGCTTACCAACTGGAACACTCAAACCGCAGCAGTCAACGAAGAAAACCTTCGGACGGAGGCAGTTGATCGAGTCAACATCGACTTTGCTACCGACATTCATCACAAGGCTCAGCAGTCTACGTTTGCCGGATCAGCTGCTACGGCAGATGAAATCTCGGCGACATCATACGCAAACAGCCCCACAACGATCGATGGTTCTACGGTGCAGTTGAACTACAACCTGGCGAGCCACGAGGCCACGTCACGAGTCGTGCGGTGCTCGTTCGAGGTGACGTCGTCGGCTACGCACGGCAGCGACTTCATCGGACTGGAGGCGCGGCTGCTGGAGTCAACGACTGGCGGCGGCGGGACCTGGTCGGCGATTGCGGACACGGAGCGGGCCGTGAAGAGCGCCATTGTCGGGCGAGAGCTTCGGGGCTGCATTTTCCTCATGGGGACGGTCGGGAGCAGCAGGACTTACGTCGGCGTCGAGTTCCTCAAGATCACAACGGGCGGAGGCACGTCGAAGGTGAACGTCCAGAACATCGTCCTCAGCATTGACGGGTACAACTGATGGCCACCTCGATTTCAACCATTGGCGCCGGAAGCATGGATGCGTCGGACCTTGAATCACGGTTCACGCTGATTCAGGCCTGGCTCAATGGAGGCATGGTTGCTGGAGACCTTGCGACAGACAGCTGGCTTGGTCCGGAGCACATTGTCGCTCCAGAGTTCTTTGGAACGCCAGCACCCATGGTCCGCATGGCGTTTGGTGATGTTCATTGGCGCGTCAGAAGTCAGGACTTCTCCGATGCGTTTCATCTGCATCCTGAGTTCAGACAGGCCGACGGAAACAACTGGCTGCCGGTAGACGGGCTCACGGCGACGGTTGACGTTGATGAAACCTCGGACATCAAGGTTACCGCATCATTCTGGGCGTGGTCTAACGAAGGCATTTCTACGTCCGCCTCAAGTGTGGACTCTACAGAGATTGCCAGGTTTAGGATGGCTCGATTCAACGAGTCAGATGGCACATTGACTTCAGAAGCAAACACGGCCAGGTCACTGTATGGCTCTGGGCAAGGCACAGGTACTGGCGCGATCAACAGCCGGATTGCATCAAAGCAGTTCTTTATGAACCACTACATGCTCAACGTGGCTGCCGGTATCCACCACATTGGTGTTCGTTGTAAGCTAATGAACAGCACCCAGAACCACTACAGCAACCTGTTTGTTGTTGCCCGGAACCTAAACATCCGCATCTTCCCCAAGGCGTCATAGTCATGGCTTTCAGCACCTACCACGATCCCAAGGGCAGTTCCTTTGTCGGTCAATGGACGCCGAAGGGCCAGAAAGAACTCGATGACGAGATGGTCGATGAGTGGCTCGTTGAGAATATGCCGTGGACCGACCGCAGCGAAGACACCACCGTAGACAAGATGTATCAAGCAGGCCTTGGGCCCAGCGACATCGCTGCGCACCTGACCGGCGGTATAATCCGATGGGATCGAAAGCCCGACCCGGACGACCCCTACGCACCGCAACCTGTGAGCCCCAAGGACCAATCCTTGGGGGAAAGGATCACCAATCCTGGCTACGCCCCCCCCGAACTGTCTGAGCAAGAACAAGAGCAGATGGACGCTTATGCAGAGTACCAAAGAGACGCTGTTTTAGATGGGGCTAAGGAAGGAGCGGCTCAAGGTGGGGGCACCCCGTGGGGTATCGCCACAGGCGCTCTTCTCGGTGCTACGTCTGCATCTGCAGGTTCTCTCGATGCTTACGCTATGGAGCAGCTGCAGGAGGAGGAGGAGGCCCGGATTGAAGCCCAAGCTGCCGACGCCAATCGCCTGGCCCAGGAGGCTGCTATCGCCAACAAGCGGCTCGGGGCCGGTGTTGCCCAGCCCTACCAGGACCCGCTGTCTGCGAACTACAGCTACCAGCCACTCAGATACGATGACTGGTATTCCAGCATCTTCTCCGGAGCCTGATCATGGCTTTCAGCACCTACCACGATCCCAAGTCCAGTTCCTTTGTCAGTCAATGGAACCCCAAGGAGAAAAAGGAAGATGAAGAAGATCCGCTAACCGCGATGTTCAACATCGCGCGAGAAAACCCTGTCGGCGTGGCTTCAGCGGGTTGGGGGGGGCTCAAGCGATATGTGGAGGGTGACCAAGAAACTCGCGATTTGGTGCATGGTTTCGCAAAGGACGTGGGGGCCGGTGCTCTAAAGGGCGGATTGTCAGGCGCAGCGTCAGGCGGCATCTATGGCGCACTTGCAGGTGCTGGCATCGGTGCGGTGCGTGGAGGTTACGAACACGGAGAAGCTATGATCGAGGAGGAACGCGCTGAGGAGGAGCGCCTTCGCCAAGAGGCCATCGCCGCCGACGCCGCCCGCCTGGCCCAGGAGGCTGCTATCGCCAACCAGCGTCTTGGAGGAGGGTCTGTGCCTGTCCAGCAGGACCCCTTCGCAACGAACTACAGCTACCAGCAGCCGACCGGCTACGATGACTGGTATTCCAGCATCTTTAATGCTTAGCAGACTCCGCGACAAATACACCCGTTGAAGTACCAGTAAACGGCCGGTCAGTGATACCCTCGCATCGGGGACTTTTGCTGCGGAGTTTGCATGAGCAACTACAACTTGACGGAAGAACAGCTGGCGGCCCTGTACGGCAATCCGGCTGGATATCCAACGCTGGAGCAGCCGGGGCTTCAGTATCAGCCAGCTCTTGAGTACTCCACCACTCCGGTGCCAAGCATGGCAGGAACGTCCTGGGTTCCTCGGATGGACTACTCTGACGCCTTGTTGGCCCAGCAATACAATCCAAGCGCCATTCTCAGGGTCAGAAGAGATGAGGCTGCAGCGAAAGCTGATCTTGACGTTTCCACTCCGGAAGCACAGTCGGGCAGGATCAAAAAGCCGCTGACTACGGACCAGCAGCTGGCACTGGCTACTGGCACAGAGATTTTGGGAACCACTGCTGCACAGGCCGCACAGCTTGGTCTCACGCTCCTCCCGACAGAGGCAACGAAGTATGTCGATGAGCGGCTCAGCGAAATCAGGGCCCTGAAAGCTAAGGGATACCCGCTCAGCCCCCAACAAGAACAGCTGTTCAGGGAAGGCGAGGCAAGGATTGCCCAGCAGGCGGATGCTTCCACGAAGGCTCTTCTGGCACATCAGCAGGTGAGTGGTGGCACATCAGCGCAAGAAATGCGGAACGTGCAAAAGGGTACTCAGGCCACCATGGCTGCCGCTCAGGCGGACCTTACTGCGAAAAAAGCAACGGCAAGGGCAGAGGCTGCCGAAAACATGCGGAAGGAAGAGGAGGGCTTGGTCGCCTTTGTGGACGCTAAGCAGAGCCAGTTTCGAGACCAGCTCGGCCAGCTCGCTGGGGGGCTCGCTCCCCTTCTTGGTCAAGTCTTTGAGGCTCAGGGCATCAAAGAACAGCCTCAGGTTGAAGGAACCTCTCCTGAACAGATGAAGTTCCTCGCCGACCTCTATGCAAAAGACCCCGAAGGGTTTGAGAAGTTTTGGGGACTCGTTGTCGCCAAGTCGGAGGCTTGATCATGGCAGACGGAACAAAGCCTCCCGCCATCAGTGGCGCAGACCTCTTTGGTGGAAGCATCACTCCAGATGACCAGGCCCTCATTCAGGCATTCCCTGGTCCTGACATGGTTGCCCAGGCAACGAACATTGCAAGGTCTACGTTTCAGCCACGTCAGGTGCAGTATCAGACTGCAGCGACATTCGACCCGGCCAGGAACCCAGGTGCTCCATTTTTGGTAGGCTACTGGTCTGCAAGGATTGGTGCCCGGAACGCCCGGTTGCAGCAGCAGATGGCGCAGAATGCAGCCGCCATGAACCCCGACAAGCTGTTGCAGACCATTGGTATGTTGGAGCAGTCCAACGCATCCATCTTGCGCTCGATCAATCAGCTTGAAAGAACCAGGATGGAGACCGATCGTCTGATGTCCTCGGAAAAGCAGAAGACTCTGCGTCAAGCAAACAGAAGCCTTGCCAAGTTTGATGAGGCCTCGCTGGAATCTCAGGAGTCCTGGAGGGAAAAGAAAGCGGAGCTGGATGCCGGGCTTCTCAAGGCTGTCATGAAAGGCCGTGACGAAAAGGCCCAGGCTGCGTCGTTTGTTGATCAGAACGCGATACAGGCACAGCAGAGCCTCAGCAACATTTGGTCCAACTACTCGACTACCGGGCCCCTGACAGGCGATCAGAAGACACGCTACATTAAAGCCCTAAAAGAACAGGTGGAAAGAGTACTCATTGGAGATTCAACTCCAGAGACGGGCGCGAACCTTAGGAGTAGGGCGGCCCAGCTTTGGATTTATGACGAGCTTGCCAGGCAGGGTGCCGGGAAGGAGCTTGTTGAAGCGTGGGCCGAGGATACAATGGGCGGGGTAGACAATGTACCTGCGTATCGAGCCGAATACGAAGGAGACTGGACCAAACAGTACGAGAAGACCCAGTCCGCCATCGACCAAAGAGAGGTCGGTACTGAGAAGTACCAAAAAGCCAAGGATGACGTCAGGAAGAACACACAAGAGGCCATCGATCAACTTGGCGTTGACGAGTTTCGGGCTCAATACAAACAAGAGTACGGCAGGGACGTTACCCCACAAGAGCTTGAGGAGCTTGGGGTTGACCTTTCCAGGGGACCAGGCTCATCGTTAGACAGTCTTCCGGCGGGTGGCGCGGCAAGAAGCTACGCGAAGATCGCACAGAACCAGGCAGTAATCGACGAGCTTCTTGGTCTGTACCGAGCAACCTGGAACTCGGGCCAGAAAAGCCAGGCTTCTGGTGCTACGCCCACGCAGGCCTCTTCTCTCCGCAACCTTTACTTTGGCCCAAGCCACATCATTGTGGACCCACGGGCATCTGCTCTTACCAAGCAGCTTGCTGCAGTCCCTGAAGCTCAGCGCCTGCGGATCATCAAGGCCATCGTTGAGTCGGATGGAGACTTTGAGGTCGCAAAGCAAAAGTTGAGCGGCCTGACTCCTGAAGAGTACGAGCAGAACCGGCAGGACCAGGAGGCCCTTGTTGGGGCTGGAAGCTCCACTCAGCTTCGGCCCCCCTCGGAGGATGAGGCCGCTATCGCCTTGGCTACAGCAAAGGCTGAGGTTTATGACCTAACCCAAGCCATCTCAGATGCTTCGAAGAACGGTGAGGACACTTCCGATCTATCAAGTCGTCTCGACGCTGCTCAAAGCAAGCTTGATAGCCTTCTTGCCGAGCCCGACACCGAGCCCGATCCGGTGGTCGAGCCCAAGCCTGAGCCCAAGCCTGAGCCTGCGCCTGCGCCTGCGCCTGCGCCTGCGCCTGAGCCTGCGCCTGACTACTTTGCAGCCAACGTTGGCGTGACGCCGGAGACCCCGACGAAGCCCCTG
>Ga0098061_1001478_pt1 | contig 11377 bp, 10 predicted proteins | sample 22_taG_FD_92579 | JGI IMG/M metagenome (GOLD analysis project Ga0098061, IMG submission 92579) | Marine viral communities from the Subarctic Pacific Ocean - 22_ETSP_OMZ_AT15343 metaG | ecosystem: Environmental > Aquatic > Marine > Oceanic | place: Subarctic Pacific Ocean | collected 2015-01-20 | reverse complement strand
CGAGCACATCGCGCGAGGCAATCATCCGTCGCACTGGGGACTCACCGTCAGCGATCCACTCGCGGTTCATCTCCCGCCAGAGCCAGATCACCATCGGCTCCAGTTCGTGGTGCTTCAAGTCCTGTCCCAAGGCGGCCTCGAAGCACTCCACGGCAGTCAGACGGTGCCTAACCGTGCCGCCGCGGCCCTTGTAGCCCAGGCGCAGCGTGGCACAGCGGTCCAGCGTGGGAGGCGTAGCGTCCGGCATCAGCCACCTCCACAGCATGGCGATGTAGTGCTCCCAGCGCACATCGAAGCGCAGTTCCGGGAACCCCTTCAGCGGGCTCAGGCGCATCTTCCGCTTGATGTAGTTGAGCTTGTTGTCGAGCGCCGGTCGACCGCGCGGAGCTACCCGACGGATCAGGCCGAATCCTTCCGACGGGTTTCGTCTACGGGCCATCGGGGAGCCCCCAGAGGTATGAGGAGGTGGTGAAGTGCATCAGGGCCACGTGAGCAGGCCGTTGTCTTCGAGCCAGTCGAGTGCCTCGAACTCCTCCTCCACGTCGAACCACGCCTCGTAGGCTTCGATCTCTGCTCGGTTGGCGCGACGGAGGCTGGCACCACCATGCGCGCGGAGGATCTCCGAAGGGTCGGCGACCCCAGCGTGCATCTCGTCGTGGCCCACGCCGTAGTCGTCGACACCGAAGGCGTGAGCGGCCTTGCCGTGGCGGTCGATCACGGTCCAGATGGACATCCCAAGCTGCTCGGACATGACAAAGGCCAGCAGCCAGGAGCGGGCACCCTCGAAGGGCGCCACGTAGCCACCGACGTCGAAGTCCTCCGCGATGCCACGCGCCCAGTCTGCATCCTGCCAGTCATCGCCCAGCCAGCGGTCATCGGCCCCCGAGGCGCGTGGCGTGGTGGGCTTCCACGACCACTTGTCCCGCCAAGCCTTGCGGCGCTCCTCGGCGGCCTTGGCCTCCTCCAGCGCGCCCGGACGCAGCCGGTCCAGGTTCTGCTGGACCTTGGCGATGAGCGGCTTGCGGTAGTGCCCGGCGGCCCAGACCTCCAAGGCGCGCGGGTCTTCGCCATCAGGACGAGGATCACGCGCGCGAGGCGGCTCGCCGGTGCCCTGGTTGGGCGGGATCTTGTCGAAGCCCGGCGGCATCGAGCGGAAGTCCTTGGGGCTCACCCCGACGAGGCTCGCCAGGTGAGGCCACCAGCGACGGTCGGGGAAGATGTTGAAGAGGCCGCGCTGCTCGGTGATCTGCCAGTTCCACGTGCCCTTGTCGTCCTCCCGGAGGCGTACGGCGAAGGCGCAGCGTGGGTCCATGTTCCTGTCGAACAGGACCATCATCTCGTGGTCGGACATGTAGTGCTTGATGACGCCGTGGGCCAGGTAGCAGTGGGCCAGGACGTGGCCGATCTCCTGGAACACGCGGACCTGCGGCAAGGCGGCCTTGTTGACGGGCCGCTTGACCATCTGCCAGGACGCGCCGTCCTTCCAGCGCACGACGAGGTCGAAGGCCTGGGGGATGAGCTTCTTGGCCCAAGCCTCCAGGGGACGCCCCGTCTTCGGACCCTCGAACATCCCGTGCCAGCCCTTGGCCGTGTTGGCGACGTCCTTCATCTTCGGCGGGAGCGCGTCGACGGGCGTGGTGTCCTTGACGCCGGCCCACCAGTCGGTGACCAGCATCCGTGGCGTGCGGAAGGTCTTCGCCTTGTGGCGAGCGGGCTCGACCTTCCAGGCGCCCCAGAGCCAGGGGATGAGGGTGTCGAGCCCGTGCGCCCCCAAAGCCTCGATCTGCTGCAGCAGGAACGGGTGAGGCCACTCCTTCGGGGCCTCCTCGCCCGCGCTCAGCCAGAACCAGAGCGCACGGAGGAACTCCTCGTCCTGCTTCGCGCTGGAGGGAAGGTTCGCCTGCACGGTGCGGCGTCCTGGGCGGTGGGCGCGTCGGATGAGGCTCATTATTCGTCATCCTTGAAGTTCGTGCCCGGAGCCCCGGCAACACGGTACTTGCCGGCGTAGACCGACCCGCGCCGGGTCCGGCGGCGGGTGAGCCACTTGTTAGCGCCTGCAGGCGTCCACACCAGCGGGTCCAGGCACTCTACGCCCATCGGGACGCCCGCACGGCTCACCGTGATCTTGATCTGCGCGTCGGCCACGGGGCACGAGATGGGCCAGAGCGACCAGGTCGGTGGTGCGTGCGCACGCGGGACGCGTGGGACCACGCCGCTGTTCGGCTTGAAGCCGATCCAGCGCCCGTCGAGGGGGCGGCAATTCCAGTCGAAGTACATGTGCGTGAGGGGGGTGTACTTCATGCCCCAGAACTCGTTGTGGCGGGCCGAGGAGTACACCACCCATCGATCGGGCCAAATCTCCACCGAGTCGTGAGGCTCTTCCTTGTGCCGGCGTCGCGCGCCCTCTGTGGCAGACCTTCCAGGTCCCCACGGGGTGCGCCAATCCTCGGGAACCGTGCGGGTCACGTCGGTCCGTCGGTCCTGCGCGCTGAACCGCTTGCGGCGGAGCACGTAGATTGTCGTGCCGTTGCGCACCTCGCGGACCAGGTAGAACTGCTCCAGGATGACGACGCCCTTCTTGGGGTCGGCACGCTTGAATAGCTCGCGGGCGTCCCGGTAGGACAGCGCTCTGGGCGGCGGTTCTGCTGCACGCTGCCCGCGCTTCTTCGTGCTCGCCTCGGCAGCCTCGGCCAGCAGTTCCAGCACTCGCTGGCAGCCGCGCATGTCATGGGCCGACTCGACCCCTGTCCAGCCCTGCTGACTGACGGCCTGTAGCGCGACGGAGAGGGTCTCAAGATCAGCAACCTCCCCCAGGGCCTTGAAGTCCTTGGCGTCGCCCACGTAGCGGGCGTTACGCAGCAACCCGAGGCCGACGTTGTGCGGTCCCTTGGCTTGTTCGATGCTGCCGTCGGGGCGCACCGAGAAGGTGACCTTGGGCACGCCGTCCTTGCGGAGGGAGTAGATCGACAACTGGCCGTTGCTGACCTCCGCCCAGTAGGAGCCCACACAGTGGTGGAGGGTGGCTCCCTCGGCCTTGAGAGCCGCCCGGCTCGTAAGCTGGATGAGAGTCCAGCCCTTCTTGAGGTCCCCGAGCTTCGTTCCGGCCTGCAAGCCCGTCATGCGCTCCATCTCGGAGACCTGGACGGCGAGCGCAGCCGCGTGCCAGGCCCGTGCCCGGTTGTGCACCTTCTTCCAGTGCCCAGATGGTCGGCCGTGACCGTGCGCTACCCACTCGATGATCAAGCCGAGCCCGGATAGGAACTCCTGCAGCCGTGCGTCGTCTGAGAACTCTGTCCGGCTGCGCGTGCTGAAAGCACGGAAGTCGAGTTCCTCCTGTGGGGTCCAACGCGACCAGGGGAGTGGTCGTGCACGCTGGCACCAGCGCACCTGCTCGAACACCCAGCGTCCCCAGCGATCCATCGGGGCGCGGCGCGTGCCCTTTCGTCTGAGGATCTCCGCCCGCAAGTACTCATAGTTGTGGCGGCGCGGGTCACGCTCCCAGGTCACGTACTGCGGCGCCACGCGCATCAGAGCCGAGAGGGTGGTGGCCGTCACCACCGGGAACTTCTTGTGGAAGGTGTCCAGTAGGAACATCAACCGCTTCTGGTGCGGTGATAGCTCGGTGGCACGGCGGCCGTAGCGCTGGATGAGGCTCATGGCGGGAGTCTACCGCAGACCCGCACGTGCCACGGGGATCACCACCGTGACCTCCTCTTCGCCGCGCAGATGGGCGACGTGCTTGCCCCACGGACGAAGGCCCGAACGGTCGTCGCTCGGGCCTTCAGGACTCCACTTGGTGGGCCAACCCGGCGCCCCGAAGGGCGGTGGGCACGACCAGCGTACTACGGGGAGGGGGAATGGACCATCAACAACTCCTGGACGCGTGCAATGAGCGCCTCCTCCTCCGGCGGCGCGGGCAGGTTGCGGAGCGCCGCGTACTTGGACGTGCTGCCCGCGCCGGGAGCCTGTGCCCCCCACCAGTCCCACACCATCTTGTTCTTGGAATAGGACTCGCATGTGGGCAGCACCGGGCAGCGCTTGCGCGACGCCTTGTACGCCGCGTGCGTCGACTCGGAGTCGGGGACGGCCCAACGCCAGACGGCTGCAGCGTCAGCCGGCAGGCGCACCTTCCCGGTGGCCGTGAAGCGGTTGGCAGCGTTCGTGGGCACCAGCGGGAAGAGCTTCGGGTGCAGCACGTGGAGGTCCTCGTACGTGGCGTTCGCGTACCTCGCGGTCGACGTTCGCGCTCGCGTCGTCGCGCTCAGCCCCGCCAGGACCTTCTCGTTGAGCATCGCAGGCAGCGCGTCCAGGGCCGCCCAAATCTCGGGGTTGGCGAGACGATCACGCGCACCACTGGCGATGCCCGCAGCGAGGAGGATGGGGTTGAGCGACTGCCCGAACTCGCGCTCATCCTGGCTTCTGGACCGCTTCCGAGCGCGCTCGTTGATGGCTGTGATGATGCGCCTGCAGGCCGCGGGGTCACGTTGCCCCACCTGCATTCGCCGGAGCTTCTTCAGAGCAGCATCGCCCCCCTCCGCCTCCAACACCCCCAGCCCGATGGGGGCGAGGGTGAGGAGGAGGTCGAGGAGGTCGCGCTGAAGCTTGACCTCGTTGGACATTGCCTAGCTCGACGCGGCTGCGGCGGGCAGCGCGGTGGGCTTGGTGACGGTGCCCGCGAGGTTGAACTTCACGACGTTGGCCTCGTCGCGGTACACGCGGCGGATGTCGGCGCGGTACTCGTCGGTGCTGTAGCGCCCCGTGTCGAGCATCTCCTGCAGCAGCGGGTAGTCCACGTCCATGATGCGCTCGAAGAGGTTCCGGAACAGGGAACGCCACTGCAAGCGCAGGTCAGAACCGACGCGCGTGAGACCGTGCGCGGCGCCAAAGGCCTCCTGCGCACGACGCGAGAAGCGCACGGGGCTGTCGATGAAGTGCTGCGGGAAGTGCTTCTGCACGGTGCGGTACCACGGCGGGATGCGGCCGTGCTCGGGGTGGAGCGGGTGGGCCTCCTTGTTCTTGTCGCTCTCCGTGAGGACGGTCAGCATCGGGCAGATGAGGAACATCTGCAGGGGCTTCAGCCCATCGAGCCGCCGGGACTCGTTGGCCATCGTGACGCGGTCGATGACGATCGGCAGCGTGTCCGCGGAGCCGCCATCGGTGATCGGAGTCACCAGGACATCGCCAGCACGCAGCGCGAGGGTCATCGACAGGGCGGGCAGCGCCGGGGGCATGTCGATGAGGATGAGGTCGAAGTAGTCGCGCAGCCGGTCGACAGCGTCGAGCATCACGTCGCGGACGGTCTGCATCCCGGACTGCTGTGCGAGGGCGTTGAGGCCTGCCGTGGCGAAGGCGATCTGCATCCCGCCGGGGATGATGCCGACCAGGTTGGTGATGCGAGTCACCTTGACGCCCAGGATGTTGTCGCCCACGGCCTTCTCGGGGGCCGCCGCGGCCAGGACGCGCGCGATGGCTTCGTCGTAGTTCTCCGGGTGGATGCCGAAGGAGAAGGTCAGCGTGGCCTGCTCGTCCATGTCGATGAGGCACACGCGGGCGCCGCTGTTCTTGGGGCCGACGAAGGCGTTCTTCTTCCCACAGAAGTGCATCAGGGCTTCGACCGTCGTGGTCTTGCCGACACCGCCCTTGAAGGCGGCGACGACCACGACGAGACCGCGCCCGTCGGAGGTAGTCGGCCGTCCGTCAGCAGAAGTGCGCGGAAAAATGCGCTGCGTGGCGAGCTTTGAGGGCTTCGGGGACTTCATGGTTGGGATAGCTCCAGGGTGGTTAAATCCTGTCCGCGTTTGGGACAGGTGTCCGTCTTCTACTTCAGCTAAGCCTCCAGCGTCAAGTAAACCCCACCAAAAAAGATCCCGAGGGGACTTCTAAGCGACCACGGTGCGATTTGGTGCGATTTGGTGCGATCTGGATCGTCTCACCTTGTCACGAGGACAGGTGACCGTTATCGTCACGGCCATGCTGCGTGATCTTCCCGTCACAGCCCTCCGCTTCCAGGTGGCCGGCGGCGGCACCACCGCGACGTTCCTGGCACTCCGGGGCAAGGTGGTGAGCGCCGACCGCGTGCTGGAGAGCCTCGGCGTGTGGCCTGGCGGGCTGCTGGAGCCCACGGCCCGTCTCCTTGAACGCAAGCGCCTGGCGGTGCAGCGCGTCGCGCCTGGCGGTGCTCTGGCGCCCTGGCACGGGGACACGCGGGCCGTGCGGGTCTCCGCTCCGTTCGACGTCTACGTTGGCCGGCGCGGCAACGGACAGGACCATCGCCCCGAGGCCGGCTGGTACGGCAAGCCCGGCGGCAGGGGCAAGCCCTGTGGGACGTGCCTACGCGGTGGATGCAAAGGCCGTGACGAGGTTCTGGACTGCTACGACCGCTGGCTCCGCAACCGAGTCACCGCGGACCGCCCCTTCCGCGACCTCGTAGCCGCCCTCTACGGACTCCGCCTCGCCTGCTTCTGCGCCCCCCGTCGCTGCCACGGTGACAGCCTCGCAGCGGTCGCTGATGAGCTTGCTGGCCTCCCGGCCGACTCCGTGCTCGAAGGCATCCTGGCGAAGCTCTAGACCAGCGGGCTCCCCGTAGTAGGATCAGCCCGAGCCCTTGGTCTGTCCGCGCCGAACTCGTGCTCCTGTAGGAGGAACTGTATTGACGTGTGCACGACAAAGAGGACGTCGAGCGGTTTCCGGAAGGCTCGACTGGATCAAGGCCAACATGAAGGGCGCCGACGACTGGCGCTACTGGCAGACCTTCATCCGGGCTGCCTACTACCTGCTCCGAGGCTACGGTCCGGCCGAAGAGGAGGCCCTCGCCAGGGAGTTCTTCCAGATCCGCTTGAAGTTCGCCGTCGAGCGCCGCGAGACCTACCTGCGTGGGCGAGGCTCCACGCCGCTCGACGGCATGTTGCCGTGGCTCTTCCGGGCGGTCCGTCAAGACCCTGCAGCGGTCGTCGGGGGCCACTTCTGGACCCAGAAGCTCTCGGAGATCGCGGACTGGTACGTCGGGGCTCGGCCGAACATCATGCGCTTTTCCTGGGACGAGGCTCGCGCCGCCCAGCACGTCTGGCACCTGGAGATGGAGGCCAAGGAGAACGCCGTCACGATGCAGCGGTTGCCGGTCGCCAAGTCCTGGCCGGACGGCTTCACGATTCGCCGCGTCGAGGACTTGGGGCTGTTGCTGCAGATCGGGAAGTCGTTGGGTCACTGCTACAAGCACGCGACCACGGCACGGAGCTACCTCCGCCGCTACGGCATCTACACCTTGTTCGATGCAGCGGGCATCCCGCGGGTGACGACCGTGCTGCGGCCCGCGGAGGTGATCGAGTTCCAGCAGTGTGCGTACGGACACCGGCCGGGCGACTGGCGCTCCGTGGGCGAGTGCAAGGGCACCCAGAACAAGCCCCCGCGGGAGGAGTTCTACTCCTACCTGTACGCGTGGCTGACGGGGGTCTTGGGGCCGCTGACCGGAGGCACGGCAGTGGCGTGGGACGAAGCCATCGTCGCGGTACCGGACGGGAAGGTCTTGGCCAAGGCCCTGCTCTTCAACAACGCCACGTATCTGGTCGCGTTCGAGTTGTCGGGGCGCCTCGAAACGCCCTTCTTCGTGTGGTTCCGGGAGTTCCTCCAGATCCGCTTCAAGCTCCGCAACTGGTCACCGATGACCCCTGCACCACACTGGGAAGTCAAGAACTTCCGGGCGCACCTGACCTTCGTGGGGCACGACAGCTTCAGTGTGTCCCTGGCGCTGCTGGAGGATGACGGCTCGCTGCGAGACCCCGAGGCCATCGAGGACGACGGGCGTGAGGCCTATCGCGCGGCCGATGACTACTTCCGTATGCGCAACCGCCGCCGGATGCGGGGGGAGATTCCGTGAGCCTCATCCGTCGACATCGCGCGGGGCGCCCCGTTCTCGGCAAGCGGCTGGCCTTCATCCGGCAGCGTCACGGCGACATCGTGACCTTCTTCATCGCACGGGCATATCTGGGCGCAGCCGCCACCGGGCCGTCGGGACTCGACCAGATCGGAGCCCTGTTGCGCCGGCACCAGAAGCGTGGTGCAGGCCTTCACGTTCCAGGTGTGGCTTGGCTCGACGACCTGATGACGTCGCGGAGCCACGAGACGCACGACCGCTACTTGCCGTGGCTTGCCGACAGCTTCGTTCGGGAGGTGGTTCCGGTGCTCCTGGTCGAAAGGCCTGGCCAGTTGCTGAACGTGCCAACAATCAGGTGGACGCACGAGCACATCACGCGAATCTTTGACTGGGTCGATGCTGAGAACATCACCCTGAGCAAGCGAATCACGTACGAAGCTGCCCACGTCGCGGCCCGCACATGGCACGAACGGCTGGCTGAGAATCGCCGGCTGGAGGCAGCGGCCATCCTCAACGCTGGTGCCGTGATCCTCCACCGCTGGGACGACGGCTGGACCCTCCAGCACCTCAAGACCCGCCCCCTCTTGGCGGAAGAGGGCGAGATCATGGGCCACTGCGTGGGGTCGGCCGCCATGTACTGGGACCGGATTCAGCGCGGCGCGGGGCAGATTTGGTCGCTCCGGGACGCGAAGAACGTGCCCCACGTGACCATCGAGCTTCGGGGCTGGTTCGGCGTGCCGGGCGGATTCGAGGACGGCGCCTTCCAGAACGTGAAGATCGCCCAGATCCAGGGCACGGCAAACACGACGCCCAAGCGGGAGTACCTGCTGCGGCTGCTCGATGCCCTTGCCTTCAAGCCGGTGGACCTCAACTACATGCTCTCGGACTTGAAGAAGCTCCGGGACAAAGCGCGGGCGATGCTGAAGGGCGGCCATGCCGACGTGTCGACCTGGTGTCGCTCTGGGTGGAGGGTCTCGCGCAAGAGGAACAAGGTCCTGGTCGCGTACACCGCTCGCTACGACGAGTCCATCGGCGTGATGGGAGGATTTGCTGGGCTGAGCAGCAACATGGCGAACGACACCGGAGTCATGGTCGGCCGACTGCTCCAGGACTGGGGCTGGGGCGAAGCGCACTGGACGGACACCGACGACCACTGGGGCGGCGAGTACGAGGACATGGAAGACGAGGACGAGGAAGAGGAGCGGGACGACGGTATGGCCGCGTACATGAGCCAGCGGGCCGCTCAGGCCGCCATGCGCGAGTGGCTGTTCGAGGGCTCTGGACACGTGAGGTTTCCCGACCGCGAGGCGCTGGAGTTCCATCGCATCTTGCCCGCGCCGGAGGACGGCACCGAAGCGGGCTGGATGGTCTGGTTGCAGAAGCTCCCCTACAGCTTCCACCCAGAAAAGCAAATGTGGGCTCGTTTGCGCGGCCTCAACGTAGCGCTCTACAACTGGGATCGGCAGCGTGCACAGCGTCGGCAGTCGCTCGCCGTGCTGCACTCGACCTCGACAGCGTTGCGCGAGCGGGCACGGGAACTGCTCAAGAAGGTCTACATGCAGTAGACTTCGGCGCAGGAGAATCCGTCATGCGACTACCCCGCCGAGGCCGCCGAGCACCACGAACCCGCGCCGAAGCGCTTGCCGTCTTCGAGCGGATGGGTGTCGACGCCTCCGATCTGGAAGGCCGTCCACTGCGTACGGCGTACCGGCGACTGGCACGAGAGCACCACCCCGACCTGCCAGAGAACGTCAACCGCCACGCGGAGGCGACGCGCGATCTGCAGGATCTGAACGGGGCCTACGACATCCTCTCGAACCCCGACCAGCTTCAGCACGACTACTTCGAGGACCTCTTCCGGCAGGGCTTCGACAACTACGAGGAGGCCTTCGCTGGCGCCGAGCAGCAGCGACAGCAGGATGGGCCTCGTGGCTTCCAGATGGGCAGCTTCGCCCGGCCCCACGAGGCCCGTGAAGCGGCGATGGCCCAGCGGCACTACGCCCAGACCGGTCCCCCGCCCGCAGGCGTGGGCATGCCCTTCGTGGTCGGCGGTGAGCACCTGCCGCGACACCCGACGCCCGAGGCGGTCCTGCCGCCCCCGCGTGGTCCCGGTGGAGGCCGTGAGGGCGCCCTGGAGCGCGCTCCCGGCTACGTGGTGCTCTTCGTCCCGCCGGACCTCACGGACGCCTTCATGCGCTGCCAGAGCGGCCGGGGAACCGACGAGGACTGGGCTGCCTTCGGTGAGTGGTGCGCCGAGCAGGGCCTGGAGCGGCTCTACCTCGACATCCGTGCCATGAACCGCCGGCAGGTGGGCGGCGGCTTCCGCCCCCGCGGCTACCTCAACCCGCGCGGTCGACGCGCTGGCAACCCGATGACGACGCGGCGTCGCGCTGCGCTGTTGAAGAAGCTCGGCTACGAGAAGGCGCGCTTCGTGGTCACGAAGGGCACCGTGCTGTGGATTCACCCGGCGACGCGCGCCAAGGTGACCATCCCGTTGCGGGGCACGGGCGACGAGATGTTCATGGTCTTGGGAGGCCCGTACGGGTTCACGTCCAGCTTCCTGTTCATTGAAAACACCTCTGGCCGCGCCGCGCAACAACTCGACGAGTGGCGCGACGGTCCCATCCCGGACATCCCGCCGTTCCCCGAGCCGGACTCGTCGGGGACGGCCAGGCTGTACGGCGGCTGGGTCGATGACCTCTTCATCGCCCTGGCCCACGCCAACAGCAAGGCCAAGGGCAGCGCGAACCGCGGCCGTCGGGTGCCCCTCTTCATCGGTAGAGAGTAAGCAGATGGGCCATTACACCAACTTCTTCGTGGGCTGCGGTCCTGACGCCGAGTGGATCGGCGGTGGTTGGCGCAACTCGCGTGGCCGATGTGTTCCCCTCTTCGGCGGAGTCATCGGCCGCGTGAAGGAGTAGACTCGGTCACATGACCATTCGAGTTGGACCCTTGGACCTCCGCCGGCTCGCCGTGCGGATTGAATCAGCCGTCAACCACCGCCGCCAGGACTGGGACCAGGGCGACGTCATGGAGTTCCGTGGGCTCGCCCGGAGGATGGTGTCGCCTGCTGATCTCCGCGGCTGGGCAAAGCAGTGGGAGATCGACGCAGCGGCGCCGGCAGGCATCTACGCGCAGTACCGCGGCTGGCTTCAGATGCTGGTCCGGATGGAGAGCTTGGTCAACCAGAACAAGCCCAATAGCATACGCAGCCGCATCCGTCGGATGCGGAAGGGCCGTCCGACCTTCGGGGACATCTGATGTTCAAGCTGGACCCCAAGCTCATGGCCATCGGCGCCGCGAGCCTGACGCTCACGGGTCTGGCCTTGATGCTGTTCGGCCGCAAGTCGACCAAGCCGGCGACGACGATGAGTAAGGCAGGCTTGGCGAAGCTGGCGCAGGACGAGGGTCGGATGCGGAAGCTCTACAACGACCCGCTCGGCCATTGCACCGTGGGTATCGGCCATCTGGTGCACCGTGGCAACTGCAACGGCAGCGAGCCGCCGG
>Ga0098061_1001477_pt1 | contig 11380 bp, 3 predicted proteins | sample 22_taG_FD_92579 | JGI IMG/M metagenome (GOLD analysis project Ga0098061, IMG submission 92579) | Marine viral communities from the Subarctic Pacific Ocean - 22_ETSP_OMZ_AT15343 metaG | ecosystem: Environmental > Aquatic > Marine > Oceanic | place: Subarctic Pacific Ocean | collected 2015-01-20 | reverse complement strand
GGCCCAGGCCTGGGCGCAAAAGATCATATTGATGTGACGACAGTTGGCCTCAATGATCTAAAAATTAGTGCAGAAGTACCACCACCTGAGATCCCAGTTACTGATCTTGAAGAACCAGCAAGAGCAGGGGGTAATCCACACGATGTGGTATCTGTGGGACCGGCCTCAGTGGATATTAATAGAGTTGAATAAAGATGATTACTAATTATAGCAAGCATTTACCACCAGGCCAATATATTGGAACACATTATGATGCCAACGGTAATCCACAGTATAAACGGGTCGGCCCATCAGCGGCACAACCGGCTGCTTTAGCCGATTTAAATTCTGCTGGTGTTAATATAATTTTTGAAATGGAAGGTCGGTCACAAGTGTTATACAAGAATCGTGCTGGTGAAGAGATGATAGGCACTGAACATAAACTTAATAAAAATGTAGTTACAACAAAATTACGAGCAGACTTATTAATTAATGATACAATTATTGATGTATTTTCTACTAAAGAATTACCACCATTTGGCCAAGCAGAATTGCTCGGCACTAAAGAAATAATTTCTTGGACTAATATCTCGTCAACGGCTTTATTAGGAGTTGTTCGAGGCGTAAACTCGACAGTACCGGTAGAACATAAGAAAGGCGCAACTTTAAAATTTAACGGGGAATCTTACACATCAATTACCCGATATCAAGCGAATCAGTTATTTGAAAAAGATATATTAGAAAATATCAATGCAGTTCGAAAATATGTTAAAGTGCCTATAAATAAAAATCAAGCTAGTGCATTGATTTGTTTAGCACGGAACCTAGGAACAGAAACATTTGCAACTTGCACTGTAGTAGCAGCTCTTAATAGGGGCGATTATATATTAGCAAAGTCTGAATTTTTTCGATATGTGTATACATTACCTCAGAAAGTACTAGGAATTAATGGACCTGAAAATGCCGCAGTAACGGTTCATGCTGGTTTACGCAAGCGCCGAGCAATGGAATCAGATCTGTTCTCAACCCCAGTCTCCACACTATAATTTTAATAGACACTAATAACCCTTTATAAAGATTTCAGATAAATAATTAAAATGGTATATTAATTATGTTAACTGATGCTTCGTTTATAGGATTTAGTACAGCCGGCAGGATAAAACCTCCTTATACTCTGATTGATTTTGATTTAGTAAAAGTCGATTTATTAAATCATTTTAATACGAGAAAGGGTGAAAGGGTAATGCTTCCAGAATTTGGTACAATCATTTATGATTTACTAATGGATCCGTTAGACGATATGACAAAAGATTTAATTCGCGAAGACGTGATTCGTATAATTAAGAGTGACCCACGAGTAGAAATGGTAGATTTAACAGTAACTGAGTTAGAGCATGTTATTTTGTTAGAAGTAGAATTATTATATCTACCAAATGGTGTTACTGAAACAATTGCAATACAGTTCGACATAGAATTACAGGAATAGATTAGATGGCACAATTACAACGGCAAAGTACTTTATTTGCAGCCGAAGATTTTAGAACAATTTATAGAACGTTTAGTGAAATTAATTTTACTGCGTATGATTTTGATACAATCAAAGCATCAATGATAGAATATTTACAACGAAACTTTCCTGAGGATTTTAATGATTTTATTGAAAGTAGTGAATTTATTGCTATCGTGGAATTGTTATCATATATGGGACAGACGATTGCATTTAGACAAGATTTAAATACTAGAGAAAATTTTCTAGATACTGCTGAACGAAAAGAAAGTGTTCTACGTTTAGCAAAGATGCTAAATTACACCCCAAAGAGAAATACACCTGGCACAGGTATTATAAAATTGCATTCCGTTCGGACAACAGAGGATGTATACGATAGTAATAATAAGAATTTAGCCAGCCAGTCAATAGCATGGAATGACGCAAATAATAATGATTTCCTAGAACAATTTATTTTAGTACTGAATAAAGCATTTGGTAATCAAAACCCATTCGGCTCACCGGTATCGACAGCAACAATTGGTGGGATCGATGCGTCAATATATCAAATTAATGCAGAATATCAAACAAATGTTGTTTTTGGTTTTAACGCATCGGTCAATGGCACAACAAAACCTTTTGAAGTAGTAAATTGTGAATTTAACCCAAATGGTTATATCCAGGAAGTTGATCCTGATCCTAGCAATGCATTTGGCATTCTTTATCTCGACGATCAACAAGGTCTTAGTAGTAGTACCTCCGGATTTTTTGGTTATATTAAACAAGGATCACTACAGTATCAAGATTTTAATTTAGAGATACCGTTGCCTAATAGAGAAATTTATATTAACGTTGAAAATATTAACAATATTGATGTTTGGGCACAAACATTAGACACAAATGGTAATGTTATAGCAACGTGGGAGCAAGTGCCTGCTGTATCTGGAAATAATATTGCTTACAATAGCATTTTAAGGGGTACACGAAATATATTTACAGTTACAACTGAAGCCGACAATACTGTAAGTTTAAAATTTGCGGATGGCCAGTTTGGTGATATACCATCTGGAATTATGCGAGTTTGGTATAGAGTTAGCGCAAATGAATTGCTTACAGTTAAACCGAGTGATGTTGGATTACAAACAGTACAGATACCATACGTTAATGTAGGTGGTGTTTCACATACTTTACATATGGTGTTAGAATTAAAGACAACTATAGGAAATAATTTACCTAGTGAGTCAGTAGATGAGATAAAAACAAATGCGCCGCAGGTTTTCTACACACAAGACAGAATGGTTAGTGGTGAAGATTATAATGTTTATCCTGTATTTAAAAACGCAAATATTGTTAAAATAAAATCAATTAACCGAACACATGCAGGCCATAGCAGATATATTGATGTAAATGACCCAACTGGAACAGTACAGAATTTAAATGTATTTGCCGATGATGGCATTGTTTATAAAGACATACAAAATACTGAAATAACATTTAATCTTGTAGCATCAGCAACTGCGGCATCAATGATACAACAATATATACAACCTGGCTTAAACAGTGATGAGTTAACAAATTTTTATTATGATACATATCAAAAAGCAGTCCAAGCAGTAGATAGTAGTTCAGCCTGGGAATTTTTAACTAATGAACAGTTAGATTGGGTGCCGTTACCAGACGCCAAAGAATCAAATTTAGGATATTTTATTTTAAAAGGCACATCGGCATTTACAGTAAATGCTATCTCAATAGGCTCAATTGCCTCCGGAAAGACTGCATATCTAGTAGAGAAATGCTTACTAGAATTTACAGATCCAGAAACTGGTAGTGTCGAATATGCAACAATTGAAAATATTGTTAATAATGGCGATCCTACCGGATTAACATCAGGCCCAGTACAATTAAATAAACCAATTAAGTCTGGCCATTGTGTTATAAACTTTTATCCAGCATTCCGCCGGTTGTTTAGTAATGTCGAGAGCAGTGAAATATATACACAACTTGAATTACGAAATTCTTTTGGTATTGGTTATGATTATAAGACAGCAAGTTTTTATGTAATTGCGGCAAACAATTTAGATTTAACCTCACCTGATATAAATTTGGCAAATGCCAAAGATATTACAAGTAGTAATCAAGATGCCAGTTGGGTTATTAAGGCAGTATTTAATTCGGCAACATCAGTTACTTCAGCATCATATACTATAACAACTCGAGGCCTGCGATATATTTTTGAGAGTGAAAATGATGTTCGATTCTATTTTAATAATGCATTTAAAACAATTGACATACAAACAGGCAAAGCGAAAAAAGATGAAATACATTTATTAAAAGTAAATGTTGATAAGCGAGCACAGATAAGTGGAGTAACGGTGACAAATCCTGGCAACGGGTATACAGTTGCACCGGCTGTTACTTTCCAGCAATCAGGTGATGTAGACACAGGCACAGCAGACGTATCTTTATCATGGAATATGATTGCAGGTGGTATTGGCGGTTCTGGATACAAAGCAACCGATTCGTCGAAGGCTTATTTGGATAGTACTGTAGTTGACGCCAATGGTAAGCAGACTGAGATTAGTATTAATAATAATGGTGTGTTGTCAGCAGACGGACGATCAGTAACAATTAGAGCAAATTTAAGTAATACTGCTGAGGCTATAATTGTATTAGCAACAGACGCACTAGGACAATTTACTATTACAAATCCTGGAACAAATTATACATCTGCTCCTACAGTTGTGATAGACCCACCGACTAGTGGTATAACTGCTACAGCAGATGCTATAGTATCGCAAGGCCTTACAGGTTTTGCGTTTAGTGCACCTAGTTATCAAGGCGGCGGATATCAAAATATACCGTCCCTATATATAGATCAACCAGGCTTTACTGGTACAACATGGACTATAACACATAATTTAAATCAGCAACGAGTTAATTTTGAATTGATGGATTTAAATTATGATGTGATTAATACGATATATAATGCTCCGGTAGTTACAGCAATTGATGTTAATACATTACAAGTGGCATGGCCAACATCACAAACAGGTTATGTCAATGTTATAAAATCACGAGAAGGATTCGGCACTGTACAACCAGCGTCTAATATATGGACAATTGTACATAGTTTAACCGGAACCGAAGGTATTGTCAACGTTGATTTGCTTGACGATGCTAACGTATCTATGCAAGGTACAGCAGGTTTTCCTTTAATAGAATATACCTCAGAGACACAATGTAGAATAATATTCCCAGGCCAGATAGGAGCATCGGGTTGGGAATACCCAGCACGAACAGGTTATGCATTGATGCATAATAGTTTTGGAAATTCCGGCACAGTGGGTAGTGGGTATTTGCATACTCAATCTGCCCAAGCCACTACATGGACCATTACACATAATTTAGGCCGTAAGTTACTTAATGTAGATATTGCTGTATTAGGCAGTAATATAATTAATGCAACTACAACATTAGATGGCGGCCTCGATGTACAAGATTTTAATACAGTAATAAACCCTGCATTATATTATAATATCAGAGGTTTATATGATTATCCAGTTATTCATTTTATAGACGAAAATACTTTGAGTGTTACTTTTAGTACCGCAATAGCAGGTAAAGCGATTATTACAAGTGGTGAATTATTTGGATCACAGGCGCAAGCCGCTGGTGTTATACATATGGAAATAGGTGATGATTCGACAGCACCGTCGGGTTGTTCAGCAGTAATAATTAATAATGCAGGCACTGGTTTTATAGCAGCTGATGTTGGCGAAATTTATACAATTAATGCTGGCAGTACAACAGCAAGTCACGCAACGGTGACTATTGATAAAGTTTGGGCAGTTGGCGCACATAAAGCTGTAGATACATTTAGTGCTGCCGATGCATTAAGAACAGCAGGCACATATACTGGAGTAACTGGTACATCAGCCGGCTCGGGTACAGTGGGTACATTTAATATTATAGTAGACGGCACTGGTGATGTTACTTCGGTAATAGTTGTCTCGGGTGGTAGCGGCCACGCAATAGATGATACAATTACTATTGCTGATGCTGATTTAGGCGCAGGCGGCGCTACTAACTTTACAATGGATGTCGCATTGGTATCAGCCACTGGTGAAGTTGCTGAACTATCATTAACAACAGGCGGTGATTATACAGAAGCAACCGGTTTAGACGGACCAATTGCATCTGCTACAGTAACTCCAGCAACTGCCACTGGTGTAGGTCTTACACTAGATTTAAATTATCGGGTAAAGAATGTAGCATTAACAACTGCAGGTGATGGGTATCAGACCCTGCCAACTGTAATAATTGATGCTCCGACGGGTACTTGTGCAACTGGATCTAACGCAGTAGTTACGGCATCAGCAGCTGGTACGGTTACATCTTTAGTTATAACAAACCCCGGTTCAGGTTATACTTCTGCACCATCTGTAGCAGTATCCGGCGGCGGCGGTGTTAATGCCGCGGCAACTGCTATTTTATCTAGTAGTGTGTCAAGCGCAACAATTACAGATAGTGGAACAGGTTATGTAGAAACAGGCAAAGTTGTCAATATACAGATAACAAATGCAGGCTCGGGATATATAACAGCACCGGCTATTACATTAGTAGGTGGAGGCGGCGCCAGTGCAGCCGCAACAGCAACGATAGCCGCTGGTGTTATTAGTGCTATAACAATTACAAATAATGGTACGGGATATACAACAGCACCAACTGTAGTATTTACAGGCGGAGGCGGCACATTAGCCGCGGCATCAGCCACAATTTCATCCCTTGAGATAACATTCCCATCGCCAAGTAATCCACCGGTAGGGGTAGTACCAATAACAGCAACAGGTACAGCCACAGTTAATGCAGCCGGAAATCTAGCAACAATAACAATGACCCAGGGTGGCGCAGGATATGACACCACCACTGACGCAGGCGCAAGTTTAACTATACCGCCAAGTGGTCAAGTTGAAAGTGTAGAAATAATTGACAGTGGGTATGGATACACAGCTCAACCTATAATTACATATCCGACAACAACAATGGGCACAGGTGCGGTGCCGGTTACTTTAACTGGATTTATTAGTAATGTTAATATAACAGATCCTGGTAGTAATTATTCTGAAGATACAGTCGTGTCGTTTACCGTACCAACATCATCAATTAGTGGAAAATCAACAGCAACAGGACTAGTACAAGTTCGAGCAGATAAAAACTTTGCCGAAGATATCGTGTTCAATATGTCGAGTTTACTTACATATGAAGACGGCTATCAGGATCCTAAGAAAGCAATAATTACTTTCCAAGATGTTGATAACGATATGGTGCCAGATAACCCCACCAGTTTCGGCCAGTTTGTTAATTTATCGCGATACATATTCCAAGAAAGTTATACCGATTATGATGGGTATGAATATTATAAATTAAGTCGAAATGTATTGCAAGCAGATAATCAAACGGAAGAAAATTTAATTATTGCCGATGGTGTTACATGGGCAGGAAAGTATATTTATAGGGTTGATTTAACTGAGTTCCGAAAGATAGGTAGCACCAGTCCATACAATGTAACAACATTAGAAAATGACGTAGATGGTGCTAAAAAGTTTAAAGCATATATAGGCCGTAGTAGTTATAACACGCCTGTTGTAGATACAGTAAAATCCTTAGTAACAGCGCAGAAAGATGATAATGTATTTTTCCAATGGAAACATTACGCACCAATTGATCATAGGATAGATCCTAGTGTTACTAATTTAATAGATATTTTTCTTTTAACAAACGCATATTATGTAGACGTATTATATTGGAAAAACAATAATAAAGCAATTAGTGATTTTCCTGTTCCGCCTACAACAACAGAATTAGCATTATCTATGACAGATTTAACAGCATATAAGAGTATTAGTGATGAAATTATCTTTAAACCTGCCAAGTTTAAATTATTGTTTGGCGATTCAGCAGAAGCTGAGTTGCGAGCTACATTTAAAGTTATTAAGGTCGTAGGTAGTACAATGAGTGACAATGAATTGCGTAGTAGGATTGTCGCAGTAACTGAAGACTTCTTTAATATAGCAAATTGGGATTTTGGTGAAAGTTTTTATTATACTGAATTGGCAGCATATATACATCAGAATATTCCAGGACAATTAAGTAGTATTGTTATTGTCCCATCCCAGACAGAAAGTAATTTTGGTAATTTGTTCCAAGTAAAAGCAGAACCAAATGAGTTGTTTTTAAGTACAGTAACAGTTAATAACGTCGAAGTAGTTAAAGGGTTCACAGAGCAAAATTTAAAGATTAGATAATGAAAGATAGAGTATTTAAAAAATTACCGGCAATACACCAGACTGATGTTTTGGATGCATTTTTTAAAACCACAATTGACCAGTGGTTTACTGAAGCAGAAATAATTGATGTAGAAGGATATGCCGGCCGGAAAGTTCCGGGATTATATTCCCCAACACAGGATTTTTATATTGCAGAATCGTCAGTAACTCGAGAGCATTACCAATTAGAACCAACGTTAGTTATAAATGATATTAATACTGCTGAAGTAGATGCAGTTTTATTTTATGATGATGTTTTGCGTCAGTTACACACTGAAGGCGCTAACATATATCATCATGATTCATTGTTTGCATCAAATGCATTTTCTTGGGCACCTCCAATTGATTTAGATAAGTTTATAAATTATGAAAATTATTATTGGTATGATTATGGTGCGCCGGCCATTGCGGTTCTTGGTACAATGTCGGCTCCGTTAAATGTTGAAACTGATATAATTGGAAAAACAACGTTTACATCAGCGAACGGCATCACATTAACAAATGGTATGCGAATAATATTTACAGGCGCATATATTACACCTGAATTATATCGAAAGAGCAAGTCTGATAAAGAATTTATTGTCGAAGGTGTGGGCACAAGTATTAAATTAATAGACGTAAAGAGTGATGATTTTGATCATACCTTATCGTATATAATACAAGAAAGTGAAATTGACCACGAATGGGACACTGATTTCTGGGACGAAGTAAAATGGGCAGTAAGTGTTGGCACAGATGGTACTGAATTAGAACGGCGTATAGATTACGTTACGATTAAACGAGGCGCCCAAAACCAAAACCCATGGAGTCGTACAAACGGTTGGTATCACAAAGACGCCCTTATGCTAGTAACAGGAACAGCAACCGGTGAGGAATATACAACCTTAGAACCCCGGCTTTGGGACGACAGTGACGAAGTATTTGATAGTGAAGCGTGGGACGCAACAATAAAATTACATGATGAACTTTTTTCTTTAGATCCGGCTAGACAGGCCAAACGCCCGATTATTGAATTTGATAATAATTTAGAATTATATGATTATGGTGTCGAAGGTCTTGGCTCAGTAACGGTTGCGTGTGAAGACAATTATAATACAGTTCACGGCGCAACAAATCCCGAAGTTGATGGCCGTGTGTTAGAAACTAACGATACAATAATATTTTTAAACACGGCACTATTAAAACACAACCCCTGGGACAACGACGATTGGGATCCAGGCTCGCACCCATCCGGTACGCAACATTCACCTGGACCTTATACGGCTATGCCGCCTGGATCTATAGGCGACTGGGACGTTGTTGGTGCGCTTAACGCAACTGGTATAGTATATTCAGTTGATATTAATATATCTACTGGTTGGTGTACATTAACAGAACATAAAACAGTATTATCTGATCAGAAAGTATTTGTAAAAGCTGGTATAGATTATAAAGGAAAAGAATTTTGGTGGGATAATGCTAGTTGGAATCTCGGCCAGTTAAAAACTAAACAAAATGATGAACCGTTGTTTCATGTATATGATGCTAATATGAATAAATTAAATAGCGCATATTACCCTGGTAGTACATCGTATGGAAACAAAGTTTTTAGTTATAAAGAAAGTAGCTCTGGTGTTGTTGATGATTATATTGGCAAGTCGTTGGAGTACAAAGAATTTGGACAAATAACTGATATAGTATTTGTAAACAATTTAGAAGATGCCGTACCGTATGAGTCTGGCCAGATAAATGGTTACAAATATTTAAATCAATATCATTTAGCAGACGGCACAACGCCACCTCATAATAGAATATCTTCTACTTTTATTAACGGTTGGAATGAAACTAATCAAAAAAGCAAGCAACGGGTTAAGGAAACCTTTACAGTAGAAACAACAGGCGATTCTATTTTTACATTAGGTGCTTCTCCAACAGTAGAAGCAGGCCTTGCTGATATTATAGTCACAGTGGATGGTAATGTTGCAAAACAGTCAACTAGTGTGTTAGCACACGACTATAGCATTGTTGGTGATGTATTGACATTTACCACTAACCTTCAATTAACAGCAGGCCAGGTTATTGACACTCGCGCAGTAACAACCGATATTGTAGATTTATTAGATAAGCATTATTTTGAAATCCCAGATAATTTAGAAGCAAACCCAGACAATTTAGATATAGTAGAAGCATCTGCTAGTGAATTATTAGATCAGTTTGTATCAATTATTGGTAATCAAGAAGGTATAGCAGGCAACAGTTTTGGTACAAATAACTACAGGGATACAATACAAGATCGCAGTAAAGGTACAAAAATTTTACAGCATGATAGTTCTTTATTACCGTTGATGCATATACTTTCTAAAAGAAAGGATTTAAAAATAACGGAGAGTATCAGATACAATCAAACTGAATATGCAAATTTTAAAAGTAAATTTTTACAACAAGTCTTATTTTTTGCATCACAGGTTGATACTACTGTAATAAGTGAATTTGTAGATGATGTGTTGGATACTATGTATAGACAACGCAGTAATTTATCTATATTTGCAGAAGTTCCTGCTATCTGTTACGGAAATAGTTATACAGCAATAGAACATCATCCTTCGTATCCTACGACTTATTTTATGCTGGATGAATTATTGTCAGATGTAGATATTGAAAATCGAAAACGTGTAGTTTATATATATTATACTTCACCACACGATATTGCAACTGGCAGTGATAAAACATTATTAATTAATGATATCGATTACAAATTTGTACAAGTCGAAGATGAGATTGGTAATATAGTTACAAAGGTAGAATTTACTAACACTCTTGATCGAAATTCCAAATTGGAAATTCGTCTATTTGATGATATTCAAAATGCATTTATACCATTAACACCTAGTATGGTTGGATCGCATTCGGTGTATGTCCCAAAGAAAGAAATTGATGACACATATATTGATGGCAATAAAACATTTATTATCGGCCACGATGGTTCTCGAATTTTAGAATTTGGCGATGTGCGAGACGATGCGCTAATGGAATTAGAAAAACGCATTTTCAATAGCATCCCAGTTAAGTATACCTGGGAGTATTTGCCAGAGCTGAATTATTTTGATGTAATGCCGGGCAAATACAGAACTACTTCATACACTATGTTTGATGTAAACATAGTAATGGAACCAATGCTTCGTCGCTGGGGATTGGAGCATTCAGTAGATTTCCATACCCATCGCACATATGATGAAAGTTTGCCATTTACATGGAATTATGCCACAGAGCCAGATTTAGATGGGAAAGAAGTTCCCGGATCCTGGCGCGGCATCTATATGTATTATTATGATACAGTACGACCACATACACATCCGTGGGAAATGCTTGGGTTTAGTATAAAACCCAGCTGGTGGGATGGTGAATATGGTTCTGCACCGTATACAAGTATTAATACATTACTATGGAATGATTTAGAACTTGGTATTATTAAACAAGGGGTTAGAGCAAATCTAGCATTTGATAAATGGGATTCCCCGGATAATAAGTTTAAAAGGCCCGGCTTGGCCAATGTGATACCAGTTGATCTGTTCGGTAATTTACTTGATCCAGTAAAGGCAGGAATTTTTGG
>Ga0098061_1001475_pt1 | contig 11383 bp, 7 predicted proteins | sample 22_taG_FD_92579 | JGI IMG/M metagenome (GOLD analysis project Ga0098061, IMG submission 92579) | Marine viral communities from the Subarctic Pacific Ocean - 22_ETSP_OMZ_AT15343 metaG | ecosystem: Environmental > Aquatic > Marine > Oceanic | place: Subarctic Pacific Ocean | collected 2015-01-20 | reverse complement strand
GGATGGCTTTCGTGGTCCCCTTGGCTACTTCAAGGTTCTTTTCCGCTACCTTTAAGTTTTTGACTGCGGTGTCAAACTGCTCTTGCTCCTTGATGCCGATATCCGTAGCGTTGGCTAACTGTTGTTTGGCAATTCTTAGGTTTGTCTCCGCTAAAGTTTTAGCAGTTTCGGCCATTAAGATGCGCTTGTCTTCGGAATCTTTGAGTTTGGCATATTTGCCAAGTTGGCGATCAAGAGCGCCGCTTTCTTCCACCAAGCTTGCAAGGCGGCGTTCGCCCAAATCAAGCAACTCTTTAAGCTGATCTTTTTGATCTTCAGTGAGGCGAATCCCCCGTCGAATCATGTCGAGAAGTTTTTCTTTTAGTTCTATCTCTTCTTGTGTTGTGCGATCGGCCACGGAAATTTTCCCTTTTCACTCAGAAATAAATAGTTTGCCTATCAAAAATACTATTTAATGAGTTTTCAGTTTTTTCCTGAACGATATCGCTGTTGTGAAGGCTGATTTTGTGCTGTGAGCGTTTGTGTTTGGCCTTGGCCCTTAGATGCACCTTGCATAGCCTCGTTTTCTTTTTCAATTTGCCTGACGAGACGTTCGACAAACCACGTCCTTAAGCCAACCGGCAGGTTATATGCTTCGGTGAATGACCAACCCCCTGAATACTGCAGGAAGAAAAACTGCTCATACACGTTCTCCATATATTCACCGGTCAGGCCAAAAAAAGTCCGCTGTAAGCGGCACCTCCATGGTCTCTTCATGACCGCACTCTTCGCACTCAAAATGTTGCGACAGATCGACATTGGGGGCTGATAACTTGTAAGCTGCGCGTAGGTGGCGGGAGTCCATAGACGGCAATACATTAATTGCTTGTGAAATGGTGGCCGGATCGGCCTCTCCGTTAATCGAAACGATCATACTGGCTAATTGCGTAGTAATGACGCGATCGGGACCTTTGCGCTTGCGTGTTTGCTCTGCATACGCAGCTAACTTTTTTTCATCACGGCCGGTTAGAAGGCGAAAACCCACCTCAAACCCGCTTCTCGGGAGGGTGGTGGAAAAAGTGCCATCGCCGTGATCGGTGACATCAAGGTCTTCCACATCTTCGCCGCGGTAGACCATACCTTCATTTAAATCAAAAGCATATTTCTGACTATGTGAACAATTGGGGCACGTTACGCCTGTAACATATTCCTGCCCGTATCCCGAAACCCGGGTAGCAACAATAATGGCGTTTCGATCGCCAATGAGCAAATCTTGAGGATTAACGCCCTTGTGGACAATAACACTTTCAATTATGCGGTCTAGTGCAATGCCCTTTTTGAGTAATGCGCGCGAAGTGAGAATATCTTCTTCTTTGGCGGTCATTTGCTTGATTTCAATGCACTCCTGACCATGGAGGGGGTGCCCTTCTGGATAAAATCTTCCTCCCGAGGGCAAATCAACAAATTCTGTCGGAACAACGAACGATAGCGGGCCCGTGGCGGGTGCTGTTTCGGTGTCTTGGAGAATAGTTTGGGGAGGGAGTTTTGCGTCTTTCTGTGTCGAACCTAATCGATTTTTATTTCGTGACAATATACACCTCTATTTTATGTAAATCTATACGTTGAAGAACTCGGTACCACCACCGGCCGCTGCGGAGGCATTGGTCGTCTCAACGCGCGCCCAGTCGTACTTCATGGTTACTGACATCTCAACCAAATCATCTTCGCCGTAGCCCAGATCTCCATACTTCACTTCGGAGATAAATGCGTTCCACAGGGTCCAGGTTTCAATTTGGTTACCGTCGGCGTCAATCTGGGCAATTAGAACTGTTCCGAGTGCACTGGATGATTTGGCCTTAGACATCGTGCCCATACTGTCGGTGCTGGTATCGGTGGGGGGTTTGTACCCTGACAACTGGAGAATATCGGAGAACGTGGCGGTCATATCGGGAGAAACGGGATCAACAAGGGTCAATGTGACATCTTGCCAAGCGACAGAGCCCGGGTAATAAAATGTATGGTTAAGGTACTTGTGCTCCGCAGTATTAATGGTAAATGATGGCTTTGTTACGGTTTTCGCGTACCAGAGGGCGGCGCCGCCGGGATCGGCACTCAGGCCTTGGAACTCCACGGTAAACCTAAACTTTCTTTTAGGATCTTTGTATTCGGCCCCTTCTTCTCCGAAATTTGTTGACCAGAATGGCATTTGTTGGATACTCCTTAGTTGTGTCTGTTTTAATTAGTGTTTAATATGAATATTAGTCGTCAAAAGATGCACCAGTTGAGAGAATCGCGAAATCAATCGCAATATATTCAATAGCGCGCGCAGGCTTGATCATAATCTTAGCATATAAAATGTTGCGATCAATCAAATCTGCTGTGGTGGTGTTCTCGTCAAGAATTAATCGATAATCGGTGATCCCGAAGTCTGTCTTGACATTTGCCAAGAAGGGCTCAATAAGACCCTTAAATCTATTCCAAGTTGCCTGAACATTCTGCTCGAAAAGAACTTTGGTTGATAGGATGGAGATCTGCTTCTTCAAGTAAATCACCAGGCGCCGCACGTTGATTCTATCAAGTGCAGATGCGCGCTCCTGCAAAGTCTTCTGCCCGAACACAACAATTCCCGTGCTGGAGAAGGAGGCAATTGGATTGATACGCGCATCATAAAGTGTGTCACGATTATCTGAGGTGAGGCGCGTGACCACCTTTGTGATCGGAATGCCGGCGGCGCCGTCAGAGAGGGTTGCGCGGTTAAATCCAGCAGGAGCAAACCAGATCTTTGACTTGCGCTCGGAACTTGCCAGAACGCCCATCATGGCTACCGTGGGCGGAACCCACACAAGCTGGCCGGCCGCACCATCTTGTGTTTGAACCCATGGGTAAAAAGCTGCCCCATATGACGAATCAAGACGTCGCGACTTCATGTTGTTGGCAATCTGCCTCACCGTGTTGGGGAGTCGATTTGATAGGCTGGATTCGTACCCCTCGGATGCGGGCTTATATGCGTTGGCGATGTCAATTAATGCGAGTGCATCGGCTCGGCTCTCGCAAGTATTAATCATGTGCGCCGTAAGAGAGTTGGTGCTTAGGCCCGGTGCCGATAGGACATTCATATCTATGACTTCGGGATCCGCCACCGTATCAATCGCGCGTTTCCAGGTATAAAATACCGAATCATTAATATTGGTTGAAGTGGATGTATCCATTGCTCCGTTCCACAGAGGATCGGGTACTCGAATGTTAAACCCATCAGTTCCGCCCCAGAAAGGAGCAGTAAATTTATTAATTCTGTTATTAAGAAGTGCTTCGTAACCATCATGAAACGTTACGCTACTCTGGTGGGGGCTCGAATTCGATCGTGACCCTGAGCTATAATAAGCACTTGCATACCCCGCGCTCCCTGTGGCAACATCGTCGAGGGTAAAAATGTATGAATAGCCGAGAAGACCCGTGGCCGTCCCCACAGATCCTGTACCGGGATCGTACCCATTGGCTAGCTGTGTCCACAACATGCCAAAATCTTTGGCACTAGGGCCATTTTGACTGCTCCCAGAAGTGCGAGTAGTTTGATAGCCAAAATAAGCATCACGATAGCTGCTCATGCCTCCGTCAGATGCTGAATGGCGTAGGCGCACGGATGGGAATTCAAGAGAACATGAAACAGGCAACGATGCGGAAATTGAGCCCGAGGAAAAGGCGGTGATGGCCGTCCGCGCGATGCGCTCTTTGCCGATCCAGTTAGGCAGAGTGGGGCCCACATTGACGTATCTGTCACCGTCCCAGCCGCGGGTGCCGCCGGCGGTGGGGTACCGACTGATGTCGGCAGAGCTACTTTGAGCGGCAGGCGTGGCGAGTAATTGAGATGTGGGAATTGGGGGGCCGTGATATCCGAAGGGGAGAAGGGCTTCAAGGCCAACTCCACCACCAGAGTCAATTGCGTCGACCACCTGCACCCAAACAAATTTAGAGCGGTTAGGGTACTGGCCATATTCCACAAGACGACGATCGGTATCAGACCATACTTGACGCATATCCCCGATTTGCTTCCCAATATAATTTGGAGAGGCAGGATTGAGATCCAAGCCATCAAAGCGTTCCATGACCTGCACGTTATTGTCTGTGTCGTTAATTGATCGGATAACTACTGAAAATGTTCCGTAGTCGTTAAGGGTGGTCGTAGATTGGCGAATGTTTTCAATAGAAACTTTACAATTTCGACTCAACCACGAGCCATGGCCGCGGCCACGAAGTCGAAATAACCCCTTTGGGCTTGTCTCGGGATTGAAAGCAGTTGGAGTGCCGGTGTCTTGGCTAATAAACCAGCCCGCAACCGCCTCGCGAGAGGCTTGCCCAAGCATGTTAGCTGGGCCTTCGTAATTGGATGAGCCACTCAGTTGAATACCTGTGACCACACCTACCAGTGTGGTGGCATCGGTAAGATTTTTATCTCTAAGCTCTTGTTCAAAGGATTCTCCAAGCCAATAATCTTTCTTGGCCGAAGTGGGGTAAAAGTCCCCATTCACGCGCAATTGAGGATTTGTGTTAAACTTTTTACGGAGGAAATTAGCGTTTGCATCATTTAAACTAAAGGATATTTTCTCCGGCGTGGATGCATTATTTGATCCGCTGATCACAACGGTGAACACCCCACTCGCATCCGAACAAATCAGGGCCCCGTTTGTGGGACATTGGCTGTCCGTCTTGGACTTCGTCCAGTTCGCCCATTCGGTCACACTGGTGTCACTCCCTGAAGCTTCACCCCACAGCGACCCTGAAAGGGCCATACCCCCATTGTCATTATACCAAATAGCGGCCAACTGCATAGCTGTGTTGCCAGTGAAGGGTCCCGCGGATGAGGATTTAGCAACCCAAAGGCCGAAAGCGCCGCCGCCATATGCGCCGGATTGAAACCAATCAGTACGCCAGCCGGCTTTGGACGCGGCAGTTCCGTCTTTATCGGTGCTTTGCTCGCCCAAAAGGCGCACATAAGTAAGAGGGGCGACGTTCGCGTTAAGGAAGGCTTTGGCTGAGTAGGTTCCATACATAGGAGATTGCAAGTTAACTGTATCACGGGAAACATCACCGCCGGCATTGCCGGGGACTGTCTCTCCAAATACTTCTACAAATTCTGAGTAGGATTGTACTTTAACAGGCTGTCCGGCCGGGCCGCGGGGCGCGCGGCCAATAATAACGGGCCCAATCGCATCAGCGGATTTTGGCACGAAAGAGTTGTCAATTTCATTAATGAAAACTCCGGGAGATACAAACTTGAAATCTTTTACTGACATTCTTTATTTCCTTATCGTGTTTGTTTTAATTAGTAATTAATAGTGGTATTAGTCGTCAAATGATGCGCCGGTTGAAAGAATTACGAAGTCAATCGCAATATACTCGATGGCGCGGGCTGGCTTGATCATGATCTTGGCATACAAAATGTTGCGGTCAATCAAATCTGCCGTAGTTGTTGATTCATCCAAGATGAGTCGGTAATCGGTGATCCCAAAGTCCGTCTTGACATTCGCCAAGAATGGCTCAATGAGGCCCTTAAATCTATTCCAAGTCGCTTGGACGTTCTGTTCAAAGAGAACCTTAGTAGAGAGAATTGAAATTTGCTTCTTCAAATAAATCACCAATCTCCGGACATTGATTCTGTCAAGTGCAGAGGCGCGCTCTTGAAGCGTCTTTTGGCCGAACACAACAATCCCGCTAGAGGGGAACGAAGCAATCGGGTTAACGCGGGCATCGTAAAGGGTGTCGCGATTCCGCGAAGTAAGGCGCGTAACGACATTCGTAATGGGGATCCCCGCAGCGCCATCAGTCAATCCGCCGCGATTAAATCCAGCAGGAGCAAACCAGATCTTAGCGGAACGCTCAGAGCTAGCCAAAACACCCAACATGGCCACACTGGGTGGTACCCAAAGAAGCTGGCCAGTAGTTGCATCGCGAGTTTGAACCCACGGATAGAAGGTGGCGCCGTAAGAAGAATCTACGCGGCGGGCAATCATGTTGTTTGCAATCTGGATGGGAGTGTAGGGGAGGCGGGCGGCTGGGTCCGACTCGTAGCCCTCAGCGGGCGGCTTATAAGCATTGGAAATATCAATTAATGCCAATGCGTCGGCGCGGCTTTCACACGTGTTAATCATATGACCAGTGAGGGAGTCCAAACCTAGTCCAGGGGCTGCCAACATATTCATATCTATGACTTCGGGATCAGCCACCGTGTCAATGGCGCGTTTCCAAGTAAAATATATCGAATCATTAGTATTCGTCGAAGTTGTGGCGCTCATTCCACTATTATATGTGGGATCGGGTACTCGAATGTTAAACCCATCAGTTCCGCCCCAGAAAGGAGCAGTAAATTTATTAAGATCATTATCCAGAAGATCCGTGTAAGAGCCAAGAGCGGACACACTTCGTCCCGGACCGCTTCCGGCGCGAGAGCCTGACTTATAAAATGCGCTAGCATAGCCACCACTGCCTGTGATGATATCATCCATAGTAAAGATATATGAAAAGGCATCAAGTCCAGTGGTGCTCGATTCGCTTGGATCGTACCCGCTTGCAAGTTGGGTCCACAACATTCCAAAGTCCTTAACACTAGGATCTCCGGAGGTGCTGCCAGAAGCGCGAGTAGTTTGATAGCCAAAGTAAGCGCGCGTATAATTGCTTAAGCCGCCGTTGGATGCAGAATGGCGAAGGCGCACGGAGGGCCACGCCAATGATGCAGTAAGGCCGCCCATCGCAGCGGTGAGTGCCATCGTTTCGCCGGCGGCATTCCAGAAATTGGAAAGAGTTTTTCCAACGTTAGCATATACAGAAGAGCTGGGGGTGTACGTAGCGCCGGCGGGGTGATCACCTGCGGCGCCGCTTTGATAATATGTAGGAGTTGTGGGAATCGGGGGGCCTTGATAGCCAAAAGGAACCAGTGCTTCTAGCCCTTCTCCACCGCCATTATCAATGGCCGCGTTAACCTGCACCCAAACAAACTTGGAGCGATTGGGATATTTGCCATACTCCGCAAGACGGCGATCGGATTCGTTCCACTTTTGATAGGTGTCGCCGATTTGCTTTCCAATGTAGTTGGGCGAATTCGGATTAAGATCCAAATTGTCAAAACGCTCCATAACTTGAACATTGTTGTCAGTATCATTAATTGAGCGGATAACAACAGAGAAAGTGCCATAATCACTAATAGTTGTATTTGACTGGCGAATTCTTTCAATAGAAACTTTGCAATTTTTACTTAGCCATTGGCCATGGCCTCGATCGCGAAGACGAAAAAGCTTAGTGGCATTTTCCGCGTTAAATGACGTCGCAGTGCCCGTGTCCTGGCCAATAAACCACCCGGTAACAGCCTCGCGGGTCGCTTGCCCGAGCATGTTGGCGGGGCCCGGCGGGGTGCCCGATGATCCGCTTTCTTGAATTCCCGCGATGATGCCGACCAGAGTGGTGGCGCTGGCCAGGCCACTATCGCGCAATTCTTGCTCAAATGATTCCCCCAGCCAATAATCTTTTTCAGCCGAAGTGGGATAGAAATTCCCACTTACACGTAATTGGGGGCTTGTGTTAAACTTCTTGCGCAAGAAGTCAGAATTAGAATCATTAAGAGTGAAGGAGATTTTTTCAGGACTGGTAGCGTTCTTGGACCCACTCACTAGAAGCGTGAAAACTCCTGAAGCGTCTGAACACACCATGGCGCCCTGAGAGGGACATTGACTGTCGCTATACTCGTCCAGCCACGTGTCTTGTTCGGTGGTGCCCTTGTCCATCGACCCAAAAAGTGTTCCGGAAAGATTAATGCCGCCATTATCAGTATACCAAATAGCAGCTAATTGGAATGAGCCAGTACCGGTAAACACCGGATCGGCAGCATCTGCCGAGGAGGACTTGGCGATCCAAAGTCCGTAGGCGCCACCGCCACTGGCGATTCCGCTCTGAAGTTGATCTGTTCTCCAGCCGGCCTTTGAGGCTGTGGTGCCGTCCTTGTTGGTGCTCTGCTCTCCAAGCAAGCGCACGTATGTAAGAGGAGCCACATTGGCATTTAAAAACGCCTTGGCGCCGTATGTGCCGTACATCGGTGACTGCAGGTGTGCCGTATTGCGAGATACGTCCCCGCCGGCGCGGCCCGGCACGGTATCGCCGAATACTTCTACAAATTCTGAATATGATTGAACCTTAATCGGTTGGTTTCCAATGCCTCGCTGCGCGCGGCCAATAATAACGGGTCCAATTGTGTCTGCTGTTTTCGGTACAAAGGAGTTATCAATTTCGTTGATGAAAACCCCAGGAGAGACAAACTTGAAATCTTTTACTGACATTCCTTACTCCCTTTCTTCTTAAAACAAATGCTATACATTGTTTTTTGCCATCAACCTTAAATAGTATTTTCAATTTCAAAAGGCGCTAAAACTCCTGAACTAAACTGATAATATGGCTTTCAGTTCAGGAAGTGCGTGATTTTCGCCACTTAGGGCCTTAAAATCTCTTAAACCCAGTAGGTCCCGACCCTGAGCCCGGCATATTCTGTTGGAAGTAGTCGTTTGACATGGTTGTGCCGGCGTCATTGGCAAAAGAGTCTTCATGAATAGATGCGGCACCGAAGAAAGAATCCTCTCCCGTTACGATTGTCTCGCTAGGATATGTAATCTCTACAAAATTTTCATCGATGCGAACAATGGGGCGGTCATCGTTGGGGCCCTCACCGATGAGATATCCCAATACTCTAATTATAATTTCAGTGGTAAACATACGCATATCTTCGTCAAGATTACTAACATTATTATTATGAGTAAAATCTTGATCAATGAATGCTTCATATAGGTGACCATTTCTACGCATTACAAACGAATTAATCTGACCGGTTCGGGCCATAAACGGCGTCATCAACTCGTTCATTTGCTGCTGGTATTCAGTTTTTATCGTTATTTTGTAATCCACATTAATATAAACAGGGATCGGGATCGATAGATATTGAATGACAAGTTTTTGGTTCACTCTCGGATAATAATATTGTTCTGCGGCTTCGGTGGATGTTCTCGTCCCAGCGGCAACAGCAAAATTGCGTGTTTTATCTTGCTTGATGCGCTTTGCTAAAACGATGCGGCCAGTGCGACCATTTTTATCAGTGGAATAAGTTTGTGCCTGGTATGCGCCTTTGCGAGAGGGGTCTTTGGCAATATTGGTGCGCTCGACGCTTATCAGGGGCAACTTCAGGGCGCCCCCGTCATCTCGGAGTGCCTCATTGTTCTTAATTTGGTAAGAGCGTTCCGGCGTTTGCCACAGAACGGGTACTTGGGTGAACCCCTCGTTGCTTTTGGCGCTGAGGTTTAAATCTTCTTTGACCCAAGACACCAAAGCAAAATCGATTGTTTCAATCGTAGAGGAAAGCAAGCCCAATTCTTCCAAAGTGGTGCTTGTGGCGCCAGGTGGCAGCATTGCAAAACTAAAATCATCAGGTAGCATCAAAAAGTCCCTTTCTTGCTCTTCTGCATCTTGCAGAAATTTCAAAACTGTGGCCTACTTGCCCAAAAAGCTTACGCGCTGCAGCCAATTTCACGATCTCATAATAATAAGAACCATAGAGCACAAAATCACCCTCTCGAATGTACATATCTTGATCTTCGGTAAGTCGTCGTTCATGAAAGTGTACATTTATCTCCCAAGTCTTGTCAATTCCGACATTTTCTAGATATTCCGTTGAATAATCTGTAAACTCAACCAGGGCGTATATGCGAATTGGAGGGAGATAGGTTTTTTCCATTGCCTCACCGTACAATTCATGAAAATCGGTAGTTTTCATGTCAATGGCATAATAGAGAATTTGCTGTCCGATGACTTTTTCTATAAGCTCATCGTTTACCTGCTTAACTAGGTTACGCTCTTTCTCCCCCAAGAAGAGTGGCGGCGGGGGCTGTGCTGGCCTGTTCCATTCATTTGACATTTAAGTTACCCCACAAAGATCGGCAAAGGCGACCCCTTAAATACTGTTGCGGTGGCATCAGCAGTTTCTGAGTCATACTTAACCAACTCTTTGTATTCAACCTCTTTGAGCATCTCTGCGAGTTTATCCTTGAGGTTTTGTTGTTCTTCTTTGGCTTGCGAGAGCAAATCTGCATGATTTAACGTAACCGATTCGCCAGGAATGGGTATTTGGGTAAACTTTCCTCGAATTTGGCCCAACATCTCCTTACACAGCGCTAACGCATACTTGCGGATCCACTGCTTGCCCATAGAGTTGATGTTCTCATAAGGAATATTGCCAAATGGCACCGTGTTTATATTATTGATGCCCTGTGTTCCATCAGTGAAGTCTGAACTTTCTTCCCACGCGTTTTGATCGTCTATATAAAACCGGAACCACATTCTATCAATACCACTAAAGTCCCAATAGCCAGGATCGGGATAAAGACGCAGCTTGTTATTGATGACCTCATACGAGAAATTGGAAGTGCGCGTGAAAATAGAATCCTCGTACATCATGGCCTGTAGTTTGTTTTGCCACGTCGGAATAAGCTCAAAAGTAGAGTCGTCAGAAAATTGACCATACGTTGACATATTGCCCACCACTCCAATGCCCCCATAATAGCCGTAAAAGCGCCACATGGCGCGCGGGGTCTTGTAGAACACCTGGGTAATGATGATGCGCTTGGTGCCCACTTTGCCGGCAAAGGCGACTGTTGTGCCCCCATCATCCACACCGCTAGAGGATGCGTCTTCAATAATTTGCTGCAGGTCATAATCTTGTTTTTTGCTCTGCGGCTTAAATGATCCTGAATATTGTGCTACAGCACCACCAAGACCACCCATTGAAATCATAGTATCGCCAACTCTCTTAGAATACCCAATTTGAAAACGAGGATATTTTAAACTCACACCTGCTGGGCCGTCGGTTAGCTCGCCCTTATAATCAAAGGAGCCCGTGGTGTTTCCCAACACGCTCGAAAGCACATTTTTTCCTTGATGTAGATTAACAATATATGAATACTCTAAAACCGCCTCTTCGTATGCAGAATAAACGTTTGAAGGTGTAAGCTCAATGTCAACCACATCGCCGCCCAACTTTTTATATACATAAGCTACTTGCGCGGAGGCACCGCTAATGAATTCGGCAGAACCGGAGTACATGCCGAAAGGCAAGGATCCGGTAACCAAATCTGTGCTGCCAGTAGAAGTTAGGACAATGGCGCTAGCTTGAGATTTGGGACTAAGGTTTGTCGGCACACACGGGCCCTCCTATTTGATAAATAGTTTTATCAAGTACAAATACCGACCATGGCACCACTTTATTATGATGTCTTCTTTTTAACGCTCTTTGTCTTCTTAAATGTGGCCGTGGTGGTCGTTTTTGTTGTGTTTTTGGTCGGCGTGGTTACTTCGGTTTCCGTTACTTTAACCGCGGGTG
>Ga0098061_1001473_pt1 | contig 11387 bp, 16 predicted proteins | sample 22_taG_FD_92579 | JGI IMG/M metagenome (GOLD analysis project Ga0098061, IMG submission 92579) | Marine viral communities from the Subarctic Pacific Ocean - 22_ETSP_OMZ_AT15343 metaG | ecosystem: Environmental > Aquatic > Marine > Oceanic | place: Subarctic Pacific Ocean | collected 2015-01-20 | reverse complement strand
ATATGACAATGAAGGCGAGCGTTTAGACAAAGAGGGCAAGCCAGGTAAACTTAAAGCAATGGGATTAGATCTTAAACGTAGTGATACGCCAGAGTTTATGCAAGAGTTTTTGGAAAGCCTTTTAAAAGACGTATTACAAGGCAGTGATGAAATGCATATAAGAAATCGAATACTTGAGTTTAGGAAAGCATTTAAGGACAGGCCAGGATGGGAGAAAGGAACTCCAAAACGTGTTAACAACTTAACAAAGTACACAAAGCAATATAACAAAACAGGCAAATGTGGTGTAGGTCATGTCTTAGCCGCAATCAATTGGAACAGATTAAAGAAAGCATATGGTGATCAGTATAGTATGAATATCGTTGACGGTATGAAAACTATTGTATGCAGACTTAGAGACAATCCAATGAATGTTAAGAGCATTGGGTATCCAATTGATGAATTACATTTACCAAAATGGTATAAAGACTTACCATTTGATCATGCTCATATGGAATCAACAATTATTGATAACAAAATAGAAAACCTAATTGGAATACTTGATTGGGATTTGCAAGCAACGAAGCAAGCAAATACATTTAGTTCATTATTTGAGGTCGTTTGACTTCGATTATCGAGTATGCTATAATATAAGCAACTCACAATCTACATAAAAGGCAAAGATGAAAGATATTATTCGTGATTTAGTTAATCATACTGCTGGGTTAGGATTCATTGATAGTGTTAAAGTTAAAGGCACTGACGAAGTTACCCAATTTGAAGCAATGGATGTAGACAAATCCGTTATTGTTAATGCAACAACTCATACACCAGTTGCTGAATTTAAAGGTGAATTTGGAATGGGTAACTTGGGTTTCCTTAGTGGTATTATTAACTTAGAGAGTTACGTCGCAGATGATGCAACTGTAGAAGTTAGTATGCGAGAAAGAAACGGTGAGCAACAGCCAGAAAGTATTACGTTTAGAGATACATTTGGTAACAATGACCAATATCGTTTTATGAGTAAAGAAATTGTTGAACAACAATTAAAGACAGTAAAGTTTAAAGGCGTAAATTGGGATGTAACTATTGAACCAAGCAAACCACGTGTTAGTGAACTTGGTGCAGTAGCAAACATTTATAGTTCAATTACACCAACATTTAGTGCTAAAACTGACAACAAAAGTTTAGTTTTTAGCATTGGGTCTGCTGATAGTGGCGGACATTTCGGTAAACGTACTTTTGCACAAAATGTTGATGGCACTCTTAGTCAAGGTTGGAGTTGGCCGTTAAGTCAAGTACTTGCCATTCTTAAATTAGGCATGTCAGGTATGTGTGTTATGCAGTTTTCCGATCAAGGTGCATTACAAATTAGTATAGACTCAGGTCTTGGAAAATACGATTACATTTTACCAGCGATGAACCAATGAAAGCAATCCTCGAATTTGACTTACCAGCAGATAAAGAACAATATGGTGTAGCATCAAAAGCCATGGATTGGGCGTTGCTTGTTTGGGAATTTCACGAGCAATTAAGAAAATGGGAAAAATACGAAAAGCATACTGATGAAGAAAAAGAGCTCATGACTACCATGCGTCAGTTTATTGTTAATCGAATGGAAGACAAAGGTTTAATTTATCCAGAGTGAAAATTATGGTTAGAGTAAGGTTTATATGGGAAGCCGAAGGGCTTTATGACGATGAAGAAGAAGACGTCGGTCCAATTGAATTAGAAACATATTATGATGCAGAAACATGGCAAGAGGCATGTGATGATTCTGCTGACTGTTATGATTGGGACGATGAAGACTGTATCAACTTTGATGCAGAAAGTGACTTGTGTGAAACCACTCGATCACTTACAAAAATAGTAATAGAAGAAGACGGCAAGGAAGTAGATGCCGAGCAAGAAGTATACGACTATTACTTTACAGCCGAAGAAAAGGCGATGGGAATTTAAAATGACAATAACAATTTATTACGGGGTGAATACAACATATTCACATGCCGGAATGCGAGCAGATCCGCCACAAGAGATTATTATGAACATTGGGCGTAAGTTGTTTAAAGAACGTGTTCCAAGAGACCTTAAAGGTACATCTGACGAAGTCAATTATCATAAGTGTCCGGCAGTAGTAGAAGAATTAAAAAACATATATGGTATAAAATCATATTACGATTACAAACTTAATTTCGAACCACCACATTATAATGTAATAGACCCTGGTGTTTCGTCATCAGATTGGGATCCGGATTTTTTTAAAAAGCATATCAACATTAGATCACTTAACGGAAACTTTTTCTCTTTTGCACAAGACTGGGCCTTCTTTACTGAAGAGCCTTCATTAGAAGTAACAATACTTCCAGCATTTTTAGAAGATAATTCAGTTGCTAACAATACAATTATGATTCCTGGAACTGTTGACGTTGGAAAATATTTTAGAGGACTTGATTATGCATTTCACGTTAAAGAACATGCAATAGGAAAAGACATCCAATGGAGCAGGAAAGATATTTTTTGTTACTTTAGGTTTAATACTAACGAACAGTTAAAGTTTAAGAGATTTTATTGGACTGTCGAACTTGAAGAACTTAACTTCACAATGATGCAATCCAAACATAATAAGTACGATGAGCCACATAGTATGACTCGTGAATACTATTATAACCTTTTTGATAAGTTTAACATGAAAGAAAAGATGTTAAAAATTATCAAAGAAAATTTATGTAAGGACGAGGATAGTAAAGGAAATGTCATTTGACATAATGCCAATAAAGAACCTGACGCTAACCGAACTAAGGGCTAAACGAGACAAGTTATACGATCCTGAGTATGTTTTGTTTGAAAAGTTATCCGGTGTAGATGTTAAAAATACCAAATTTGTAGTTGAAAATGAGATTAGATTTAGGGAATCAATTCCTTACAGTACTACTCCCAATGAGTTAATAGCACATGGGGAATAGTTATAACAGGAAATTTTCTTACCCACATTGGGATGCCAGCCAACACGATGACCTCTATCTAAATTGCTTTGAAAACTCTGCTGAACAATGGAGGAATGAAGTATATGACATATATTTTGCCGCTCCATTTTTACACAGAGATGTTACGTATGGTGACACAATGGGGGTTTATGCTTCCCCAGGGCAATATAAAAATCTGTTAAAAATACAAGAAAAGTATAACATACCAATTTCCTTAACACTAAATGAAATGACACGGCCAATAGAACTAATTCGGCCAGATGTAATTAAGGACTTTGTCTCATTTGTCAAAAAATATTATGATGATGGTGTTCGCAGTTGTACAATTAGCCACACACATTTAATGAAAACTGGAGCATTGCAATCTGCTTTTCCAGATATGGATTGGAAAAATACTGTAAACCATCGTGTTTGTACTACACAGGAATTTATAGATTACGTAGTGTTAGGATATACAACACTTCAACTAGATCGAAATTACAATAGAAACTTTAATGAGTTAAAACGAACCAAAAAAGAAGCAGATAGACTTGGTGTTAAAACGTGTTTACTGATTAGAGAAAATTGTATGCCTGATTGTCCATTTAAGACAGAACATGACATTTGGCAAGGAGAAAAAGTTTTTCGAAATTTAGGAAAAAGTTATTGGGATGTCGCAGGAGATTTAAGTTGCAATACATGGCAGTCAGTTGGTAACGATATTGGAGTAACCAACCCAAGAACTGGAACGCAAATTATGGTACATTCAAAAGACGATTGGGATGAGTTTGCGAATCTTGTGAATGTTTTTAAAATATCTGGTAGATTGAATACACCAGATCCTAATGAAACAACAAAGTTTGGTTATCATTTCGAAATGTGGAAAGATCAGAAACTACAAGATAAACATCCACATCCGTCAAGCAACGTGTTTATGGCAGAGAGTTTTAAAGACATATATGAAAACAATTTGGCTCCATTTCTTATGTGGTTTTCATTTAATGTTATGAACAAGGATTATCCAGCAATAACTGACATAGATGAGATAAAAGAGAAACTGGTTAATCATTTTTGGAATGATGATGAAGCAAAGGCACTTTGTAAGACATTAAAGCATTGCAAAAACCAATGTTACACTTGCCATAAGTGTGATGACTTGTTTAACACCGGAAAAGTTGATTCAATCCTTGACATATCCAACAAAATAAGTTAGAATAATAAGAATAAAGGTAACTATGAACATTAAAAAATACTTGTACCTAACACTAGGATTCGTCTGTGTTGGGTTGGCGTATATTGGATTTGTAACACCAGGTATTCCATTTTCAATTTTCCTTGTAATTGCCGCATGGGCATTTGCAAAGAGTTCAAAAAAGATGGAAGCATGGTTATATAATCATCCATGGTTTGGTGAATTTTTAACAAATTGGGTGAATAAACGTGTGTTTCCACAAAAGGGGAAATATGCTATGATAGTCGTAATGTCATCAACCCTTATATTTTCTTGGTTTACACTATACAACGTAAACATGATAATATGGACAGGAGCATTTATGCTTGGAGTTGCTATATGGGCTTGGAAATATCCGGGAACTATAGAAGAACATGATCGTCGAATTAAAGCCGGCGAGAAAATTGGTTGGATAAAATAGGAGAAACATGCCTAACATGAACAAACTTAAACGAGTTTTAAGAATGATATCTGTTACTTTCCAAAAGGAAGGTATACACAAATATCCAGGAGCAGTTGATTTACCTGGAGTTGAATTTTTAGCAAACGAACATAGACACATATTCCATTTTAAAGTAACAATGGAAGTATACCATGATGATAGAGAAGTAGAGTTTATTTTGTTTAAACGTGAACTAGAAGGATTGTATGCAGAAGAAACTTTACAACTTGATTATAAATCATGTGAAATGATAGCAGACGATTTATCAGAATATATTATGGACAAATACCCAGGCCGCAACTTAGTAATTGAAGTAAGTGAAGACGGAGAAAACGGAGTTGTACAACATTATGAGATGCACCAAGAACCCGGCTTTGCATTATGAGTAGATTTGTAAACATGACTGATAAGAACAGACACTATGCAGTCTTTACACCTGCATTAAGTGGATTTTATGTTCATTATGTCAGTAAACAACAACATTTTGATTACGTTCCACAAGACCGTATACCTGCTAAGTTTGAAAACGGCATTGAAGGTATGAACTTCTTAAATGCTGAAAAAGGATATTTTCATTATGGGTTTGCATTATATAGTGCAGGACATGCTCAATTAGATATCCAAAAAGCAATGGAAGCAGAGGGAATGGTCCACAACAGAGATCCAAATACATTAATAATTGGTGATAGTGGAGGGTTTCAAATCAGTAAAGGTGTATGGCAAGGCAACTGGGGGAGTCCAGAAGGACAATGTAGTAAAACTGATGAAAAACGAGGTAAGGTTTTAAATTGGTTGGAAAATACTGCTGACTATAGTATGTTTTTAGATATACCAACTGCTGGGTTGAGCTTTTTAAATGAAGAAACCGGTAAACCTCGATGCGGCCTAAATAATTATGCAGAGTTTAGAGATGCAACTATTGAAAACAACAAGTACTTCTTTAAACGACTACAAGGCAAAACAAAGTTCATTAATGTTTGTCAAGGTACAACATATGAAGAAGCGGACGATTGGTTTGAAAAGGTATGTAAACCAGTAGAGCAGTATACAAAAGGTTGGGCATTTGGTGGTGTACAAAAAACAAACGTAAACCACAGTTTACGCAGATTGTTAATGTGCAAAGAACTAGGAATGCTTGACGGTGATAGAGCTGAATGGATCCACTTTTTAGGAACTGGAAGATGTGACCATGGCGTCATTTATACTGCTATGCAAGATGCAATCCGCAATCATGTTAATCCATATATGACAATTAGTTTTGATTGTGCAAGTCCGTTTATTGCAGTTGCTAACGGGCAAGTTTATACTCACAACGTGTTTACTAATAAGCGATTTAGTTATGTTATGGACAAAATGGTTGATGACAAAACACCAGCAAACAAAGATGAACCATGGCCGTGGGATATGAGTCCGATCGGTGAGCGTTTAACTTGGAAAGATATAAACTATTACAACCCAGGCGATCTAAATAAGAATGGTAAAGAAGGCGCCACAAGTTGGGATAGTTTTGCGTATGCATTGATGATGGGGCATAACATATACCAACATATTGATGCAGTACAAATGGCTAACAGGTTGGCCGCACGACAAACAACACAAATGATAACTTGGATGCCTAAAGAATATTTAGAGTTTAGGGATTTAGTTGATGAGTTGTTTAGTAAAGATTACAACAAAAGCAAAAAAGCAATAGATGCTGAACTTGCCAAACATGCTAAACTTTTCGAAAAAGTCAGTAAAACAAAACATCTAAGAATTGGTAACACATTTAATTCCTTGTTTGAGGAAGATGGTGGTACTGATTTTTCAGATGATGCTTTTGCAGAAGACACAGATGGCAAATTAGAAGCATTAGAACAATCCGAAGTGGAGGCATAATGAGTCGAACTATTTGGATAGTACCAATTGAACCAATAGATCAAAGATATACAAAGCAATGGTACGATAACATACCAAAATTGCTTAAACAATATCTACAAAAAGGCGAAAAAATTGTTACACTTGATGGGCATGTAGAAGAAACTGGAACCACAAGTGGAGCATTTTTAGACTTTGGAAAAACAAACGAGTACAAAGCAACCCAAGTTGTAAAAATTAGTCAACTGTTTAGTGCCGGAAAAGTAAAAGCAGGTGATAAATTTTTAGTTACAGATGCTTGGAACTTTGCTATAACACCAATCAAATACATGAGCGACTTGCTTGATATTCCAGTAGAGATACATGGCATATGGCATGCAGGAGCATATGATCCAAGTGACATACTTGGACTTAAAATGCAAAAGCCATGGCCGCATCATGTTGAACGTAGTTGGTATTATGCTTGTGATTATAATTATTTTGGAACACATTTCCATAAAAATATGTTCTTGAAAAATTTAGAAATACCGTTATATGATCACGACAAAGCACACCAAAGTGGACAACCACACGATTATCTTAAAGAAGAAATATTATCAATACCAAAACCACAAGAACGTGATAACATTTTAGTTTGGCCACATCGATATAACGAAGACAAGCAACCAGATATTATTGAAGATATCAAGGAACACATACCTGAAGTAGAAGTAATAATCACACAAAAACATAATTTCTCAAAACGTGAATATTATGAATTGCTTTGTAGAAGTAAAATGATATTCTCTTGTGCATTGCATGAAAACTTAGGCATTAGTATGATGGAAGCAGTATTAGCAGGATGTATTCCACTTATGCCTAAACGTGCAAGTTACCAAGAAATGTATGATAAAGAGTTTTTATATCCAAGCAGATGGACTGAAAGTTATAGTTCGTATGTTTTTAACAGAGAAGACATCATTAACAAAATAAGAACAATGATGGCTGATCATAAAAATTGTCTGGAAAGTATTGTAGCACAACAAGAACGATTAAACAAGTATTTGACAGCAGACATAATGTTTAGTAAATTAGCAGAAAGGAAGATTGATGGATCTAAGTAACATAAAGCATTTTTGCAATGACAATATTAGTGAAGTAATAACTGATAAAGACAAGAAAAAGATCGAACGTGACGTAGAACGAAACTTCCAAAAGGTTTTAGAATCCTTACGTATTGATACGGCAAACGATCATAATACGCAGGATACCGCAAAACGTGTAGCAAAGATGTTTGTACATGAAATTTTTGCAGGCAGGTATGAACCAAAACCTGACATTACTGCATTTCCAAATGTTAATCATTATGATGAACTATATCTTACTGGACCAATCAAAATTCGAAGTACTTGTGCTCATCATTTCCAGCCTATTGTTGGTAATGCATGGGTTGGTATATATCCAGGCAAAGATGTTATTGGCTTATCCAAATTCAATAGACTAGTAGATTGGGTAGCAAGTAGACCACAAATACAAGAAGAAATGACTGTACAAGTTGCTGATACAATAGAAGAAGAAACAAGAGCAGAAGGTGTTGCAGTTGTTATAAAGGCAGAACACATGTGTTTAACACATAGAGGTGTCAAGGAACATGAAAGTGACATGACAACGTCAGTAATGCGAGGCATATTCCAAGATGAAAATGCCCGCCATTTAAAATCAGAGTTTTTACAACTGCTCAAGGGCATGAAAGGATTTTACGAATGACACGCATTCTTGTGATGGGTTTACCAAATTCAGGTAAGTCTCATTTAGCCAAGCAAATATATGAACAGTTAACTCCATGGAAATTTGACATAGGTTTGTATAGTGCAGACAAAGTTAGAGACGAAGCGGATGATTGGGACTTTTCAATAGAAGGGCGAGAACGTCAGGCAAAACGAATGTTTGATTTATGTAACAAACATGATATTGGAATTTCAGATTTTGTTTGCCCAACTAAAACAACTAGGAACATTTTCAATGCTGATGTTAGTATTTGGATGAATACAAAACATTATAGCAAGTACAAAGACACTAATGCTATGTTTGAAAAGCCTGAGGACACGACATTTACTGTTAAAGAACCAGGCGATAGTCATGAAGTATTAGAAAGAATTGGCACTATAATTGATATGATGTTCGAATCTAGAATCGATTGGCAAAAGGAAACTGCATTACTCGTTGGTCGATTTCAACCATTCCATGATGGTCACTTGGAATTAGTAAAGAAAACACTTGCAAAAACTGACCAGGTCTGTATAATAGTACGTAACACCCATGAGATGGATGATGATAATCCGTATGATTTTTCATTTGTACGCAGACAAATACATAGGAAACTACATCCAGATTATAAAGGACGGTATACTGTAATGCAAGGACCAAATATTACAAATATTGTGTATGGACGAGATCCAGGATATGAAGTAGAGCAAATTAGATTAGATCCAAGTCTTGAAGACATTAGTGCAACAGACATCAGAAAAGAACTTGTATAACATTAGGGGGCCCGGAGTACCGTTCCGGCGGTACGCCCTCTATATTAAGGAATAAAAATGACATACAAATTTGAAAATGGAATAGTACATAATATATTTCCATTGGCAGTAATGGAATTTAAACCTCCAATTGATACTGTTAAACTTATAACTGAATTAGAGACCTATAATAGTAATTTGAGGCCGCATTCTTCATTAGATGGTAATGCAACTAGCATATATGATCCAGCATGTAATTTATTATTAGAACCACAATTTAATACTCTAAAATTAGAAATTGATAAGTGTATAAAAGAATTTAGTACAGTAATTGGGTATGTCGATGATCTTATGATTGTTAATAGTTGGTTCAGTATTATGAATAAGGGTTCAAGGTTACGCCGACATAATCATAAAGCAAGCATTATTAGTGGTGCGTATCATCCAAAATGCCCAGATGGTTCAGTAGGATTAACTTTCAATAATCCTTTAGAACCATATAAAATGTGTGAATTGTATGATAAAGATACCGAATACAATGCCAACGAATGCACATTTCCAGTACGTGAAGGTCATTTAATTTTATTTCCAAGTTGGCTTGAACATGAAACTAAAATCAATACCACTACAAATGAACGATATGTTATGAGTTTTAATACACAACCTTTTCGGATTAAGTAGCAAAAAATGACAAACAAAATATATCTTACTTGGGACAAGGCAGGCGCATTATTACATGAAGTGATGCGAAGTATGAACGGTTGGAAACCAGATTATGTTGTTGGACTTGTACGTGGTGGATGTTTTCCAGCAGGTATGTATAGTCATTATACTGGTGTGCCGATGTATACATTAAAAGTACAATTAGCAGACGGTGCTGGTGAAAATGAAAAAGACGATACAGAATGTAATACATGGATGGCAGAAGATGCTTTTGAAGGTAAAAACATTCTCATTATGGACGACATAAATGATAGTGGAAAAACTTTAAACTGGATTAAAAACGATTGGAGGCAAGCGGCATTTCCTGCAGATCATAGATGGCAATCAGACTCAATATTTGGTAACAATGTTAGGGTCGCATGTTTAATTGAAAATGGCCCAAGCGAGTTTGAATGTGATTACGCCGGTGAACAAATTAACAAGGTAGACGATCCATGTTGGATTGTTTTTCCTTGGGAAGAATGGTGGGCAATTTGAAACTTAAATACTCAGAAGCATTTTATAGTATACAAGGCGAAGGAGTACACATGGGGACACCTAGTGTATTTCTTAGACTATTTGGCTGTAACTTTGAATGTCAAGGATTTGGTCAAGGTAGGGACAAATCAAAATGGGTTCCTAGAGATCAAATGCCACACGTTACAGACACAAACAGACTAAATTATAAATCCTACAAAGACCTTCCAGTAGCACACATAGGTTGTGACTCGAGTGCATCATGGTCACACTTATACAAACATCTTGCAAGTAATGAAGAAGCACATATTCTTGGAAAGAAACTTAGAGCATTAACTCCAAATAATAATTGGAAAGGCATCCATTTAGTTATTACTGGTGGGGAGCCAATGCTTTGGCAAAGGGCGTTACCAGATTTACTTTCAGACGATTCATTAGAAGGTTTAGAACATATTACATTTGAAACAAATGCTACTCAAAAATTAAGTGTAAAGTTTAGAGAGTTTATGGAGACATCAGGTTATTACAGGCATGTTACTTGGGCATGTTCTCCAAAATTAGGTATTAGTGGAGAAGATTGGAAGGATGCAATTAAACCTGAAGTTGTAAAAGGATACAGTACATTGAACGATAGTCAATTATTTTTAAAGTTCGTAGTACAAGACCAAGAAGATATAAAAGAAGTTAAGACGGCACAACATGCATATGGCTTGGATGTTCCGGTTTACTTAATGCCAGTTGGTGGCACAGTAGAAGGACTTGAATTAACAGAAAGGCAAGTGGCGGAGGTATCAATGAAGAACGGTTTTAGATTCAGTCCAAGATTACATGTACACTTATTTGGCAACGCATGGGGGACATAATGGGAATATTTGATATATTCAAAAAGAAACAAAAAGCACCTAAAGTAACCAAAAAACTAACGGCAAAGGAGCAAGCAGAAAAAGACGGCAAGCCATATGTAGAGGTTCTTAGCACCAATATTGATCCAGAAAATCCAACTGAAGGATATTTTGAATTAGATTGGAATGATAAATTTATAACTCAATTAGTGCGAGCAGGTTATAAAGGCGAAAAACAAGAAGACATAATTGATTCTTGGTTTACAGATTTATGTCGACAAATGCTTATTATTGAGAATGAGAAAGACAATTTTATAGTTGATGTTGACAAAATTCCACAACGTAGAGAAGAGGAGAAGTAATGTTTGGTGACATAATAATACCTTTTAACTCAGT
>Ga0098061_1001472_pt1 | contig 11391 bp, 24 predicted proteins | sample 22_taG_FD_92579 | JGI IMG/M metagenome (GOLD analysis project Ga0098061, IMG submission 92579) | Marine viral communities from the Subarctic Pacific Ocean - 22_ETSP_OMZ_AT15343 metaG | ecosystem: Environmental > Aquatic > Marine > Oceanic | place: Subarctic Pacific Ocean | collected 2015-01-20 | reverse complement strand
AATTGTTGGTTCGGGTGGTAAGGGTACATCCGCCGAACATGCTGAAGGTGAAAGAGCAGTTATTCATCATACAGATAAGAATAATAAAAAGTGGCAATCAATGATTCCTCCTGTACAATATAAACCTGCGAAGGATAAAAGAACATTAAAAAAATATGTTGATAAGTTCAAGAAGGATGTTATTGCAAATGGTGGTAAAGTTAAAAAGGTTGAAATGGGCAAATGAAACTTGATTGGAACAAAATAGTATCAAATGCAGTGACCGTCTTGGTTGCGAGTGTGTTCATGGGTGCAGCACTACAACTATGGAATGGCGTACAAACCATAGACCAAAGGATTGATGCAAACCTCACAGATATCAAGGCAACTCAGAGTATACTAGCACCCAAGGTAGACATGATTGAAGAACGACTCGCAGAGATACTAAAACATCTAAACCAAGACAATGACACTACATTTGAAAAATCATCAAAAGGTTCACTTGAACTCATTGATGAAGAATATAACAATAATCAGATGATGCAACAACAAAGGATACCACGATGAAATCATTCAAACAACACACAACAACCAGAAGACATAACTACACGAATAAACAAGCAGAAGTTGGAAATATAATATCTTCAATGACAGTAAGACTAAACCGCACGATGACAACAGATGGCTATCATTTGCTTGATTCTAAAACACAGAGTAAAATTAAAAAACTAAGAAAAGATATGGACAACATCATCAAAGAAATAGACAAACAATGATGAAAACCTTCAAGCAACACATCACAGAAGCAAAACGCATCGAATATATCTTATGGGGTGTTCCACCAGGCGAAAGGGACGAAACAGTGTTGTTAGACAGTCCTGGCGGGAAACCTATAACAAACCTCAGTGCAGCAAAAAAGTATAAAGCCCTCATTGAAAAAGAGCCGTACAATGCTACAAAAGTTCGCATCCAAACAATTGATTTTTCCAAGGACATCTCTAATATGTTCAAGCAAGCAATAAGATGAAAACCTTCAAGCAACACATCACAGAATACAGACGATACAACAAGGGTCGTATTATGCCTTCTGCAATGGGTTTGAAGTTGGTTGCTGATGACCCAAAAACCGGTAAAGAAGTTTTTATTATGAGTGGTCATAAGAACGATAGAGGAAAAATGGAAAAGTTCGCAAAACTACACGGAATAGAATTAGAATGAAATCATTCAAGCAACACATCTCAGAAAGTGAAAAAGAATTACCACAAATATACTGTGACATGGACCAAGTCCTAGTAGATTTTCTTGGTGGTGCAAAGAAGGTACTCGGTGCAAATTTTGAGGACAATTCATATTGGGACAAGAGAGGTGAAAACAAACGAGAACTCATTGATAAACAAGCAAAGCATTTTTATGCAGGGTTGGGTTGGATGAGTGACGGCAAGAAATTATGGAATTTTATAAAAAAATATAAACCAAAGATTCTTTCTTCTTATCCATCTTCGTGGGCACCAAACGCAAAAACCGATAAAATGAAATGGTTGGGCAAAAATATAAAAATAGGTGCAGGTGATATCAATTTGGTGAAAAGAACCAATAAGAAAAAACACGCAACAACCAACGAACAGTCAAATTTACTAATAGATGATTTCAATAAAAACATCAAAGAATGGGAAGCAGCAGGTGGAATTGGAATACATCATAAAAACACATCAAGCACAATTGCACAATTAAAGAAGATGGGATACTAATATGAAGACATTTATAAATTTTATAAAAGAAGCCAAATGGAAAATAGGGGATAGAATTATACCCAACCCCAGATATAACAAAAATGATAAGTGGGCAAAAAAGCACGGTGTTGTCACCAAGATATTGAGTGGTGGTAAGATAGAAATTAAATTGGATGGTGAAGTATTACCAACAGTGTTGAAGTCTAATGAAATTATAAAAGAAGCATACAGAGCATATAGCAAAGACAGCAGTTGTCATCAATATTCACAACAAGAAATTAACGACCTTGAAAAGTTTGCAGATAGAATACTCAAAAAATGGGATATTGATATAGAATTCACCAAACATTTCCGTGACCGTATGGGTGATGGTAGAAATCATCCGTGTATCAAAGTTGGTGAAATGCAGGACTTGTTCAAAAAGATAGAGAAAAGGCAAGGAGACAAAATCAAGGACTATGGCAAGGGTCAGGTGGTCATCATAGATATGCAAAAGGACTTGAATCTACCTGTGGTCATCAACATCAAAAAGAACGGTGAGTTTGAGGTTATTGCAAAAACGGTAATGCGTAAAAAGGACTACATGACTCGTAACAAGAGACTGAAATATTGATATGATAACCTTCAAGCAATACATCACAGAGTTATTTGATAAACCATATAAGTGGAGTGGTGGTGGTGGTGGTGTTGCGAAGGGTTCAATAACACCAAAGAATCATGGCAAAGTAGAAGATTACATATTTAAAACATCTGATGGTGGGACAATTGAAGTAACTGCTAATCATTGGTGGATGGATTCTGCACAGGCGGCCGCCCGAGGAATCAAAGAAGGACATTCTATTATTATTGAATTTATTAAGAAGAGAAAATCAGATGACCATCGTTCTACCTATGATATGACAGGTGAAGGTGATGCAATGAGAATCCTTGCAACCGTGTTGGATATAATTAAATTTATTATAAAAAAACATGAACCAATAACAATATCCTTTAGTGCTGATAAGAAACAATTTATAGGGAATAAAGAGAAAAAGACTGGTCGTGCAGGAGCATATGCTGCAATGGTAAAAAGATTTGCAGGTAAACTGGGATATAAGTCACAAGTGCAACAAGCATCCGATGAAACAAAATGGCAGTTGATAAAGAAATGAAATCATTCAAGCACTACATCACAGAGTTATTTGATAAACCTTATCCAACCACAGCATCGTCTGCTTCTGTCGATTCCAAACTTATGGTCTCAAAGCCCGTAGAAAACATCATCCCAGAATTTTTGGATGTTGAACACCGAAAATTCACATTGGATGATGGTCGAAAAGGTTTGGTAGCATTATTTCACTATAACACATACAAGGACAAGGTAGAGAGAGATGAAAAAATTCGTGCAGTAGAGATACACTTTGCAACATCAACATCTAAAAACTATAAATCAACAGAAGTTGACGGTGTAAATATGACAGATGTTACCACAGGAGAGGGTGATGCAATGCGTATATTTTCAACCGTGGTAGAATCTGGAAAGAAATTCATCAAGAAAACTAAACCAGATGAAGTGCGGATATATGCGAAAAGGACAGACAAAAAGAAAGAAAAAATATATGGGATACTCGCAAAAAAGTTTGCAGGTAGTGTTGGCTATAAATATATTAAAAAGGTTACGGTTTCCGGGCGTTATTACGTTGGACACATACTAGAAAAGAAATGAAATCATTTAAAGAATATATCAAAGAAATGACAACAGATATTCTTGTACCCGGTAAAAATCAAAAGGTAGATTTTGTAAAGGGATTAGAAAATCCTTCTGCAAATGAAATTGAAAGATTTATAGAAAGAAATAAATCTAATGCAAGATGGTTAATTTTAAAAGATGGTACTATGTGGGTATGGGATGCACACGGATACACACATCCTGATATCAGACAAGCAAATCGAATAAAAGGTGATGAATGGTCTACTGGATTAATATTATGGTCTGGTAGTTCAGCATTGTCAAAGAAAGCACTACCAACGAAATATCCAGATAAAACTGTAATAATTGTGAAGATTTGGGGGGCTGGTGATAAATATTGGAAAAAACACAAAATATCAAAAGAATATAAAATGGAAAAGAAAAACTCGCAAGGTTGGGAATATTATAGGAAAACCTCATAAATAATGTGTATGGTGATAAAGACCTTAATGATTAAATAATATAAAATGGAGAATAAATATGCCGATATATGAATATAAATGTGAATGTGGTCACGAGTTCGATGACTTCTTATCAATAAGCAAACGCAAAAAACCAACAAAAACTCCGTGTCCCGAATGCGGTAAAAAGAAAGTATATCAAAAAGTATCAGAAACTACAATGGGTTCTGATATGACACTCACTCCTAATAAGAAAACAGGAGGTGATTGGAATACTCTGATGGGTAAGATGAAAAAGGGAACACCGGAACGATATCATCATGGTCTTGATAAGGCATCAAGTCGTTCCGCCGGAAAATTTGGTCCTCAGTAGACTATCTCTTCAATCCAAAAACAGTACAATTCGTTAGACTTCCTGTACCCTTGAACTGAATTGGTACAATCATTTGTGATTCGTATGTACCACCACTGATAGTCATTACAGGTCCTGTTGCAGGTACATTATTAGTGTCGCCTATTCTTGGGTCACCTTGTACCCCCATCGGTACACCTCTTGCAAATGGATATAACTGAGCAGAACCCCCTTCGTTTTCCGCAGTAAACCTGACCATCACAGCATCATGTTTATCTACATTGTGGTCATCTGCTGATAATGAGAATATTTGGGTGTATTTATCTTTCATTTGTGTTACAATCTCCTAGAATTATAGATAGTATGTAATATGTATAAAATCAAGGAGAACACATATGTATTTTAATAATCCAAATAACCCAACATACACAGACTCATATAAATTTGAAAATACAAACGAGATGACAGAGTTTGCAAAGAAACTTAGTCGTAATCCTAGTGTGAAGAAAATTGAAAATGTTGCCCTAAATACAATTAGTGTTGATTTCATGACTGATGAACTTCGGAAAGAAACTAATAAAATTTACGAAGGGGAAACCGTAATGAGTTATAGTGATAAAGGAGGGGTAACAGACAGTGATGTAAAAAAGGCTAGAAGCAAGAAAAGTAGAGATGTTGGGCATGGTGCCATTGATTCTACCAAAACGGGTAGGAGAGAAATTGCAAAACAGGCGAATGCAAGAAAACAAAAAGCACACGATAACCAAAAAATAAAAGATAGAAAAAAGAAAGAACTGGCACATAAACGAGACCAATTGACTAAAGAAAGAGAAAAAATTTAAACATAATAAAATAATATGAAAAATTTTAAACAATATGTCACAGAGACATATACCATAAAATATATTTTCAGAGGTGGTATAAACTCAAACCTATCAAGAAATCAAGCAGCAAGGGCTATTGGAAAACATACAAACACAGGCCCAAAAGGTTATAAAGCCACAGTAGACCCAAGAGGATACGCTAACAACCCTAGCATCTTACTAAAATCAAAAAATATGGGAAAAGATTCCAAAGGGTATGTTAGATGGGAATTCACATTCAAAAATAAAGCAGATTTCAACAAATTCCACAAAGAGTATGATGGAACCGTAATAAAATAACTTGACATCTCACTTTAACGCGATATAATATATTTATGATGAACCAAAAGACATTCACTCACATTAACAAGACATGGAGCATAGACGAAATGGACACCGTTTTAGACAACGGTAGTAGATGGTATGTATCTCCTGTTGGTAATTTGCCTAGTGTGACAACAGTCACAGGGTATGAAAAACAAAATTTCTTCAAACAATGGAGAAAAGACAACCCAGAAGAGTCAAAAAGGGTATTGTCAAGGGGAAACACTCTTCATAGCACCATAGAGGACTATATCAATAACAAAGAAATAGACCTCAACAACACCCCGCAAAACGAATCTAAACTATTCCTCAACATCGTTCCTCTACTCAATAATATTGATAATGTTTATGAATTAGAGGTTCCTCTATGGAGTAAATCCACTATGCTTGCAGGTAGAGCAGATTGTATAGCAGAATATAATGGTAAACTCTCGATTATTGATTTCAAAGGAAGCACAAGAAGCAAGAAAAGAGAATATATTGATAATTATTTTCTACAAGCAACGGCATATTCTATCGCATGGCAAGAGAGAACACATATACCAATTGATAATTTTGTGATTCTTATATCGTGTGAAGATGGTGCAATACAAGAGTTTGAAGGAAAGACCGTAAATTATGTAAAACCGTTATTAGAGACTATAAAAGGTTATCACTCTCAATATATAACAGTATAATTTATACATAGTAGATATAAAAGGGATTTACTACTATGTCAAACATACCAGAAGAATACTTAAATGATGACTACGATTTTGGGTTCACCAGTGTAGATGAGGACGAACTCAATGAAATTATGGGCGTTGTCAAAGAACAACCCCCATCAAATGAAGAAATACAAGCAATTAAAGATAAACTAGATTTGGTACTTGAGATGAATTCTACCTGTGATGGTGCATCTGCTGTAAAAGAACAGTACGATGAATTAGTTGCAGTAAAAATGGAAGAAATTGAACGCATTGTCATTCCTCTTCTCATTAACCTAAAAAAGAATAAAGAAAAAGATTACTTGTATTGGCCAGGTCAGCAAAGAGTTACTCAATGTGATTTACAGTTAGAAAAATTGATGCGAGCCACAAGAGGCTGACATGAAATCATTTAAAGAATTTATAAAAAGTAAACCACAACTGTTGAAGAGGTTTTCTAGACTAGTGGAGATGTTAAAAAAATTACAACTCCAAGAAGCATTCGGTGGTGTAAGGGGATGGATTCATAAGTCAGGAAAGGTAACTATGCAGACAAGTATGGAACCTTGGCATGTACAGATGTTACTAATCAACCCCAAAAAATATGGATTGACCAAAGACAAAATTATGAAAGTGGTTAAAGATGAATATACATATGACCTTATCCGAGACGGTGATAGAGATATAGAATATGATGTAGAATATCTTGCAATGAAAAATGGGTGGGTGAAGGTAAACATAGAACCAATATTCTCATATATTAAAGGTAGTGACTACAAATATCTACATGCTGCTGCAAAGGTATTGGACAAAAAATATAACAGAGAAATGTCCAAGGGAAAATTTCAAATTGAGATAGAAAAAACAGATAGTAGTGGTTATACTACATTTGAGGGGACCGTAAACATACAAAATCAATACGATTTTCAACGCTGGTTAAAGAATGGTGGAGACCCAGAAAAATCTATAGGTAAAGAAAGAAGTGAAATTGGTAGAACAATGGCTGCGTTCAGATAAGAGATAATATGAATAAAGAAGAAGTAAACATTAAAAATACACCAACATATAAAAAAATGAACGATGATGGTCGTTCTTCAAGTTGGAGAAAGCGATTTGTATCTATGTTTGGTGGTGAATTTATAAAAAAAGCAAGAAAATGGATATGGAAAGACAAAGAAAAGAAGGAAAAAAGAGTCATAATTGCAACAAAATCAAATGGTGAAGAGACCGAGATTATCAATTTGTCTAAATATTGTAAAGAGAATAATTTAGATGACGGTGCCGTTTACAGAGTATTAACAGGTGAAAGAAAACACCACAAATACATCAAATTTAGAATTAAAGGAGAATAGTTATGGAAGTATTTTTTTCAAGTGCATTAGGAACATTGTTTTATACCGCAGTTATTTTTATTGCAGGAGCATTAACGGGGACCCCCCTATGGAATTGGGTCAAGTCGAAATTTCCTTGGAGTGAATGATAAATCTCCACTGATAAACAGTGGAGATTCACATATGAGGGTATAGAGGAGGTGATAAAACTCTCCACAATATAATCAGTAGAGCGGGAGGGAGTCAGAGATGACTCTCTCTTTTTTTATACATATAAAGAGGTATCTACTATGTATTTTAACGAGTTATTTGACGAGTCTGAGTTTTTTGAGTTCATCAACCAATTGAATGAACGAAAAGCATTATCTATGCAATCTCGAAGAAAGATGGCAAAGACCGCAAAACGCACTGCAAAGAAAAGAGCAAAAGTAAGAAAAAGAAAAGAAAAATTCAGAAAGACAAGTAAACAACTAAAAATAAAAGCACGGATAGCAGCAAAAACACTACTAAGAAAAAAGATATTGGGTGGTGCAGATTGGAATACTATGTCTCTTGGTGCAAGAGCCCAAATAGACAAAAGACTAGAAAAGAAGTCCAAGGCAATAGAGAAGATTGCAAAGAAATTATTTCCCAAAATCAAAAAAGCCGAAAAAGAACGAATTCAAAAACTACGTCAAAAAACACCGGGTCAACCAGAAAACACCAATGAAGAACACGGAGCAGGTGACGAAGGGACAGATAAACTTATAAATAAATATAAAAAAGAAACCCCAGGTGAATTAAATAAAAAATTCAACAAATTAATAAAGAAAAGAAAATAACATATGACAACACCAAATGAACTTGACTTAGCAGGCTCATGGCTTGAAATTGGTATGGTTATCGCAGCAGTAAGTGCAGGTGCCATAACAATACTTCTTCCATATCTAAAAAATAAATTTAGAAAATGTAAAAATGGTGATGCAAAATATCCAAAAAACTTTCAGTGGGAAATACATACTCGTTTACACGAAATACTCACAGAGTTGAGAATAAAAACAGACTCTGCAAGGACACAAATAGTACAGTTTCATAATGGGGGTACTTTCTTAGACGGTGTGTCAATGAAGAAATTTAGTGTAACACACGAATCTTTGAATGCAGGAACATCGGGAGAGGGTAATATAAAAAATGATTTGTTAATTAGTATGTTTTTAGATAAATTGAACACAGTAACAAAAAACGAACCAAAATTACACATCACAACAGAAATGAAAAATTCATATTCTAAACAGTATATGATAAATAGCAATATAGTAGCATTTACTATTCTTCCTATTAGAATAAAAAACGAAATAATGGGATATGTAATGATACAATGGTGTAGTTTAGGAAAAGTGGACGAAATAGATGAAACAACACTATCAGAACAAATTCTGTATGCTAGGGACTGTATAGAGATATATTTACAGCAACACAAACAAACTATAAATAATAGATAGAATAACAATAGGAGAATATCTATGAAGAAATTTAAAGACATTATGAATGTCATGGAAAACTACAACGCATGGGGTAGTACAAACAGAACTGCGTTGAGTGATGAAGGTGCATTTTACATAGAAAGACCTGAACAACTAAATAGATTAAATGCATTTATTGAATCTTATATGAATAGGGGTTTTATTGATATAAAATCAGCATTCAATCATCTGAGAGCAAGATTAAATATAGCAGGTATTGATTTTACCTTGAATACACCCGTACAAGAGGGTCATATAGAATTTCCTGTGACTAGACACGGTGGTTCGTTCGGTACAGTGCCTAGCCACGACCTATTGAAGCAAGGATTTTATAGAGATAGTGGTGTTCCATATATGAACTTTGCTTTACAAGCAGATGTGGAATTGGGTGAAGGTGGAATGTATAACATTGATGCAAAAATTGTACAGGTTGAAACAGAGGAAGGTGTTGAAGAATCTTGGATTCCTGAAGAATCCGTTAAACTAGACGAAGAATCGCATTGGGTTCTCGGTATCGAATTCCATTCACCAGAGTACACTAGTAAAGAAGGTCGTGCAATTCAAAACGACTTAGACAAGAAATTTAAGAGTTATAGTGGAAGTGGTTCTGGTGGTTCTGGTTGGGATTGTTCTTTTAAGGGTTCAAAGAAAGAACTTGCGAAAGCAAAGAAGTATATTGAGACAAAGTACAAGAAATACATTGTCTCGAAAGAAACACAATTTGTTGTTGATGAATCCGTTGAACATTTGGATGAATGGGGAATACCAGCCGACCAAGATGCATATTACGCAGCCAATAAGAAAAAGTGGGAAAAAGAGGCAAATGCAAAAACCAGAAAACAATGGAAAGATGCTATGAAAAAGAATAAAAAGAAAAAGAAAAAGAAATAAGTTTTTATAATATTTAATATGATAAATAAAGATGCACTATCTGAAAATAATTTTATGATGTATGCAATGAAAAATTATACAAATTCACAGTGTATGGGGATGGAAGAATTTGAAGAGGACATCAACAGAATAAAGTATATCAAACGACTGTTGAGCAGGTTTGATAAAAAGGGAATATTAAAGGAGAGGTTGCTACTCAATCACATAATAATAATGGGAAATGTATTTGGTCCGATACCGACATCTAGAATATTATTTTATAAGATAGAAAATCATCTACATTCATATCTAAAATCATTTCTTTTGTTTTTAGAATATCTTCCCGAAATTACATTTGAAATACCAGAAGTAGAACTAAACAAGATTCCTGTTGATATTAGAATAGTAAAGAGACTGAGAGAGGTATAAATATGTCAAAATTAATAAATGCATTTGTAATGTATAAATTTGTGAAACTTCTCGTAACACCCTTTAATAAAACCGAAGCATATAAATTAGGAATAATTGATGAAAAGGGAAAATATTTAAAGAAACAAAAAGATTTGGTTAATACACAAGAAAAGATGGCAAGTAATATATTCACAAGGCTTGTATGGAACATCAAAAAACTAATAGAAAAAGTCCCTTTTGGAAAAAGCACTCTGGGTTCACTAACTGCTGCTTTATTTTTACTAAAAGAGGAAACAAGAAAAATGGGAATAGATGATATCTATGTTGATGAGGTTTTTCAAGAATATATGTTAAAAGAACATAATATTGATTATAAAAAAGAAATGCTAAACGAAAAATTTAAAGGAGTTTCAAATGGCAGGATTTAAACAAAGAGCAAATAGTGGCAGTGGTTCAAGTTTCCGTAAGAAGTGGGCAGAAGAAAATTCTGGCGAATGGAAAAAGAATCGTGCAAAGGAGTGGATTTGGGTAGAAGAAAAAGAAGCACCAAAACCAAAACCAAAGATAACTAGTACAAAAACTACAACCCAAAAGAAATCTTTCTTTACAAGAGATTCTGAATAATGGCTTGTAGTAGTTGTAATAAAAATAAAAAACTTCCAAGGCAAAGAATATCGCCAACTAGAAAGAAAGTTTCTCCAATAAAAAAGAAACCACCAACAACTAGAAAGAGAAGACCAATACCCTCAAGGAGAAGACCATGAAAAAATATACAGACCTAATGAAACAATTACAATCCTATAAGAGTGTTGGTAAAAAAGATAAAAAACTCAAAATAGACAATCCTCTCGGAGGTAAAGGCTATCCATATAACGAGTCTATTGGTAGGGCATACGGGTCTTCTCTGAGGACGAAATATAAAAATTTAACGAAAGGTCTTAGTGATTCAAAAGGACCATTTTCAATTATTATAACGAAAAACGGTAAGGTGGTACAAAAAGTAACGGTAAAAACAAAAGCATCACTAGGTGATGAAATTGCAAATGCATTTATGCCCTTTTCCGTTGGGAAAGATACCACCGTTGAAATTAAAAGTAAAGATGGTAGGGTGTTGAAAACTTTTAACGAATCCGTTGAATTGGATGAAGGTGCTAATAAACCAAACGGATTCAGAATATCAAAAGTCGGAACAAGTAAAATAAAAACGGGATTT
>Ga0098061_1001469_pt1 | contig 11401 bp, 19 predicted proteins | sample 22_taG_FD_92579 | JGI IMG/M metagenome (GOLD analysis project Ga0098061, IMG submission 92579) | Marine viral communities from the Subarctic Pacific Ocean - 22_ETSP_OMZ_AT15343 metaG | ecosystem: Environmental > Aquatic > Marine > Oceanic | place: Subarctic Pacific Ocean | collected 2015-01-20 | reverse complement strand
AGTTCTAAACAGTCTTTTCGTGACCTCGAAGATATAAAGTCTCGACCACTCATGGGCGCCCGAATGGTTGCCTTGCAGGCTGATTATATCGCCAGCCTGCAAATCTTCAGTTTTAAAGGGAACTTTAGTCATTGATTGCAATCACTCGCTCATTGGTCTGGAAGTAAGGGCGTTCTGCGTGAGCCTTGGTTGTCATCCAGATGCGCTGACACTTGCTAGGAACAGGCTTAGGAGCTTCCATATCGGTCAGGACAATGTGACCATCAAACTTATGCTCGTTGACCCATTTAGTCGGGGCGTCAAAGCAGGTTCCACCATACCGATAGCGAACCTTCTCATGTCGCTCGCCTTTCTTCCAGACGTGGATATGGTCCTCGACAACTTCAGTATCAAAGGGGACAATCGTGAAGTCGGCAATCTGGGCCAGCTTCTCAAGTTCCGCGTAAAAAACGACTAACATAGCGTCAGATACACTGCCCGATTGGTCAATTGAAACCGCGATTTTGGCTTGACGCTTTGCTTTACGCCCAGGATGGACATATGCATACCGACGATTAAGGCGCTTGATTGTTGAGGTTCTATCGGCTCTTTGAGAAGCTTTAACGAAAGAACGCAAGACTGAACGCCAATTAACTTTAGGAGTTATAACCTCCTTAATCACGCGGCGCATCCCAGCAGACACGCTCCCGAAGCCCCTGGAGGTAGCCTCGACATAAGCCTCTTTGATACTCTCTTTTAAACGCTCCTCAGCGATTTTGCGCCTTTCATCGGTGCCCTCGGAGTCACCCCAATCAGAATGGTCGTCGAAGCCGTTATCAGAGGGAGAACCTGGCTTATCGCCTGGTGCTCCACCACCCTCACTATCGCTCGCTTCGGATTCCCCGTCGCCCTCATTGTCGCCGGGAGAATTACCTTCTCCGTCAGTCGGCTCACCGTCCTCGTCGCTTTTGCCATCTCCGTCGCCTTTGTCCTGCTCCTCATTGTTAGGTAGCAAAGCCATATACTCTTCGGCCGAAAGATGAGGAGCAAAGTCAGCAAAAGGGCCAGCAGTAGGGATAAGAGCTTTATCCAAGGGTAAAAGTGAACTTTCGATTCTGTAGCCGGTTGAGCTTTCGCCACCGAGCGCAAACACAGATAGCTCGCTGTTAATGGCGAGGTCGGTTGCGATATTCCACTTTCTCGTCATCTTGCCTTGTGGCATCCGAGAAGTTACATGCAAAAGCATGATATGATAGAACTCATGCAAAAGTACGCCTTTAACGTACTTTATATCGAGGTCACGCATTTCAGCCATGAAATCTGGATTATAAAAAAGCTCGAAGCGGCATCGCTCTTCGTTGAAGCGAACGCCAGCAGTCGGAACCGACTTAGAAGGCACCTTTTCCATGCGGCGCGATAAAGCGGCGAAGAAAGGCTCGTCTCGAAGAAGGTCCACGATATGCTCGTCAAGATTAAAAGGGGTCGTTGCTGTTGTTTTCATAGTGTTGAACTCCATTCTATATATACATTATACACGATTTTGGTGCAAAAGTAAAGAGAATAATTGTAAAGAAAATGTCAAGAGAAAAAGGTCGGGGGCTTGCGCCCCCTTCCTTGCGGGGCTATCACACCTCTGAATCATTTGCCGCCTAGAAGCTTGATAAAAGCCTCGACCTTTCCCTGCTTTGCAAGCTCCCTATGGAAGTTCGAGCCATTGTCAGCCGAAATCTGGTTGTTTGCGCGGGTAAGCGTAGTAAACAGCTTCATCCTTGCTTCTGCGGGAAGCGCGTCAAAGTACAGGACCAAATTGACCATTTTAGACTCTTCCAGCTGCGTCTCGAAAACTTCGCTTGCATCTATCTTTTCGATGAGTGCAACGTGGTCCACCAGGCCGAAATCCTTGGTTTTGTCGATGTTACCATGAACCAAGATATCCTCGACGGTGACTTGACGCTCGTAATTTTCAACGAAGTCGCGAAAGGATACCGAAGCTTCAAAGCCGACAAATCCGTGAGACAAGTTGAAAAGTAACTGCAAATCAGGATTTTCATCATCAAGCATTTGAATCTTGCCAAATGTATTGCTCAAACGGTGCCAAGAACGACGCGAAGGGTACACAACGCCGGGTTCAAACTCGCCTTTATGCTCCAAGTGGTCGTGATTTTGGTTGATGAAGTCCCAAACAAGGGCATGAACCTCGGTTTTGCCCCAGGTGAGCCAATCCTCGATTGAAGGCTCAACGTCGAAACATACCCAGCGGTCAAGTTCAGCAGGGTCCATATCAGCGACTTGGTATTGTGCAGCATGAACGCCACCATTCACCGCGCCGAAAATGACAGTGCCAGGATGCAGCTTCCAACCATTGATTTGACGAGAATCGCCAAGCTGAAAGAAGCCCTGGCGAACCTCGGTGGTTGCCCGGTCAATTTCATCAAGAAACAAGACAACGGGTTGCGTGCAGGCCCGTACAAGCCAAGAAAAGGGGCGTAGAGACGCCGCAGCTTGACCGTTGACCTTTACCTCCTCCGGCGAGGGAAGACCCAGGAGGTCGCCTTCTGTCATTTGTGAAGCACGTTGCTCGACGACTGGTAAAGGAGTTTCACCCTTCTTAACCGGGCGCGTCTTGCCTTCGGCAGCGTCCCAGGTCAAGCCCCGAGCAGTTTGATAAGCCACCCATGATTTACCGATGCCGTGGCGACCACGGATAAGGACGGAATAAAGGTTATTTTCATCGCCCGAAAGTAGGGTTGGAATCATGGATTTAAGGTTTGCGAATGTGATAGCGACTGTCATTGTGATAGCTCCAGAATAAGTAGGGGAGAGGTTCAAGTTATGTATACATTATACAGGGTTTTAGGGGTTTTGTCTAGGGTTTAATTGTAAAGAGAATGTCAAGGGTGATAAAGGGCTTAGATAGCCCCTTGCCACGATTGTCTATCTTTATAAATTTGTTTGATTATATCTGCGCCACCATCCAACCAGGCGCAAGGGGGCTCTGTCGCCGGTACTTGGCTTTCAATCTGGACAAAGTAATAATCAACGTCTTTGGAGCGCCAGTTTTGTTCTTCGGACAAGAAAAGTTCGGCTTGCTGGGTGCCCAAAACCAAGGTCATAACATCCCTATCCTTCATCCAACACCCTCGGCTCTGCCCGCCAGTGGTCAACCGGCTGATATTCTTTGTGAAATAAGGTGCGGTGTCGGCGTCGAAATAAGAGTAATTATCGTTCCAGTGATTCAGGGCGCGCCAGTTAATCTGAGTTACAACCTGGGGAACATTCCAATAATCATCGGCGGTGCCTTCCACCGGCTCTTTGTCGCGACCACAAGAGACGATAGCACCGATGCCGAAACCTATACCGGCGAAGCAGTCATTCAACCGCTTGCGGAAAACAGCGTTTGATGCTTTGGTTTCAGCCATATGCTCTTTGAGCTTCGGGCAGGTTGCGCGGTTGTGACCCACGGTATCGCAATATGAGCATTTGCGCGTTTTAGCTTTTGAAGCTTTGCGCGCCTTTTTCTGGTCGTAACAACGAACAGTATAATGGTCGTCGCCCTGTTCTGCGCGCAGTTTCTCGATGCGCTCCTTAAAGTGTGAACAACCGGCGCGGTTATGACCGCGCTCGCCACAATATGAACAACGAACGGTACGCTTGCGCGGAGAGTAGGAAGGTTTTGAATAGGCCATGTGATAGACTCCTTTTATTTATACCTATATTATACACGCTTTTTCAGCGAAAGTCAACAGTTAAATTGTCAAGAGATTGTCAAGAGGTTTATAAAAAAGATGACCGGGGGGTCGTTGCCGTTTTGCTCGGATAACCGGCTTCCTATCTACATAAATTCTTTGTTGACACTTCTATGTGTGCCCCCCCGATAATGGAGAGAGAAAGCCTTTTTCACATCCTGTGCGATACTCAACCTTCAACCCTTAGAATCAAGAGGTAGCCCTATCTAGCAACGGGCTACAATATAAGTTATAATGACCCCCACGGTCAAATTCAAGTTTAAATCAGAGCTTTCGCCACTTCTTTCCTATCAACCATGCGCGCCTTAAACGCCTGACATATGGTACTTTTACTACCATTTCATGATTTGGGTATTTATTTAACAAAACCACACTTTCAAGCCACCCTATCCCACAGTCGGTGATAATAAAGCGCTGAACTTCTCTATCGCTAGTCCCGTGGACTTCCTGCCAGCGCTGTTCAAACACAGATACCGTATCCCCGACCTTCAACTGTGCAGCTTCTTCCTTGGTTTTCATTTTACCCTCGATGCCTTTTGAGCCACCGTTCTTGAATTTGAATGGTAGCTGATTCCCCGAAGGGCAAAATTGTGTAGGTTTTAGCTCCTTTTGCGGCGGAATAAACAGGGCCATCGGTCGAAACTACCATAGCGATACGGTCACGATAGCGATATGCTTGCTTGCGCGCAGTCTTGCGAACTTTTACCAAGGAGCCCGCAGGATAAAGCGCGTCGGCTGCCCTGGTTGCAATTACCTTTTGAACATATTTGTTTTCGACCATCTTGCGATAAAGCTTTTCACTCGGAACATAAGTTTTATCCTTCATAATCGAGTTAGCGGCGTCACCAAAATAGGGAGGATTCATTAGATAATACTCGGCGGCGATTCTAAGGTTAGAAGCCTTTTCCTCATTCCAGGCGTCCTTCCAGGCTTTTTGTGAAGCCATGACCTTTGGGCTAAAACGCGCCTCCATCTTCTGGAATGCGGACCACTGCTTATCGGTGAGCGTACCCCACTTTTTGCAGGAGCCGTGCAGGGACTCAGCGAAAGACCGCGTTGAAGTTGTTAAATCGGTGCGCGCAAGCAAAGTGGTGATGCGTCGGATTTGTTCAGACATATGAAGAACTCCTTTAAGTTATGTATACATTATACACGATTTTCGCGTAAAAGTAAAGAAAAAAATTGTCAAGAGAATGTCAAGAGCGAAAAAGAATTTATAAACTTCCTTCCCATATTTCACGCTGTTTATAAGCTTTTTTAATAACTCTGGTTCCACCGAGGAGCCATCCGGTCGGGGGTTCAATCGACGGAACCGGGCTTTCAACGGTCGTAAAGAACGAATCTCGATCATCGTATCGCCAGTGTGTCCCGCCAATCCATTCAGAAGCAGTATTTTCGATCATAATGAGCTTTATAATTCCCTCATCCCAGGGCCAGCCTGTCATTTGAGGGTGCATCCTATGCAAATCCGTTAATGGTCTTGTAAAAAAGGGACTATCATCGTCAAAATAAGTATATTTGGTATTCCAAAAATTAATATTATCCCAATTAACTTGAGTTATAACCTGTGGAACCCGATAGTGGTCGGAATTACAATCCGCTTGGTCAATCCGGTTCGTGTTTCTCTCACTGCTAATGATAGCTCCAAAACCAACTCCTAGAAGTCGCATTCTTTGAAGGATGGCTGCTCGATAAACGGCATTCTCCGCCAGAGTTTCGGCCATCTGTTTTTTCAAATCCTCGCAGGTGGCTCGATTGTGGCCTTTCTCCCCACAAAATGAGCACTTGCGCTCTTTGCCTTTTTTATGCCTTTTGGCTTTCTTCAGGTCATAAAGTTCGACTTTAGGGTGAGAATCGCCATGTTTAATGCGCAGCGTTTCAATATCTCCCGCCAAAGTGGGACACGATGAGCGATTATGACCGCTTTGATAGCAATATCTACAATGGACAGTTCGCTTGTGGGATGGATGAGAATAGGCCATGTGATAAACTCCTGTTATTTATACCTATATTATACACGCTTTTTCAGCGAAAGTCAATGTTTAAATTGTCAAGAGATTGTCAAGAACTTTTAATAATTTTCAGCTTTATAATCAACATCCCACACCATATCGTCGGGGCGCATATCTTGTGGAGTGAGCACGAATGTTTCTACGTCGTTGACATCCCAATAGTGCTCTTTTTTCCCCACTAATAAACAAAATCCCTCAAATGACATCACATAAGGCGCGCCAGGATGGGCATATTCCCATTCAAACTCCTTTTTCGAGAGCACAATCCATCTTGACTGGGTGGGAAAGTGTGTTAAGATATTTCCTGGTTCAAACTTCATAATTTCTTCCACTCGCGAGGGTCATCGTCAAATTCCCTGTGCGAAAGCCAATAATGGGAGCCGCACATAGGAAGAGCCGTACAGTCGAAATTAGAGTTCCACTCGTCGCCCCAATCGGGCATCGCAGCATATAGGAGAACAGTGTCAAACACAGGACCATGAATTTCATCATGACCGTCCCAATCATCATTTTCGGCCCCAACGATTATGTAGCGAGCAACCTCGATTAAGTTCAGAGTATCATCGGGACGCTCACACCTTAATTCACTCCACCGATAATCGCCAGTATGAAACTCCTCTAAATCACAAAGCTGGGAAATGATATCCCCAGCCTCGATTTTTACAGGGCCTTCATTAAAAAGGAATTTCTTCATCAATTTCCTCCTGTACCCAATCGGGACAGTCTAGCTCTTCTTCATCCGAATCGAAGACCTCGGCGTCATAAGACCCGCCGAAGTCATAGTTTTCTTCATAAAATTCCTCGGAAGAAATGATTTTATAGAAGGGTTCAGAGAATGGTTCGTCGCGGAATAGCATTTTAAGCTCCTGTGCTTAGATTATGTGTATATTATACACGATTTTTGAGTTAAAGTCAATGATTATTTTGTCAAGAGAATGTCAAGACTAGAAATAGTCTTTCAGAGTTTTAATTTCTCCGTACTCTTTTTGGAATTCATCTCGCTTTTGTTGGTTATCAAAGCGCACAATCGAAACATCCTCGTCGCAAGAACCGGTTACACCAAAGTGTTTTGGCTCTGAATCATCGCCGCCGCGCTCTTCAACGCAGTCTGGACATTCATTTATATAACCTCCGACCTGCTTTTTCAGTCGGGAATACAAATTAAATTCAATTTTACAGTGTTTACAAATTTTAATCATGGTTTTTCTCCATTGTTGTTTGAGTTAATAATTTAACATCAACTAGTTTTCTAATTTTATTTTTCCTAAGTGCGGCATTAAATGCGTCATAAGTCAAGTAGTCAACCACCCTTTTCTCCTCAAGAAATGGCAATCTTGCCGACATCGCAACATCATTCATTAAATACGCCCGAAAGCTCCCTGTGCGAGGCCGAGACGTACCGCTGGTGGCCGAGCTTTCTACATCTTCCAATAGAATAAATAAACTTTTATGGGAATTATAATCCCACTCCCACTCTATCAAATCGCCTGCTCGTAAAACCATTTAGCGCCCCGTTCCTTGAAATGAATTAGTTATCTTAACATTATCAATTTCCCAATATGAATCCCCAGGAGTAAACATAGAAATCATAAACGTAGTTACTTCGCCAGGGAGATTATACACTTCACCACAAGGGGTTGCTACTGACTCAAAAATACAGACTGCCTTAAAGCGACCTTTCACCGGGCGTTCCAGCAGACAATAAACTGATAGCAAGTCATCACCTGTTGCAGTAAATTCCTTCGCCAATTGTCCTGGTTTAAGCTCTATCATTGTCAATCTCCCAATACTTTGGGTTCAGTTTAAGGTGGATGGTTTTTCCTACGTTTAAGGGATAAACCGCATCCCTGGTACAGAACAAAGAAACTGGAGCAAAGGGTAGCGCAATATCTACCTTCAAAAGTATACCTTCAACCTGCATTTGTTTGCTCTTTATGTAGTGTCCAGCTTTAAATTCCATTATGATTTCTCCCATTCAACGCTAACACTTACAGATTTATACACGTTCCAGGGATTTTCGTACCAGCCACCTATATCACTCTCATCGTCAGTCGGGTGTTCTGGGGTGGCAACGACAATTAAAAAATCGTCTTCTTCCGCCTCAAACAATTCCTTATATAAAGATATCAAGTCTGGGTAACTGCTATCATACCACTTAACATAATCAACATAAAAGAGGAGCCCTTCAGGACCGCGCTCCACGTAATCTCCAAAATACTCCTCGATGGTTCCTTTGGCTTTATCAGATAATCCCTGATAAGCTTCATTTTTAAAACAGGCAACAACTTCACTTCTAATTCCCATGGGAGAACTCCTTTAAGTTATGCTATATTATACACCCTGGAGAGTGCTAAGTCAAGGATTAAATTGTAAAGAGAATGTCAAGAGATTATGATTTGCGGCATTATGCCGCTTCACTCTCGAAAACGGTTATCTGCTCCCCCTCGCTTACCTGCTCCTCCTCGCTTGTTGGCTCGTATTCTACCACAGACGTATGGAAAAGCATAAAATCGCGTGCCCAGTTCTCAAAAAATTCGTGCTTCTCAACTTCACTGTCGGGGGCCAAATATTGAACGCACATACTCGTTATCGTCGGGATTGTTGAATCATTGTATTGATTAGAGTTCAAATATGGATAAAAGTCATGGTCTTGATTCATTTGAATAGTGATTGTCTTGTTGCGCGGCGAATATTCAACATCGAAGGGGAGTGGACTACCGCGCCACGATACCTCCTCATATTCTATCTGCGCCTGTGATTGGCCCTCGACATTTACCTTGGTACTATATTTGTCGTATTTGCCTTTCTTCTTCTTAGGATTCACGGAGACTCTTATAGAATTTGGCTTGATTCTATTTGTTCGGCTCGGTGTTGAGGTATCGCAATTTCCGACTTCTCCCTCGCCATCGCCGCACTCGGGCAAATTTGGTAAATTAAATTTCTGGCTCTTAATAGCGTTTAGCTTTCCTGCCATGTTTTTGCTCTGTTTACTCTTGTAATTTGCTTCTGCTTCTTTTTCCAATTCTCTTATAAAGGGCCTTATGGTTTCCCTTAAAGCTCGCAACATTCCTTCTTTAATTTGAATATTGTTTTTAGTGTGGTTCATCTCGATAGGCGGCTGATTATACCCCGAATCTTCAAAGCTAATATCCAACACAATGTTAGAGAGGCGACTAGTTAACAAACCTGTGAAAACATCGTGGCCAGGGCCTCGAAATAAAATTCGTCCAGAGCGACGGAGGATTTTGCCCATCTTCGTAATTCCTGAAAGAGGCTCAACGTCATCTTTGTTTTTATGACTTCTGGCCGAAACTTTATCAACTTTTAATAATCGGACACCAACAGCTTGCCCGGAGTCTGCGTCAATAACGGGAAAATATTTATCGGGTGACCCAAGAAGAAATCGACAATGCTCTGTGTGTGAATACAAAATATCAAGAGGCTTTACCAATCCCTTCCTACCCTTAATGTTGATTTTAATTTCTGGCCAGATGTCTTTCAAGTCTCCCCGGCGAGACAAAATGTCACAATAAGTGATGCCAACTTTGGAGGATAAGGTCTTGCAAAAGCCGCTTTGGGCTTTTGGTAGCTTTGTGCGGGACTTTTCTAATCCGGTAATTTCAATCACCGTTCCAGTCTCATCCTCTCCAACTAAATTCATAAAAAGTGCTGCCTCATCCTTAGTGGCCTGTTCGCGTAGGCCAGCGCCCCAGCTTTGGAGTCTGACCATTTCGTCATAATCAACTACCAAGCTATAGATTGACCCACCAAGCACATCGCGTGTAACAATTCGAACTTTATTTCCCAAAGTGGCAGTTGAAGTTTTCATGCCCAAGCCAAAAGCACCCAAATAAGTGTTCTTTTCAGATTTCGGGGTGAACCCAACCTTCATACATTCCTTTAGTACCTCAAAACTCATCCCTGTTCCATTATCAGAAATACGGAGAAACTCTTTATCTGGATTTTTCTCTTTTAATCCGCTAAAATCGACGTTAATTTTGGCAGTATACTCAGAATTTTCCAATTCTTTATTTTTATCACGAATCGCATCAAAAGCGTTATCCAATAAATCCATGATTGCAGAGATCCAGCTATGGTTGCTCCGCTCCATAGCCCTCATCATGTGAGGGTGTGGGGGTATTTTAATTTTTCTTAATTGCGACAAGGTAACTCCTGTTTTGTATGTTTATATTATACCATGAAATGCTATGCACGTCAATCATTAAGATGTCAAGAAATGTCACAAGAAGAAAAAGCCGCCTTGGTGTGCTTACACTTCCCACGATATTTATTGCCAGGGCAAGAACACGAGGTTTTACCTGTGTTGTTGTTTTTCGTGACGGTATAGGAGTTTCCTCGGGAACCTTTCACGCGAACTGTCTCGGTGTCAAGCTTAACTCGTTTCCACTTCACCCAGCGAGGAAGTTCATCGAGAGTTGTCCCGGCCGGAACCCGCATAATCGTTGAGCCCGCACAAGCATAAGTCTTTCCGCTGGGGTAAGTGACGATTGCTGGGTTACAATCTACCATGACGGGAAAGTCAACATCTGGATAAGTTTCTTCTGGTATGTAAGTTTCAGACTTCATTTTGGATTCTCCAATAAAAATTGTTTTGGGATTCATCTTGTGATTGAATATGGGCTATTCTATGGTGAGTGTACGGGTCGGTGGCGCGGTCGATGGTGCCGTTGAAAGGATGACAATAAATACAATATAGCCTCAATAGGTCAGGAAGAACCTCGATAATCACATGCGAGCTTATTAACTGCTCTTCGTTATCGAAGTTGCAGCAATAATTGCCTATGATTTGTCCTGTTTTAAACTTCATTTTGAACCTCTATTGAAAAGTAGTTTATATTCTTATAATTAAAGTCGTATTCCACATATCGCTTATCTTTATCCAAAGACGCCGCACTATCATAATATCCGTATAGTCGAAACCGACGTTGAATAGAGCCATCCTTCCGCCAGTAGTCGCCACCCCCTTCTTCACTTAACAGAATCCACAACGAAGTCGAATTTGTGTTTAAACTTCCAGTGTATCTCAGAACTTGTCCAACTTTCAATTCCTTAACTTCCATTAAAATTCACCATATCCCAACCGCGAATACCGATTTTCTCTCCAGGTTTCCAGAACGGACTAGGAGAGTGGACTATATAGACATCCCATATCTGAAGCTTCGGGTTGACTTGGCCCGGTGACTTTGAATTGTGATCCAACAAAATAACCGTCGTACCTTCGAGCCCACCCCTGGGGATTTTAATGAGTTGTCCTTTTTTAAACTCATTTCTCATTTTATTTTCGCCGTCTCGCATGACACAACTCGCTTATTTATACCTATATTATACACCATTTTGGAACGAAAGTAAAGATAAAAGTTGTCAAGAGATTGTCAAGAGCGGGGCGGCGGCGGGAACTTAATAACTTTCCCAGAATTTATAAATTCAATAAAATCCTGCTTTGCATCTTCAATCTCTTTTTTATAGAGCAACGTCGCCGGATGATTCGCTTTTCGCAATTCCTGGTCTAAAAGCTCAATAATCAATTGTTGCGTTTCACATTGCATATATAACGCCGTGTGCGGTAAAACAATCTATGGCAAAGTCTTCAGTTATATACCCACGAATCGCTGATTTGGTTTCAGTCTGTGGCCGACGATAAGT
>Ga0098061_1001466_pt1 | contig 11414 bp, 5 predicted proteins | sample 22_taG_FD_92579 | JGI IMG/M metagenome (GOLD analysis project Ga0098061, IMG submission 92579) | Marine viral communities from the Subarctic Pacific Ocean - 22_ETSP_OMZ_AT15343 metaG | ecosystem: Environmental > Aquatic > Marine > Oceanic | place: Subarctic Pacific Ocean | collected 2015-01-20 | reverse complement strand
GGCAGCCTCTTCTGGCTTCATGTTGCGAATCTCTTCTTTTGAATAGCCCAAATCAGATAGTTCTTGCTTATCTGCTTTAGTTATTATAAGTTTTATTTTAGGAGTTTTAGGAGGGGGCTTTCCTGTCTTTAAATTAGCTGCATTATCCCAGAAACTCTTTATGTCAGATAATTCGTGAGCCTCTGAATAATTTTTACCATAAAACTTAGCAGCAGTCCCTGTCTTAACATGACCTACTAAATTTCGTTCAGCAAAATCACTCCACCAATTTTTAATAACCTTGCCTTGAGCATTTGGAATCTGCATCCTATCAAGTTCAGCAGCTATTGCGTAGATATTATCTCTTGCAACGTGACCAGATGTTGTCCCTGTTATCTTTTTCATTAACGACACAATATCATCTGATGAAAGTCTATTGCCAGATTTGTCAATCAATATTTCTGCGTTAGCAGGTAACTTTTTATTTATTAACTTAGTAAATATTTCATTGTAATTAACCCCCATTATCTTACCCTCAGGGACCCTTAGAATAAAATTCTTTCCACCTTTATCGGTAACGGTTATTATAACCTCACCACTTGGGAGTTTCTCAATATCTTTCGCTGTAAATGATATATCTTTTAAGGCTTGTCCCCTCTTGCCCATCAGTCCGACAATATAGCCTATAAGATGTTGTGTGGTACTTCCTACTTTAACCCCAGATTTTAAAGTTATATCACCCTTAGTTGCATCTTTGTTATACTTTTCAATCCTTTGGATAGATATTTTAGGTGGTTGAGCCTTTCTTTCTCCTCTCTCTTCTTTTTCTAACCGTGCTATTTCTCTTGCAGAAAGCCTTGGCATTTCACTGTTCCTTAATGCTTCTACATCACTTAATCCTTGACCTTTTAAACCTTTAAGTTCTTTAACCCATCTTAATATATTCAGACGTTTTTGGGAATTAGACCTTATTCTTCCCCCAGAGGTTCTTGCTCCAAATCCAAAGGGGTCACCTTTATTACCTGTATCTAAATATTCTTGTAAGTGAGTCTTGGTTGCTCCTTTAATAGATATGCCATGTTTATTATATAACCACTTAGCAAACCTAGATGCTTCTTTTACATCACCACCTGCCTTGCCCTTCTCTACCTTAGATTTTCTTCTTGCTATAAAAGTTAGTACTGAATTATTCTCAGCATCTACAGTCTTCTCACCAACCTTAGCACTTTCAATAGTTTTCTCAACTGTCTTACTTAAAGGTTGTTTAGATAGTTTCTCTGATGCTGTTTCGATAGAAACTTTATTCTTATCTATAATAGCTTGTGCTATTTCATCGGCTGTTGAACTCCTTGTCCCTGATGTACCTGTAGAACCATCTTTTCTATGAAACAGAACAGGATTCTTATACTCATCATACATTGCAGGATTATTAAGGTCTGCATCTTTATGGTTACCAGGGACCCAACTTCTATCTGCTTCATTTACCTTAGCAGGGTCACTATCAAGACTCTCTTTCTTCTCAGCCTTCGCAATCTCATCCCACAACTCCTGCATAAGCTTACCTCTCTTGCCTGCGGGAGTAAGCACATCAGATAATAACATCTCCATGACTGGATGCTTATCTAATATAGATTTAAGTTCAGGAATGTCTCCGAACGTCTCTTTCATCTCAATGATGTTTTTTAAGTTCTCTTCTAATGCTTCAAGTTCTTCTCTTCGTCCAGTAAATTTACCATCCTTATCCTTGGTAGGATTACCATCCTTATCAAAGATTCTGTCAATAGCTTCATTAACCCTCTTGCCAAAAGATTTCAACCTTTCACCATCTTTATCAGTCAAGGTATCAAACTCTGACTGCTTATTTCTAAGTCCTCGTTTTAGATTTCTCTCAGATTCAACCTTATCATCTAAATTTTGCGTAGCTTTATCAGTTACATCTTTATTGTTAAGCTTTTTCTTCTCAAGACCAGAAAGCATCTTATCTTCAAGATTCTTATAACCCATCTTAAATTTATTTGTAAAATGATGTAAGCCTTTTAACGTACCAAGTGTTACGAGTGTATGTAACCACCTCTTAGAATAGGGAGTATCATCATACTCTTGTCCAGTAATAGCACTATCTGCTTTTTCAAGTAACATACCTATACCTGCAAACCCAGTAGTTTCTACACCAAGTCCAGCAAACTGATTATATGTCATCTTTTCAAGCCTTGGATGTTTAGTCATATACTTCTGCCATCCCTTGGCTCCTCTAAATGCACCCCAACGACCTGCCTTTAAAACCATATTTAATCCACCAGCAAAGTAACCACCAGCTATCCCTTGTAGTCCTGACATAACGGTTTGATGCATATTATATTCTATGTCACCAGAGAATGCATACCTACCTTCTCCCCATCTCTTAAAGAACCAACCTGCTTCATCACCGTAAGGCTCTCCTGTCTCTGGGTTAATCTGACTTTGAATACCATTAACAATCTGTCCTTCTATGTCAGCCATAATATTGTATGAGCCTAAGGCAGCTGCAGACTGTTTACCTCCTGCATTCCATAATGTTCTTAGCTTTTGTCCTTCTACAACCTTCTCTCCTCCAATACTCATACCTTTGGTTAAGCCTTTCATTAAATCACCAGAAGCAACTCTTGAGCCAATATATTCAGCACCCTCTCTTACTGCGTCATCAGCAAGGCTTTCTACAATTTCCTTACTACCTGCACCAGCATAATGTATAACCATATCAGAAGCCTTCTTCACTCCCCTACCAGCAAGTGCTTCAGCAACACCTCTCTCAGTAATATCTCCTAAAGTTCCTTTACCTATTTGTTTAACTAATTTTTTAGCAAAGAAATGTTTTGATATTTGTTGAGCCGCAGCCATTTGTGCAGTCTTACCTGCGAACTTAGCAGTAAATGCTCCCCAACCTCCAGGACCAAGTAAGAAAAACCAAGAGTCATATAACATTGAAACACCGAAAGCAAGAGCATCTTGAAACATATCATCTTCTTCTGGGTACTCTTCATCCATTCTAAATGGGGCTTCGCCTGATACAATGTGAGTAGCAAGACCAGTTAAGGATTCATTAGCCCCTTGCTTTACTGCATCTCTTATCCAAGGAGGTAGCCAGTCAACAACGGGACCAACCCCCATAATCTGACCGAACATACTTTTAGTTCTTGTGCCTTGATTGTCATAATCATATGGCTCCATGTCCGTATCTTGTTCAGAAAGTTTAGCCAAAGAACCAGCAAGATTAAAATCTACACCATATTTTTCTTTATCGTAACCCTCTGGCATAGAGGAAACATGATTTTGCCAGAGTTCTGAAGGGGCTTGTCGTGAGAACTCATCTTTATAGCCATCAAACCTCTTACGCATATCCATATAGACTTCGTAGTCTGATTTGTCTTGGTAAAACTGTCCCCACTCAGGATGCCCTCTGAGGTAGTCTATGGTTGCATTGTAGTCACCGTACTGTATACTGCTATTAGACATATTACTGTCCTCCCATTAAAGGGGTTTATTAAATCACTGTCCAGGATTAGGTAGAGATACTGTGCCTCCTCCCGAAACTGGGTTTTCGAAATTTTTGACCATCTCAGGAAGTTCCTGCTCAACCCATGAATCAAAGTCTCCATATTTATCTTTATCTGCTTGGGGTAAGTTCATCCATGATTGTATTAACTGTCCTGCAAAACTATTATAAGTATCCATATCTACTTTTGGCATATATTGTTTAACAGCATTCCAAGCAGCCTGTACACCCTTAGCTTTAGGAGAAACAGGCTCAGGTTGTATAACATTATGCTTAGCGTAATAATTTTTCATATGTTGCTGTCCTCTTATGAGGTTTTCTCTGTTCTTATTAAGGTATTTTGTTATTGCTTTTGGACCGATACCTGTCTTGGTAGCAATCAACTTTATTATATCTTCGTCTCCAGTTAACGGACTATATATATCTACTCTATATGCTTTAGCCTCTTGTGAGAATAGATTATATATCTTAGACATATTAAAGGTAAGCTTATAATCTTTTTCATTCTTATCATAGCGAATGCGTTGGTCTTCAAAGTATTCATGTATATCTTTTCGAGGCCCCCCGTAATTACCACTTGCCCAGTCTTCAAACCCATTCAAATCTGTAGCACTTATCAATACCATTTCATCATCAGCGTTATATCCCCACTCAATAAGTTGCTCTTGAAAAGCCTGTTCATCCTTAGTAAGTTTTCTTCTCCTACCTTTATGGTCAACAAACATAGACCTTTTAGTTAGTTTACTTGTTGCGAACTTAGGAACATGTGCCATAGCCTGAGAGCTTATTGCTGAACCAGTCTGCACTTCATCCAAGTCAGGTCTTGGGTCTTTAGACATTGCAGTCTCTTCATAACCACCCCAATCTGATATTTTATCTAGATAAGCATCTTCATATGGGTCCATCTCATCTCTTGTTTGCTTAATCAGTTGGTCCATATCAGAAACTGCCTTAATTGCAGCATTCTTCTGGTGGTTATCAAATCCTGGAAGTTGAGTGATTCGTTCTGCATCCTCTACGAGAGTTTTTCTCTGCTCGTAATAATTATTTAATTTAGTCTGATATGCCTCTACTATTTTACCTCTTGAAACAAGGGCATCTGATAGCTTAGTCTTTTGCATAGCATGGTAATATGAAGCATCTTCATTTATTACACCATCATTACCAACTGCGCCATGTAATAATGTTTCTAAATCATTTATGTTATCATTAAGTTGTAATTTTGTTGCTTCATCTAATCTACCATGTCTATTAAGCCATGACATTAAATCTCTAACTTCACCTTGTGTATCTGCTATCTCCTTAGCAGTCTTGCCAACCCAATATGAAGACTGTGGATTCCATATCCCCTTAGCAGTCTTATCGTCTAATTCTTGCATCTTAGTCTGATACACCCCAAATTCTTTTTCCTCTCTCTCTAATTTTTGCATTGCAGTGGTGAAGTCTGCAGATGCCTTTGGATATTCACTTGCATTATAGCTTTTACCAATATTCATCATATGTTTTCTCTGCGTATCAAAATACTTCGGGTCATTAGTGTTTTCCGTATTATCTAAGCCTTTACTGACTGATTGAATCCTACTTGATAAATAAGATTCTGTTTGTAAGGCTCTTGTAAACTGTTGGTTTTCTCTTGTAGACATCTGAGAAACTAACGTATTGTACTGACTTAAGGCAGTTATAATGTCAGAAGTAAAGAAAGAATTATTCTCGTCTTTAATTATTTGTTGTACAGATTTCCAAGCCATTACATTGCCTCTATCTGTTTAAGTTGAAGTGCTGTTGATTTATTTGATGCAATAACATCATCAATAAGACCTGATGCTCTTTCTTGTTTGCTTTGTATTTGTTCTTCAATACCCATAATTTCATTTGCATAACCCATTTCAAGATTACTTTGTATAGACTCTCCTGCCCCACTCCCTGCAAACCCTAAAGACTTACCAGATTGTGTTGTCCCAAGCTTACCAGATAAAGCACTCATAAAACTTCCTTGCTTGGTCTGTTGAAGTGCTTGAAAGTATGGTTGGTATGTCCTTCTCTCTGTTGCAGTCCTCATCTGGTCAGTAATCTCAGTAAATAAAGATTTCTCACCACGAAACTGGTCAGTTGTTACACCGTATGATTGCTGGTCAGTAGTCATTATTTGTCGTCATCCGAATATGAATTATATATATCCCAAATGGTACTACCTGCTTTTACACCACCAGACAATAGACCTGTTGTCCCTTTAAATCCACTAATAGCAGCCTTACCATATTGTATTGGACTAATCATCCCTTGAGCATCCTTACCTCCAAAGAGATGCCAGTCCTTAGGATTAAGATTTCCTGTGAACTGTTTATCTACCCATCCACCTTCTCCCCAGAAATCCCACTTTCCTGTTTTGTTCGTTGCAGCATCCCAAAAAGATAAATCTGTATCTGTTATTTGTGAAGCGGGGTCAACACCTGTGGTTGCTTTAGCGGTTACATTTCCACCTACATCAAGTTTTTCAGCTTGAGGTCCCATTCCTTTATTTGCAGCATAAGCAGAAGCTCCTGCCATAGCTGCAGTCATTATAGATGCTTTGTTAGTAGCCTTAGTAAATTGTGAAGACATATCTCTCCTTGAACCCTTTCCCCACTTTGACGTAACTCCCTTGCCAAGTGCCTCATTTGCTTTGGCTTCAGCCATCTTACCAAAGCCATACCTTGCCCCACCCATTACAGCTGCACCTAAAAATGGATTAACTGCGCCTAAAGCTAAACCAAGAACTGTAGTAGCTAATCCTGCTAAAAAATTACCTTTGCTAAATATACCAGAAGCATCTTCCAGCTTTTTCTTAATATCCTCCATCGTGTCATGACCAAACTCCTTGACATCACCTGCCTTCTCAGTAAGGGTACTTTTTACACCCTGTTTAATATTAGATTGTTCAGCACCCAGTCCTATTGCTTGGCTAAACATAGTGCCATTAGGCATATATAACTCCCTGTGTTAATAAAAATTCATTCGTCATAATATAATACATTTTACTATCCTAAGCAATACTTATTTACTTACCTCTCCATATGGAATCTGTATGTTGTTAGCCTGTACAACATCGGGTGTCCAATTATTAAAAGCAATCTGAGGATGAAAAATAAATTCATTATGAGAAAAATCATCAGTAAAATTACTAGCAACACACTGTAAGGAAATTGAAGTATCACTTCTTCTTATAAGTACAGCCTGACACCAATAGATTATAACATAAGCTCTGGTTGTTCGTCCACCCATAGAGGTTTTATCATATGCCCAATTCCACCCATAATTACATTGACTGCTCGTATTGTTAATAATAAAAACAGCATTACCCTGTGTATCATAATGACTTATAGTGTCATAATTTTGTATATGCTTATCACCATATCCTGCTGCCCACATTGAACCATGAAAAGTATTTGGAGTCATATCTATACCAATGTTAGTAGGAACATATAAATCATCCACATTAGTGAATGTAGGGTCTATATTTAAGTGAGCAGATTGATGCCAACTATCTGTCGCAAACCCTGCTGATGCCCCTACTCCTGCCCATCCAGAATCTAAGGCATCCCACCTATTATCAGGTGTTGGATTACCATGCAATCTATCATCAAACCATGCACTATGAGTATTCCCTAGACTACCATCATTAGCAGTTCCCCAAGGAAAGTTAATCTGGTCATGAAATAAAAAGTATCTAAAGGAAGATGAGAAGGCTAATTTATCATCCGCAGTTCTTACCTCAAGACCAAATGAATCTGCCTCCGCAGGATTAGGCAAGACACTTGAAGGCACAATAACAAAGGCAGTCCATACTACTCCATGCTTATCTCCTGTTTCACCATATGCAGCCTTAAACCCAGTATAGTTACCACCACTATCTTTAATGTACCCTCTAAAACCAGCAAAGTATGGACTTCCATGAGTACAGCCACCTGTACAACTGTCTCCTGTGCCTGTTATATTTAGCCTTGCCCCTATTAAAGGAGGAACAGAATAGCTATTAACAAAAGTTACTGCTACCCCACTATTTAGATTGCCAAGACCTTCATCTAAGTTTACATCTACCTCCTCAGCAACTGCATAGTTCTCAAAAAAACCATCTACTACTACTCTACTAGAATCATTTTTAATAACAATACCATATTCTCCTGGGTCTACAGTAGGGGCAGGATTCCCAGCTTGTGTAAGTACAAAATTATCATTGTAGGTAGATGGGTCACCGCTAAGTTCAAATAACAAGTCAGCAACTCTTTCGCTTTCGTCAATATTATACGACCAACTAACACTAACAGATGATGTCCCACCAGCAAATGGTGGATTAACAGTTACCCAAGAAGGTTTAGTAGACATATCAAGTTCCCATGAATTGCCCTCTCCACTCCCATGCCCAGATGATGTTACTGTTATTGTTGTAGAACCAGACTGTCCATCTGAATTGTTATACGTACCTGGCGAGACAGAAAACTGAGCAGGCACTATCCTACCTGTATACTACTTGTTGTATTATATAATATCATTAAAGTATCTGAATATGTAACTACATAATTGGGGATGTATAGAATATAACTATCTATGTATCCACTTTTTATGGTTAAAGTTCTATTCCAGTTATACCCAGTAGGTTCAGACTCAAGAAGATGTCCAATCCTTGGATACATCGCACTGTAATCACCATCCGCAATAGGCTCCCCACCTACTTCGTCTAATGACTGTAATAAAATTTGTCCTCCATCATCAGGATTCCAATACTGCATATTAGGAATTGCTGTTGCTCCACCTGAGCCGTTAAAATTAAAAGTATAATCTGTATTGAAATCCAACACCCTAGTATCTAATACTTTTGGCAAGTCAGATGTAGTGTCTAGTCTTAAGTCTCCATCTGCATCAAATACCTTTAATCCATAGTCTGGCATTAAGCTAACTTTCCTAGGATAACCCTATCTGTCTCACCGTCATTTACTGTAAGCTTATCAGCATCTAAATCAAATACCGTAGTGCCATCCTTAGATGTTATCTTACCTGCAACCATTTCAGCATTTATTTCCATTAAGCCTTGAGGACTATATCTTATATAAGAACCTCCTGTACTTGGTACAGCAAAATTAGCAGGTTTATGTGGGTCCCCAAAGAACACCTTTCCAGTATCGGACATATAATTTACCCATCCACCGTCTCCTCCTACACCATTGTAGTATCCTAACTTTTCAGGAGTCATATATAATCCAGGATTATGGGTAGCACTCTTTCTTATAACAGTAACTTCATCTATCATCATTGTCCCAACACCATTAACATATATTCTAATCTGTACATCTGTCCTATCTGCCACACCAGTAGATACATAATACTCTGCTGCGTGCCATTCATCATAAGTTGATGCATCATTATTATATGTATCAGTATGTGTACCATAATGGTGTAGATACGGTCCTCCTGATGAGAACCCTTCATTTCCATTTACTGTTGTGCTTGTACCTGTATCCCAAAGATAAGTATATTGAGTGGAACCAGTAGCCCATGTGTCATTACTAACCTTCCATGACTTATTTGCACTAGTATCATACAACCTAAAGGAATATCCAGTAGCAGCAGAGCCAGTAGGAAACCGATAGTAAAACTTTACTCTATATACAGAGTCAGCTAACATTCCAAAATCAGTTGCACTCTTAAAATTACAAGTATAACCATCAGCTTTAGCCATTGTAAGATGTTTTAATCCAGCCCTTGGTGCAGTTTCTGCAACATTTAAAGTGCTTCCACCTCCTAGCTCTGTAGTCCATCCTTCAAAACTTTGTCCATTAGTATAAGCACCTACCACACTCTTTTCAAAGCTATAATTATGTGTTTTGTTATCTGACAAGGGATAATCTCCTCCACTATATCCATTATCATAAACCTTGGAAGTTCTCTTGTCCATTATTTTAAATTGATAAATCCACATTGGATTATAATCTGTATCTGTAGGACCACTAAAATCAAATACATTTACAGAGCCTGGAGTTGTGTTCCATAATGAGTCAGCTATCGTTATATCTCCTCCAGGCAATGTATCATTTACCTGAACGTCATTACCATACTCAGATTGTGCAGCCCCCCAGCTATCACTGTCATAAGGAACTATCTCAATACCATTCATTCTAAGATTAACTATAGAAGCTTCATCATTAAGGTTCATAGATGTCATAAATATCTCAACATGCTGTACATCTTCAGGTCTTATATGGGGGACTGTAAATATAAGATATGTTTTAAGTGATGACGAGGCATTAACTGCTTGAAAAGGTTTAATCTTAAACCCATCACTTCTTGAATATTCAAAAGTCTTTGCCTCAACAGAATCTAAGTCCATGATAGCACTATTTTGTACATCAAGTATATCTATAGAAGAGTTTATATCACCAGAATCCTTAGAACCAGTAACTTTTATCTTAACTCTTAATGGAGATGTTTCATTAGCCTCATCGTCAGCATGTTGTATCCCAACAAATTCAGAAGCATCTGTATTACTGTTGTCCAACTTTCTTCCTATTAAAATATAAGTGCCTCCATATCTTAAGCTATCAATACCATGCATCCACAGTTCTCCTGCATTTGTAATCTTTCCACCTTCATCATATGTAGAAGTATAGTCCTCAGTATAGTGTGCTCCAACTGTAGTTAACTGTTTTCTTACAGCTAAGGTTTCAGCAGATAAGGTCTGTAAGTTTCCACTAGAACCTCCATATAGACTCATATTGCTAGAGGGTTCATCTGCAGTAAGAATAACAACTATTGTATCTACAGGAACAAACTCAAGAAATGTAGCCATATCTATTAGAGCCTCTGTTACAGTATCATGTCCAGACACAGTCCCACCCCAAGTATCAAACCAAATCCACCCATCAGCTAAACTATATTGAGATGATAACTCACTCTCTGCATTACCGTCGGTTTGTATTTTATCAATAAGGATAGAATCAGTAATCTTAAAGGCATACTCTTCTTGGTTCCATAAGTAGATAACATAACCTCTTGTATTATGTGTCTCTATTACTCCTGTCTCTTCGTCAGTAAGAAATGCTTCTCCTGCTGAACCACCACCCTCAGACCTAAGATGAAATGTTTTTGGTGTTACAATCTGAAATGAATCTCTATAATCATAAGTATCAGCATCTGTTACCCTTATAGCACCTGCAACAGTTAAAGTACTTAAAGCTGCTGAGTACGATAAATAATTTCCACTAGCATCACCTAGGCTCATATTCCCCTGACCATTTACATAAAAACCACCACCTTCATACCCAGAGGTATTACCTGCTTTAATGTAAGAATTATTACTTAGGTTTGCTAACCCATATGCATCTATATTCCATCCGTTCTCAGTATCCCCAATATATCCAGAGTTAGCATGAATAGTACCTTCTAAAAAGACATTATCACTCCACAGTCCATGTCCACTAAAGCCAACACCTTTTAAGTTACCTAGCCTTGCCTTAACTTTCCCTAATGGTCTAATAGATATATTATCAATAAAGGAGGTTGTTCCGTTACCCCCAGTACAATAGAAAGTAAGAGTTATGTCTGTAGAATATTGTTCAACGTCAGCATCTGCTAAGAATGTCCACTTACATTCTTTCCATTCTGTCCCTAAATCAACTGCTCCAGAGCAAAAGGAAGTCCATGGCTGATAAGATTCTGAATCAGAAAAACTTCCATCAGGTTGTAACCAGTGGTCCCGTGAAGAATCTTTAAATGAAACAGTACTAGTATCAGCAGTCCCCAGCTTTGCAAACCATCGTATCTCGTAATAAACACCCTCCTTGAAAGAATTTCCTTCTGAACCAAAGCTTTGTACTATACTTGTATTAGATGCATCTCCATCTATAAGTTCTATATATGGTCCATTATTTAT
>Ga0098061_1001464_pt1 | contig 11420 bp, 17 predicted proteins | sample 22_taG_FD_92579 | JGI IMG/M metagenome (GOLD analysis project Ga0098061, IMG submission 92579) | Marine viral communities from the Subarctic Pacific Ocean - 22_ETSP_OMZ_AT15343 metaG | ecosystem: Environmental > Aquatic > Marine > Oceanic | place: Subarctic Pacific Ocean | collected 2015-01-20 | reverse complement strand
TATTCAATAATCTTCTAAAAGCAGTTCATAAACAAGAAGTCAAAAATAGTTATAATGACTTGCTGGCGTATGTATAATGAAACTCCTACTTGAAAATTGGCGAAAGTATCTAAAAGAAGAAGAAGAAGGACGTAAAGTTAATATATTTTTAGATATGGACGGTGTCCTTGTTGATTTTCCAAATGCGCTAAAGGATCATATTAAACGAGTTTACTCTCTTGATCCAAATGAAGCTCATCCAAATTCAAAAAGCTCCCGCAAAGTATTGAGTAAACTTCAAGACCTCGGACTTTCTGATGAACAGGTAGATGAGTTATATGATGCCGCAGAAGAGGTATGGGTAGCCGGCGGCACCTACAAACCAGAAGAAAAGCTTATGAGCCGCTATACTTTAAAATCACTTATAAACAATAAAGACTTGTGGCTTTCAATGAACAAATTAGAGGGAGCAGACGCTGTGATTAAAAAAGCTTTTGACTTGGCAGATGAAGTTTTTGTGCTTACTGCACAAGTTGACGAGCTGTCTAAAGAGGCCAAGAAAGAGTGGATCACTAGCCATTTCCCCCAGATCGATCCCAACAAGGTGCATGTCGATCGAGATAAAGGAGGGCGCCTTCGAAGCCTAATAAGCGCCGGCATAGTATCCGAAGATGATCTTAATATTCTCATTGATGATAGACAGAAATTCTTAGATAGTTTTGTAGGCGCTGGCGGCGAGGGCATTCAGTATGACTTTGGATCTCCTCAATCAGCCTTTGGTGAGCTTGAAAGGATAGTCGGGAAAGATTTTTAATGAAACTCCTACTAGAAATGATATTAGAGTGGAATTAATTTCAACCCATTTTGTAAAGACACAAGACGTCGGTTACCATGGCAATCTCTTTGGAGGCGTGATGTTGGCGTGGCTTGATGAAGCCGCAGCAGCCTATGCCGCCCAGGTAGCCGATACTCCTCGAATGGTCACCAAACACATTAGTGGACTGACCTTTGAACGCCCAGCGCGGCCTGGTCAAATTATCAAAATTTATGGGGAGGTTGACCGCGTGGGCAAAACGTCGATAACTTTAAATATGGAAGCCCGTCGACACTCTGTGTACAACGGGACACAAAGAACGTTAGTATCCACGCAAATGACTTTTGTGAGAATTGACGGTGATGGAGAGGCAATCCCGATTAGTGAAAAAGTCCGTCAAAGATATCGGGCACCAGATGACTTTTCTTAAGAGTCCCGCCACAAATTATTGGACGCAAACTTAATTACCTCTTCTGCCGAGTCTTCGTTATAACCATAATCTTCCATTAGGCGCTCCACCATAGCACTGTATTTTTTCTGTTGCTTGGTGTCCCGGCTCTTAGACTTGGTAACGATTCGAGAGATATCGCGCACAGAAGCTACAAGTTTATTTTCAATTGCTTCGCGAAGAGGCGCATAAGACCGCCAATCAATCGTTTCTTTTCGCCGGAGTTTGGCGAACATATAAGAAGAGATATCAGCCCGGAAGTTGTTCTTGCCGCTGCCTTTAATGCCGATCTGCTCCTCAATAGACTCAAGGAACTTTTCATCAGCCGCCATCTCTTCACTGGTGATTTTATCCTTAACTTTGGTATTATTAACATACGCTTCGGCATGATCTAGATAGTTGTTGAACAATGCCTCTGCTTGTTCTTCATACGCCGATACAAAGGCTTTGGTGATTTCTTTTTCCAGAATAGAAAGGTACTCATCGTGAAGCGTCTTTTGTAAGAAACTAAGGAGATTGCTCCGGTCATCGGCATTCGTGACTTGTTCCTTAACCTGTTTGATAAGCGAGTCTCGAATCGAGATTGGAGTAATCATATTTTTATCCGAATCGGCCAGAGCATTGTCGATTGCCTTCATAACAAACCGCGTAGAAATTCCGGTCATTCCCTCGTCGTCGACCTCTTCTCGCAAATCTTTGATATCAATTTTACGTACTAGGCCCTTTTCAATAATTTCTTCGCCGTTATACAGTTTCATTTTGGTCAAAGGATCAGCTTTGTTGGAAGCTTTAAGTCGCGAGAGCACTGCAAACATTGCAGCCACCTCTAGAGTGTGAGGGGCGATGTGATAATTAAAGTCTGAGCGGTTAATAAGTTTTTGATAAATCTTGACTTCTTGCTCATATTCTAAAGTATAGGGAACATTGACGCGCACGATGCGATCGAGAATTGCCTCGTTGGTGTGCTCCGACTTAAATTTGTTCCATTCAGCCTCATTACAATGGGCGAGGATAACACCATCAAAATAGATCATTGCTTGTTTGCCTGGAGAGGGAACATTTTTTTCCTGCGTGGCAGTGATCATGGTATGGAGAAATTCGATCTCATTTTTGAAGACTTCGACAAATTCAACAATTCCTCGATTTCCCACGTTAAACGCTCCATTTAAGCTTAGAACCCTCGGATCGTCCTCCGGGTAGAGATCCAGCTTAGAGATGTCCTCAGAGCCGATGAGGAGGCTTGTGTCCTGTGTATTGGGGTCCATGGGGGGGACAACACCAACCCCACGTCGGCCCCGAATTGAGACTGTCGTTTGGGTAATGGGGAACTTGGTGTAATCGCCATCATACTCGTTAATAAGACGATGCCGACATACAGGACACAGGTCGCCTTCAATGTTGATCCCATAAATGGTTTCAAACTCTTCTCGTAATGACCGTGGTATTAGATGAAGAGGCTCTTCATTGATAGGGCACTTTTCAAGGATGTAGATAGGGGGGCCCTGTTCTAGGGCTTTTTTAATATGCTCCACAAGAGCAGATTTACCGGCGCCTACCGGACCAAGCAAAAGCAGGACCTGGCGGCTTTCTTCACCTTTCATGGCGGCCGAGTGGAGGAAGCGCATTACTTTTTGTAAGGAACGTTCCATACCAAAGAATTCCTCTTTAAAATAATTGTATATTTTGACAGTTTCGCCGTTGAACAACTTATTATAGCGTTCACTATTCTCGCTCATTGGAATCATCCCGCGGGCAGTGATCGTCTCGTAAAGGCGCTTGTGCGCTAGCGCATAAAGAGAGGGAGTCCCCTCTAATAGGTTGAGATAATCCTCTAGGATACCGGAAAACTTTTCTGGTTTTTTGGCTTCTCGATGGTCTTTAACAGACTTGAGAAATTTCTTGGCTGTACTCATTAGTTAAAACTCCCAAACTTCGTTTTCAATTTCAGTCACCATTTTAATTTTATCACCCCACAGCTGTTGTATATATTCAAATACTCGCTGGGCGTACTTTAATTCTAAGTCTCGACCATCGTGCTCGTGAATGAGGGTCAACGTAAAATCTTTACTTAAATCATCTACGTAAACAACAGGAACACGACTCAGACCAACATTTTTGATGAGTTCGTCTCTCACTGACTTCCATCCATACTGATCTCCTATTTCATCTATTGTATGGTATTTGTGCGGCTTTTTAAAAGAATATGTAAATAAGTTTTGTTCTCGCACAAATTCTTCATCAATGTAGTTTCTTAAGAATGTCATATCGTTATGAACTTCGCGGATTAGTTTAGCTTCTTCGAACCCTTCTTCTTTAATTATCTTCTGGAAGAGTTCAAAGCCTAAATGATATGGATTAATTTTACCCAGGTGGGGACGCACCACCTGATTGTGCAATTTAAGAAACGCCAAGTGGTACTCATCAGGGATCTCCATTTCATTAATAATACGTTGGTGAATCGTGCAGGCCCAACCCTCGTTCATAACTTTAGTAAGAGCTTGGGGAATAAAGTATTTGGAATTATCTTCCACAATGGTGATGAGATTACGTTGCCAGTCTTTGAGGTTGCGACTGTGTTCTGAGATAAACTGTAAAAGATTATATTCCGGCCGGAAAGGCGTTTTTTCTAAATCAACATGATAGGTGGGATCCAATTGCATCATTCGTTTTTGAATCAAGGTCCATTCGTCTCGCGACTTGTAGGTAATGCCGGGGGTTCGCGGAACTTGGTATTTAATTGAATGAGCCGCATCCAAGATTTTTTCAACTTCATCAATTCCGATAGAAGGGTCTTCAATCAGTTCGCGAACATATTTAGCGGCCGCTTTGAATTTTGATATGATGTCATCTGGGCTAGTATAATGGAACATTCGATTCTGTCGGAAGAAGTCTGAGTGGCCCACACAATGCGCCATTGTGAGAATATGGGTGGACAGGGGATTTTCCGTCATTAGATAAGCAATACTGGGATTAGAATTAATTATCATTTCATAAGGAAGCCCCGTCATTCCTAAATTATATAAGGTGTGAGTACGTTCGTATTCTTTGCCGAAGGACCAGTGTCGATAATGAGTGGGGAGACCCGTATAGGCCATCGCCCCTAACATTTCTTGATAGTCGATAATTTCATAATCGATGTCAAACCAGTCAAGCCCCATCCCTGCGGCCGTCTCACAGATTCTTTCATCCCAATATATTAATTCGTCGACTGACCAGCTACTCATTGGTTTTCTGTTCCAAAGATAAGATTAAAAGCTGGCCAAATGTGCGCCGGTTGCGCCACCACCACTCTTTTGAAGTTTTTATCTGCACACGGCGCCAACGCGCCCCACAGGGCTCCGGTGTCTTCGTCTTTCCAAGCTGAGGCATTGGCCCAGTCAAAAGGTCCGGTTCCGCTTCCTGCGGTATCTACAATGCCGCTGTCATCATAAGTAGCGCTAAGATTTTCATTTATTTCACAATAAACAGTCAGTTGGTTGCTTTCTTTAAGTTGTGTAAATCGTTTAACCGCGGTGCTATTATCCGCAGACCAATTTTCACCATCGCCACAATATACAGTGTAGAGATTCCACGAACTCGGGTGATACTCCTTATCAATAATATCCAATGCCATATCGAGGGCACTAGACACAAGCGTCCCTCCTACCGCTCCCTTGCGGAAAAAATCATCTTCATTTACACGTTGGGCCTCAGTAGAGTGGGAGATAAACACCACTTCAATTTTCTCATACTTATATCGTAAAAATTGATATAACAAGAAGAAAAAGCTACGCGCCAGGTATTTTCTCTCTTTAGTCATGGACCCCGAGGTGTCCATCAGAAAGAAGACAACAGCGGAGCTGTGCTCTTTGTGTTTGGGCTTGATATGGTGATATTTTAAATCATCTTTGTGGAAGGGAAATCTTTCACCAGAGCTGGGGTCATAGGTTCCGGAAGCAATTGCTTTCTTTTTGCGACGAATTTTCCGCTTAATCGTTTCTTTTTTTGAGAGTCGGGGTCGGATTCCTTTAAAACGATAACCTTTCCGCTTAATACTTTCTTGAGAGATAAACCGGAATTTCTTTTTTTCTAAATCGGGAAGTTCTAAATCATTAAACAGATATTCGGCCAATTCCTCTAAAGAAATCTCGACATCATAATATTCTTCGCCTGGTTGGTTTCCGGCTTCGCCCGCACCTTGTCCTTGGGCACCCGCTGCCCGCTTCTTTCCTATTTTTTGGCCGCGTCGTATGCTGTGTTGGCCGGCGGCGCCCACGTTCTTATTAATTTCGTTATTTCCATATATGAATCGATATTCTTTAATGCCACGAATAGGAATACGGATTTTCTTTTTTCCGTTTTGACCGATAATGCTCTCTTCAGCCACAACGTCGCGGATGCTTTCTTTGATCGCTTTCTCAATCTTTTTCTTATGTCGCGACCGGTCGGAGGCGGCTCTATCTACTCTAGATTTGTGCTCACGGAAAATGCTCATATGTTAAATAGGGAAAATTACACAGAAATTTGTGTTGATTTTTCTTTTCAAACTCATTATAATGGAGATAGTGCTGATTTTACAGGGAATATTGCTGATTTTAGGGGGGCATTTTGCTGCCGCAACAGCGGTCTATTTAAATCATCGATTTGTCTTTCACGGAAAGTGGGGCAATTTACCTCTTCTTAGAGAAACTCGTAAAAAACACATCTTGCACCATCGATGGGCCTATGGGCGCCACGCACATAGGCATATTATTGCTCCGTGGTGGGGACAACTTTTAATCGCCGGCGCAATGGCCTTTATTGGCCAGCTATTCTCTTGGTGGTTCGCAGTTGGGATTCTTTCCTTCTGTTTTTACTATTCTCACCAACATTGGGCGATTCACCACGACGATGATAGCAGCCATTGTCACTATCATCACTCTTTTCATCACTATAATGACAAGCATGCCAACCTCTCGGGGGTATATCCATTTATCGATCGCTTAGGCGGCACCTACGTCGAGACACGACCGTAGTTTTCTCACGTTCGAGGCTATTTATGATATGGACAAAGACTTCTATAATGAGGCGTCGGCTAATAAGCTTGGTTGGGACCCCACTTGGTTTGGGGAAAACCATTTTGATGACAATCTAGTCAAAGCTATTCAAAAATGGCAGCGCCAACACAGCATTAAGGCCGACGGACTGTGCGGACCGGGCACATATCGGCGCATTTGGACCCAAAGACAAGTTGAAATCTCTGATTATAAGCCCGAAGCGTGCCGTTTGAACGGTGGAGAGCAAAAATACATCGTTCATAACGGAGAATTCCTCGAAATTGACTGGGATAAGGTCGTTTTATGGGATGAAGAGGGCGGTTTGAAGATCGGCCCGGGCAGATATTACGATAATTCGGGCAAACCAGAGCGAAAACCCCTCTGTTTCGTTAATCACTGGGATGTATGCCTCTCAGCGGAGTCTTGCGCGCGTGTATTAAACAAAAGAGGCATCTCTGTGCACTTCTGTTTGGACAATGATGGCACAATATACCAAATTTTGGACACTCAGCACGGTGGATGGCACTGTTCTTGCCGTCCAGGCAACCAAAATAGCATTGGAATCGAGATTTCGAACGCATATTACCCCAAATATCAAGATTGGTACGTCAAAAATGGGTTCGGAGAGCGCCCAATCATCCAAAATGCCAAGGTTCACGGCCAAAATATGCCTGATTTTACAGGGTTTTACCCCGTTCAGTTGGAAGCTTTGAAGGCATTGTGGAAATCTTTGCATTTAAACCTCGATATTCCCTTAAAATGCCCCCTAAACCCTGATGGATCTGCCAATGAAGGGGTCGATTTGGAGTCTACACAGGGCAAATTCCGCGGATTTAACAATCATTACAACTACACTAGAGGCAAGATTGACTGTGGCGGGCTCGATATGCTCAAATTGTTGGAAGAAATCAAACAAGATTTATAATTTTTGAAGATTTGTTCGTTATTAGACGTCAATATTATAGTTAGTAGTACCTTATTGGGGGGAATCCGACGATGACACACGAAGAATTGCGTAGTCGCATTGAAAAAATGCTAATAATGCTTGACAAAAAGATTGAAACTGCTAAAATGAAGGTGGAAAAGCTCTGTGAAACCACAGGATGCTTTGAGGAACTATGTAATGATAATAAAAAAACCACCCAATCAAACGGCGTCGATGATCGCGCTGGTTAAAAAATGGAAGAAATTTCTGCTTGAGAACAGAAAACCGACAATTAACATCTTTTTAGACATGGATGGAGTGCTCGTGGACTTTGACGAAGCGATAAAGAGCACAATTGTAAACAATTATGAGCAAAATGCTACCAAACTTCACCCTAGAAGTCCTTCCCGTAGGAAAGCGCTGCGAAAATTTCAAGATATGGGCTACACCCCCCAACAAGTAGCCGATTTATACGATGCGGTGAACGAAAAACACAAATTCGGGCAAGAATACACCAAAAATGAACGTATTTTCCGTGATTACTTCTATGCCATCCTCACAAACAACAAAAAGTTGTGGATTGAGATGAAAAAGCTTCAAAATAGTGCCAAACTAGTGAATAATGCCTTTGAGATGGCAGATAACGTCTATGTTTTGTCGGCGCCGGTAGATAAAGCTTCCCGCGAGGCCAAAAGAGAGTGGATAGCACAACATTATCCAGCTATTAGGCCCGAAAACGTCTATTTGGCGGAGGATAAGGGCGCCAAGCTGTTCGATTTGATCAATCGAGGGGAAGTTGGCGATGAAGACATCAATATTTTGGTTGATGATCGGCCTAGATTCCTTAAAAGCTTCTCTGGAGCCGGCGGAAAAGGGGTGGAGTACGATTACAAAGCATTTAATGATGCAATTGATAAGTTAAAAGCTTTAGTTCATAACTAATTAAATTACGCTCTTGAATCTTCATATTTTGGGTTTTAGAGCCGAAATTGGGCCTTTTTCCTTAAAAAGGCCCAAAATACGCGAAACGGGAAGAATATTATGGTATTAACACGAAAAGCTCTTTTAAAAATCATAAAAGAAGAGCTTAGTGCCTTTGAAAATCAAATTAGCCCTTCAAATCAAGCAACGCCCTTAAAAGAGGTCGAGCCGGCGGGTGACTTCAAAGAAATGGGCGCCATGTTACAAAAAGCGGACCCCGTTCTCGATCAGCTTGCAATGAAATCCGCCGAGACGATGGAAAAGCAATTAGAGCCGCTTTTAGTACCGCACCTGGCGAAGCTCGCCAAACAGACAGGCTTAACCCCAGAAATAGTTAAGCCGATGCTTCTAAAGAAAGCCCTGGCGCTCTTAAGCGGCGGCGGCGAAGACCAATAGCAAAAGGAATAAAATATGAGTGATTTTGACTTTATAGACCATTACGGAGGACCCACAGAGGTTAAACATGAGGACCAGCTTGCAGATAATGAAGCGGTTTCATCGTTAAATTGTGCGTTTGTGGGATTTGGTGGAGGAGGTGGAAAATTAGCCAAGGCTTTCTTAGATCTAGGCTTCAATAAGACCCTTCTGATCAATACAACCACCAAAGATCAGCCCCAGGGGATCGACCCCAAGCATCTCGTGCTGATTCCCAACGCTGATGGTGTGGGAAAAGACGTCCAACACGGCAAAGATGTATTCAACAACGCTAGTGCTGTTGTTGAAGATGCCTTACGCACCAAACTAGGTAAAGTAGACTGGATTTTTGTCCTTGCCGGTGGTGGTGGAGGAACTGGGAGCGCATCACCAGCGCTTCATGACGTCTTCGAACGTTATTTAACGTCAGTGCAAGGAAAGGGGAAAGTGGTTTATATCGTTTCTTGGCCCTCGGCTCAAGAATCCCTTAACCCCACTATTGTTAGTAACGCTTTATCCCTGGTTAACGATGTTGCACCCCACCCGCACATTTTGATTGACAATGAGCGTCAGATTCAACTGCTTCGGGGCAAGGTGGGTATTCTTAATATGTATCCTGTCGCGAACACCGCATTTGCGAAGCTGCTTGCACAGGTTCTGAAACTCTCATCGGAACAATCTTCTATTCAAAGCTTTGACTCTAAAGATTTGGAGAAGTGTTTGGGGGTTAATGGTCGTATTTTCATTGGTACCACACTCGCGTCTGATCCGGCGGCATCTAATTTGGGCGCCACCATCTTCCAAAACTGCTCTACACGATCACCGTGTCCTGAGCCGTCTGGGAAACCTTCGACTGGGGCTATGCTTCTGGTTTGCACACCTGAAATGGCTTCCGATCCCGAAGTAAGCAAACATTTGGATGCCGCGATCTCTTATGTGGGCGGCAGAACGCAAACATTGTTTTCGGGCGTCTATATAAAAGAGGAGCTTCCGGGTTTGATCGCCATACTTTGTATGAGCGGCCTCCCAAGTAAGTAAAAAGGAATTGTTATAATGAAATTAACAACCAAGAAATTAAAACAACTGGTTCGAGAGACATTGGCCGAAGCGATTCAAGCAGAATCGGACGAAAAGTGGATGCAAAAAGCTTTTGCGAAAAAGAAGGGATCACTGCATCGTGATCTTGGAGTCCCCGAAGACAAAGATATTCCAGTTAGTAAAATGGCGGATGCTCTTAGTAAAGGCGGCAAAGAGGAAGAGAAGGCGCGCGCGGCAGTTAATGCCAATCCCGACAAGTACGGCAGCATCAAGGATGTTGGTGTAGAGAAAAAGGATTAAGAACAATGACGGTCGAATACAAAGATCTTAAAAGGATGGTAAAGGAAGCCATGTTTATCGGTGGTGGCATTAATGAGCCCTCTGCACCCGAAGGCATCCCCCACAGGGAGCCCGCAGCCGATCCCACCAAGGACACGGGAGATCCGAAGGCTAATGAGCTGTACGACCTCGCATATGAAGCCAGAGAGGCCACAGAGCGCCTTATAGTGGCTTTGGATGACTCCTACTATGACAAACCCTATGAACACGCTTTCAAGGCCACTATGGCGCTTAGAGACGTGCTTAACAGCATCCTCGATCTCGGCGCAAAACCGCCTCCGGAGAAGCTCGTTGTAGCTCCTGCTCGAAGAGGCCAGAAGTATTTTGGTACGGCTCCTTTTCGGTCTGGAGATTCTGATGGCAGTGGAGAGGGTTATTAAAAATGTATTTAACTTTGGAGAATCTCCGGCAAATAATACGTGAAGAGGTAGAAGGTGAAGAATTAGCGCCCCTTCTTCATCAGGTAATCTCTAAATTAAGTGATATAGATACCAGTATCGACTATCTTTCTTCAGCATTGACTGGTGAGGACCCCCTTGACATTGCAATCGGCCACTATGGTTTGGGGCGGCATGCCAAGCCCAGTAGCGCTGCGTCATCACTACAAAACTTAACCAAAGGAGATAAATAATGTCAAATTTTTCTTTTAAAGAATCGAAAGCCAAACTACAAAAGGTAATTGCAGAACAACTCTTCTATAGAGATTTTTATCGTGCTTCGGAATTGTTCGCCTTCCACGAAAATAGAGACGACGTCACACCCAAAGATGAGGAAACTACCGATGAAACTAACAAAAAATAACCTCGATGCACTAATTCGGGAGACATTAGCTGAATGTAACTCTGTTCTCTTAGAAATGCCCGAAACCAATCAGATTATGGGTGACGAGCATCGTTCGGGTGATAAAAAAGGCCAAGAAGGCACAGGCGCGAAACAAAAGCTCTTTCATATGTCCCAACAGGCACAACAACTGCATGATATGCTTGCAGACAACGCAGACCTAGAGGAATGGGTACAAGATAAATTAGCTGTCGCAGCCCGGGATCTTCGTAGTATTTTCGATCATCTCGTGTATAGTAGTACAAAAAGCCGCTCACTATAAAATATATCTTTCCCTTACCCGTCTTAATAGTAATTAACGTGAGGGTGGGGGTATTTCTAAAATTCACGATTCATTCCTGGCAGTTTTTGCTAAACGGCCCGGGCCAGGAGATATTGTTATGGACAGGAAGCCCTTGGAAGGGACTGTAGTTCAGAACGTTGGTATGGCCCTAGAAATAAAGAAAGAAGTAAAAATGGGTTTAACCTTGCGCGTTGCTCGTATATATTGGTTTGGTACGGTAGAGAACTTAAATCAAGACAATGAGCAGGTTTTCGCCCGAGAAAAGGATAAAACTACGTGGGTCCCCCTCTCTAGTATCAGAGTCGTTAAAAAAGCTATTAGTGAATAAAATCACTACTTAATCT
>Ga0098061_1001463_pt1 | contig 11425 bp, 9 predicted proteins | sample 22_taG_FD_92579 | JGI IMG/M metagenome (GOLD analysis project Ga0098061, IMG submission 92579) | Marine viral communities from the Subarctic Pacific Ocean - 22_ETSP_OMZ_AT15343 metaG | ecosystem: Environmental > Aquatic > Marine > Oceanic | place: Subarctic Pacific Ocean | collected 2015-01-20 | reverse complement strand
GAGAATTAGATACTCCATGAGGCTTAAAAGTATCTTTCAAGACAAAGCTACCTGTCGGTGCAGGCACACCTATCTCTACACGTGAAGCTGTAAGATAAGAAGACATGAAAAATGGTCTATTAGTCGGTATACCAGCGAAATTAACAGAACCAGCAGTGCCGGCCATGGTACCGGACATATCAACCATTGATGAGACATCATCTCTTACAATCCTAGAAGACTGCAAGGTTTTCTTTGTGGGTCCACCATATTCCTTAATTCTAAACAATTTATTAGGTCTAATTCCAACAGTTCTCATTAGAGATTCTATTGAGTGAATAGTACCTTTAGATCTCATAATTTCACTAAGGTTGGCTAGTATTCTACGCCATATTTCGTTCTGCACACTCTTGAGGGAGTTATCTACAATCTCATCATTAGCTAGAACGTTTTCACCTCTAATAAATTGATTTACGGATGTGTTGGTAAATTGGCTTGGTAAATCAAAACCATAGTATTGGCCAATAAACCTTAGGAACTGATCGGATACCGTATTATCACTCGTGTAGTCAACTTCCAGCATCTTTGAAAAATGGTCAATGTGCATTTTTAATTCATCAAAATGCTTAGCATATACGTACAAAAGGGACGCAACTACAGTTGATGAAGGAAGTTTTCCACCTCCTGGGAAGTTATTTCTAGCCTCATAAGAATTTCCAGTATCGGCCTCTTCATTTTCAAAACCCTCAAAAAATGCAGCGTCTTCAAAATAGTGCCTAGGTATTAATCTTGTTATTAAATTTGGATTATTTGCATCATAATCATTTGCTAAAGATAATAGACTAGAGTTTAGTGACGTTAGTCCAGAATTTGCAGGAAACAAAACTGGACAATCTGACTCATTCTCTAATAGCATAGGATTGCTAATACCCCTAGGAGTGTTGTTCCTTAGCGATGCATTATAATTTGTAACTGTTGAATGCAGGGATTTTCCGGAGTAATCTAGGACTAAGCTATTTCCAGCAAACGAACCGGAAGGTTCGTTGAACTTAAAGTATAATTTTAGATCTTTATTTGGAAAAATAGGCCTATTTTCGTAGGCACTTATTAGAGATGGCTTTCTAATAGAGTGAAATATTCTCAATTCATCTAATGCGCCAGAGAGTATTTGATTGGCCGTTATCTTGTGTGAGTTAGTAGCATGATCAGTCAATAAGCCGGAGGAGGCCGGAGTATGATTTCTTCCTGTTCCAATTTGTAGCGAAGAATTTTGAAAATCTATTGGCCCAAGGTGTGCATAGGATGATGTCGACATCAGGGCAGACCCAGAATACAATTCTAAAATATGGCCGCCGGTTTTGTTTTCCCTGTTTAGTGTTGCGACTACATGTTGGAAACGCCCCTTGTTCAGAGTCATTTTAGCACCAAGGTCCGCAGAACCAGACCTAGCTAACATAACCATAGAACAATCAGCAGTTGATATAGAGTGAGATAGAGAGAGGGTTATTCCATTGCTTCCGCTTAGTTTTTGTAATATAATCTGATCTTCGTTAACTTTTTCAGGTACAAAAATCTTAAACTCAAAAGTCATCGACTTTTCAACTGGGTCTAAACCTGACGCACCTGATGTATCTCTCGAAAGGGTAGGGTTTTGAGATCCTTTATAATCATTGACGGTTATTGAAGAAGATAATGTTGTATCGAAAAAGAGGTAATTTTTACTCTTAGGAAACTCGTTTAATACATGTTTTTCAAAACCGGTTAATTTGTCCTCAAAGGCCTCGAGTTCCTTTCGTGTTCCATCAAAAGGAAATTCATTTATCATCAAGTCAAACGCATTGTTAACTTTTGCCTCAGCTGATCCAAAAAATGTATGATTTTGAAATTGGCCGTAATCTACAGATATTTGCTGCGTTGATTTCAGGCCTGTACCAGGTGCATCATAACGAAAAGATGATGAACTAGTATTGTTAGTACCAGAAAGAACTTCAGCAGTTTTTCCAACTATTCTTGTATTAGAAATAAGGTTGACTATATTTCTTTTTGTGAATAATTTTTCGGCCATTAGGCTGTGATCCTGAATCTAGAATTTGATACGGACTCTATTGAGCGTACGCCATGGTCTATAACTAAAAGTTCTATTTGGTACGACCTTCCAATAGGTAAGTTTTCCATATGGAATTCAAAATAATATCCATCGGAATCCGAAGAGAGTCTTGTTCCATTTCCTTTTTCAACAAATGGAATTATTATTTGTCTATCGTGAGCATCAACTATTCTGTAGTATAATTTTCCGACATAGCTATTGGTCTTTTTGTTATAAAAACGAGATGCTTCTTGATCAGAGGGATCGTTTATAAACACTCTAATTTTTGGCTCATCATCGTGGTTGTAATCATTTTGCAGGTTTACACACGAAAACTGATAATTTTTTGGAGTACCGGAGTAGGCTACCCTATTGATACTCTTAATTTCTAAACTACCGGTGTGATAACCTACAGTTTCGTCTATTGATCCCCAATACTCTTCGAAGACTAAGCTTCCACTATTAATAAAGAAGTCCTTGACAGTAGATTTTCCGGCAGCTGTTGTGCCTGATAATACGAGATTAGACTCGTTAGATGCCATCAAGAACGATGCTGAGTATACACCTGTCTGTGAGATCGATCCCACTTTGTGTTGCGACGCGGTGAACACTCTTTTGAATGACCCTGTTCTTAGCGTAACTAACATACAGTTATCACCACTAATATCAGAAAGGACCCCAGCGGACGAAGTTAAAACATTTGATGGAATACCTCTGTGGTAGTTTTTCAAGAATACAGAGCCGCTGAGGTCAAAGAAGAAGTTTTCATGATGATCTTCGATGGAATCATCAAATGTTACTACTAGCCTAGGTCTTATAAGGGGGTTCGTCACATGCCTAGACGCAAATCTCTTAACAAACCTAGTCTTACTATCTGTCTCTTGTGATCCAGAGTATGAAAGTCTAAAACCATAATCCGGTACCTGTTCTGCCAATGTAGCAGATAGTATTGTTGTAACATCAATATCTAGGTCTTCATCACCTACGGTAAAAGCCTGGGCTTTGTGAAGGATTTGCTGGGCACCATTTCCATCACTGAGGTTTCCTGAACCTACAATGTCAATATCATTTGAACCTAGCAAGCCTTCTTTATTGGCCCCCTCGAAAGTCCATGCATTCACAGTACTGTTACTAAATGACGATGTTATAAAATTAGCGGAACCTATATCATTGAATAACGCAACATCTCGACCAATACCTTCATCGAATGATTTGGACAACGGATGAACAACAATGTTGAAATTTTCTGGAACTGTTCTTCCAGAAGATATATCCGTCATTTGTAGCTTAGCAGTAAAGCTTGAGTGACTTGGGTCCAATATTGAAGAAGTTAATGCACGGAGACGTTCGAGATCAAACTTCACCAATAATCTAGACAGCTCAATCGGTTGATTACTACCGGTTAAAAATGACTCATCATAGAGCTTAAAGAGGTCTAGAGTTGACGCCCGGCCTAGGTTAGCATCTTTGACACGAAATTTGTTGTTGACAATTTTATTCGTTATGTAGGTATCACTACTTGCCGTTATCACTAGGTACATGTTTTCTCCTACGACGCGTTGCCAATTATATCCGTTGATGGATATCTTAATTCGAATATTGAACCGGGAGGTCCTACAACCATTCCCTTTACAGTGTTGTTATCAATATTGTATGACGTACCACTGTACGTGTGACTTCCGTCCTGACCGAATATATTCTTTATTTTAAGTTCGTTCAGGGAAAGAACTCCGGGAGTGTTTATAATAATATTAGTCATGTCGGCCATAATAAGTGGTTCATCAATCTGAAAATTTTCTATATTAAGTAAATTTCTAAGACTTGAAATAACGTCCTGTATTACTAAGTTTTTATTTGATGAAGGTGTAGTAACTATATCAAACTCTACACGATAATTTATTACTCGTGCATCTAATACATCGATTGCGTCAGAAATTAATCTATATTCATTTAGGAGCGTTCTCATATTTTTCTTTAATGCATCCGGAGCTATGGACAATTTATTGTTTCGATCCCTTGCAATAACAAACACCTGGGTGGATAACATATTATTTGGATTAGAACGTATTCCGGCCCTAAAAACTCGGCCAAATTTTGATGGAAGAGTGTAGATTCTTGCTAATAGGTCGTTCTTGTTTACTATTCTTGACTGCAGTTGACGACTAAGACCTATTATATTTCTCACCTCGGCCACCGAAGGGGCGGGAGCACCACCTCTTGCTGGTTCGATATTCGAAACATCTATGGATCGCCGGACAAGACTAGCATCCTCCGGGCGTCTTGTGGAACTGTCGTTAAATACCATTATTAAATTTTCAATATTTCTAATTGATCTTGCAGGGACATTATGTTTGAGACCGCCACCATGGCGGTACTGAACTGAAATGGTAGTGTTTTTTGGAGATATTCCCAAAGTCTTGGTTTTCAATAAAGAATTTGGATCTATTGAAAAACGTGGAAATGTTTTCTTACCATACAGTGGTAGCGCTAACTCACTAGGATCGGGTATTATATCATCCTCTAGGGTTTCAGCATCTCCACCACCAAATTGAATTGTTGTTAGTCTAGAATTTATATCGTTTCGGGCTGTAAACCGGTATGGTGCTGGAAGTATTTCTAAGTTTTCTTCAACAAGCTCATTGTCGCTCCCCATGTTTGCTACACCCCTATAGACACAATCCTGTGAGAGTGCCTCAACTTCATAATAGGTGTTACCATCACTATCAATAACCGAAATGATTTCAGATACATTTGCGCTTGGAAGAGTTATTTTCCTAAATGGAACATGATTACTCGAGATATCAAAACTTTTGATTACCTCCTGACCGGAAAAACATATACCTGTTAAAGATACAGTGTATGTTTTTGGAGAACCATCAGAATTTGTCGTGTTTATAGAGGTATTTGCAATAAAATTAAAGCCGTCTGAGGATAATTTTGCAAAATCCAAGTCTTTATTCAAAGTGAATGTTATACCATTACCTGAAACAAAGGTACCTTCTGCAATTTTAGGCATTAGTTTTATACTAGGTCTATATTTGCCATCTATTGACTCCGCTGGAATCTCTAAAAAGAAATCAACCTCTGCAGTCGCTGGACTAGCTGACGGAATTTTTACGCCCAACCTTTCAGCGTGTGCCTGTATATTCTCTGTTTCTACGGCCGTCCTATAATCAAGTTCATTATACTGGTGGTCTAGATAGTAGGACATTGTGTCGCCGACAAATGCAGCTAGATCTAACAGCATACCACCAACTGAGGCCTCAGAGAAGTCACTTATTCTATCAGGGAAGTATGTCTTCGCGTAATCTAAAAGATCAGCACGAAAAGATCTAAAATCCTTTACAAGGTAATTTCGGTTTCTTTCCTTTATAATTTTCTTCTTTACATCAAGAGCCATTGTTCATGTCCATTACATTATCCTGCAGTGTAAATTATTAATTCTAATATTTTTCCATTAACGCGAATCGAAGGTATGTTGTATGTAACCCTAATTCCAATTTTTGCTACCTCTTTATTATCACTATGCTCGGTAAACGATTCAAAAGTTTGAAGATCTATATATGGCATATATTTTGATGTAGTTTCCTTAATACGTCGGATTGCATCCTCAGTACCCACATCAGATGTTAACTCAAATGCCAAAGGAGACAAATTGGCCCCAAAATCAAACATACCTAATCTTTCTCCGTGATTAGTCTGTAGCATATTTCTAAAATTGTCAGATACCTGATTAGACAGAGACTCGTGCATATCAAATATGTCACTTTTATCACCTAAGCTTAGGGGAGTCTTAAATCCAATTGGAAATTGTTCCAGCAAGGCTTCGGCTCGAGTTTTCTTTTTTTCTCGAGTCTCACCTACTGATTTAAAATTATATGTTTTTCTAATACCTGACTTCACGTTACTATCATAAACTTTTTCAGTAATTAAGTAATACGAAAGTAAGAATCAGGCTCATATGTTTTTCAATTTTCAAATTGGTATGTAAGGTGCAATAAATACTGGTTTCCCTGGAAACGCTAAACCTGCTAATAGTATCTGTGGTGCTATTGCTAAAAATATAGAGTTAGTAAATTTTCTTGATATTTGAGCTGCTTCGCGGCTCCCCGTTGCTTTTTCCAAAAGAAGGCCAAGTGTTTGAGTCGGGGCTAACACACTGGCCCCAGGTGAGAAGTATGATGCAGCAGATCGTGGAGTAAACAGGGCCGTGTTAAGATCACCTATATAGGCATCCAAAAGATCTTTCCAAGACTCCTCGGTCTGTTGGTCTACGCTAGAGTTTCCTGAGGCATAATTTGGTAAAACTAGCCTAACAAATTGATCTGTAGATATTGTACTTGGAGATGATATCATACTTGCCAATAATAGGGCAGAAAAGTCTCCATCAAAAAATTCTATAAAACCCGGAGGATCATCATTGGAAAAAAACAAATGATCAATATCCCCGGTGCCATTTGGAAAATTTAAACTAAACGAATTCTTGTAAGGATTAATTCCTAATGTTGGTGGGGCCTCAACTAATATTGCATCAGTTAGGTTGACACCGTCCCGTGGGGTAGCGTCAATAAAATTTGCACCTACTAGGTTTGCTTCCGTAAGGTTTGCATCCGTGAAATTTGTACCAGAAAGGTTGGCTGAACTAAGGTCTGCACCTGCTAAAATAGCATTTGATAAATTTGCTCCTGTTAAATTGGCACCTGATAAATTTATTCCGGTTAAGTTTCGAACAGAACGTGGTCCGGATATTTCCATACCTGAGAGATCTACGCCGGATAAATCTCCAGGGGTGCCGCCGCGACCGTAAACATTTAACTGGTGCTGGTTCAATATATTATTGATTTCACTCCGGGTCGGCATATTACTTCACTTTTGTAACACGGCTCTTAAAGGACTCTAAGCTGGCCCTTAGTCGGGCTGCAGCAGAATTTATCTGTGGTAATGGGCCTCCGAAATTTCCAACGGCCGTTGATAAAGAATCTAAAAACGCACCGAGACCTTCTAAAAAGTCATCACCCAGCAACATGCTTTGGTTACCGCCGTCGCCGATCACAACCTGATTTTCAGATCCGGAACCAATGATAACCTTAGGTCCATCAACAATAATTGTACCGTCAGGTTCCATTTGAATTAGAGCCCTATTTTCTCCCTCTTTTACTACTCTTATAGTACCAGATTCACGAGCAACTAGCCTAATGTTGTTACTTTTACTAACTACAAATGCATCGGCTAACACTTGCTCGGTCGACGTTGTTTCTGAATAAGGCTCTAGGGAGAAATTCTCATCACCGTTAGTTTTCATCGAGATGTATATTCTACTAGCATCTGATGAAAAATCAGGATCTCCCTCGTTGGGCCGATACGTAGAATTATTATCAGCTCCCGATTGTTGTGTTCGAACAAAATCCTTATTTGTCTCAGGTAGTCCTCTTGTATTTTCAATTACCATAGGAGAAGTTACTGACTCAGGTACTGCACCTCTTCCAGCGACTAGATCTATGGTTCCGGCTCCTAAAAAGTCTGTAGGTACAGAGGTAGTGCTAGTAGAAGTTTGCTCAGTTGGGGTCGTAGAGAAGCCCCTATCTTGACCCAAGCAAATCAGTGTATTATTGGAACCTTGTAATACAGTATCCCCGGGGCGCTTAGTAAACCGCGGTACCGGTTCTGTGGTAAACGATGCCACAGAGATAGAATTTTGATATATACGATCAAAAACATTTGTTCCAGACTCTGTTAATTGTGAAGGCTGGCCTGGTTCTGTGGATGCTTGTTCATCGAGGAGTGTAAGACTACCGATAACATCAGACCCGTTTTGGAAGCCTGGTTTTGGTACCGATGATGTAGAAGAATTTCTTTCAGATAGTCTAGTTCTTCCAGAAGACGAAAATTTACGATCACCATGTGTATAGTTTACATCATCGACGTGATTTGGTTCAGGTATCCTGCCAAGCCAATAACCAATATTTTGGCCTGTCCCTAAGGTTTCGAATATTACCCATACTTGTTCCCCAGGTTTTATCGGTAAAGATAGGTGTGGCTGGAAAAGAGGATAACATAAAATTTTAGATTTGTCTCTAACTCCCTCTGCATTTGATATTAAAGAAACTACTAAAGAATTTCTTGGAGCATCCAGAATAAACCTAGAATTAGTTACATTTTCCGATATTAAGCGAATACTATCTTCGGTCAATATTGATGGATCCGTTATTACCTCGATCGCCACGGCCCTGTATAAAATATTAACAGGACGTCGCCCAGTAGGGGAAGCTATTCTCGAGACTGTCTCAACCATGTTGTCACTTTACGATTTCATTAAATATATCGTTAGGATCAATTCTAGTCGACCGCTCTTCTGATTTACCTATTAATTCAGCTAGTCGAAGAATCTGCTCGTTTGATTTGCACATTCTTTCTAGATACTTAGACATGGTAGGACCAATTATGGTATGTTCGGTCATACCTCCATGCATTTGCTTGTATGCCTCGGTAAACAACATAGCGGCATTTTCTCTATCTGTAACGGCATTTTCATAGATCTCTTTCCAGAGCATTTTCTTTTTATCTTCTGCCGTATCAATAGAATCCAACAAGTCAGCGAACTGTCCAATTTTTTCCTGAGTACTAGATAATTTTTTTTCTAGGGATTCAGTTTTTTTAGGTTTTGTCATTTATCCACCAAAGTACTCAAAGAAGTCTCTATTCTTAGTTATCTTCCTATAAGACTTTCTGATAGAACCCATTGCAACAGAGAGTTGTTTTGGAGTTAATCCGGATATTTCTCTGATGTACACAAATATAGCGCGCTTATTGAGAAATTCTAGGTTATCCATTGACTTAAAAATTGTTATTACTGCATCAATGCATAGGGCTTCATTTTCGACACGAGTTGTTTTCTTTATCTCAGATAAGATATCCATTATCTCGTTTCTAAAGCCCTTCATGATCATAATTTCATCAGGGCTAGCCTCTATCTTATAGCTAGCAATCTTATGTGCATCTGCCTTAGAAATAGATCCGATATCATCAACACTGATGTGTCGCTTATTTTTATTTTGTTTTTTCTTTGCATTGCCTATGAGCCAGTTTTTAGCAACAACGTTAAAATATGAGAATGCCTTAGTTCCTTTTGACTCATCCCATTTGTGAATTGTTTCATAAAGATGGGCAATGCAGTCATTTTTTAAAACTTCAAAAGGTTCATTTGGAGCAGCAAAACCATAAATAAAAATCAAATTTTGCACTAACTTGTCATATGCCGGCAATATTTCCTTCACATAGATTTTATGTTTTTCGGCTCGTTCTTCTGTGCTTTGAAATTTAGAAATAGACTCCTGTGTTTTCATACTGAAATACACATTAGACTTTCCCTTTTTTCGGCGTTTGATTTTTCTCTTTATTATTTTTGTCACTACTGCTCGTCTTGACCACTATCAGGTTCTAAAACAGATATCTCTTTTTTATTTCCATGTTTAGTAGCATTAATCAATTTATCCGCAATTACCATTATAGAATCTCTAGATTTCTTTATATCAATCTGAACTTGCCTAATTTGTGGGCTGTCATACATTAGTGGTATTTCAAGAATTTTATTAATTGAATTATAGCTATTATCGATAATATCGATTGATTCCTCAATAGCATCCTGCACTCGTAGAATTATTATTGCAAATTTAAGACAATAATATACAGCTATACAGAATAATAAAAAAACTACTAGTAGTGATACAATAGCAAACATTTTATCTCAAATAATCGCCAAGAATTTTATTATAATATCCAACAATTGCACTCTGAGAAAATTCTTTTTTCAGCGTTTTAGAAAGATCTTTAGCCCAACCAGTAGGAGTAGCCGGGGATTCGCGAAACTTTTTAATGCGCTTTTTAGCATGGGCTTCATCTGGTTCAGCCCATTTTGAACCCTTTATCCAGATATGATTGTCTATTCTCGATGGGTGAACGTCCCTGAGGGAATAATCTACATTAATAAACTTTCCTCTTTTTAGGAAGTCTAAATGCCCAGACCAATTAGTTGCGATTACTGGAAGTCCGCTTGCAGCTGCCTCTAAAAGCGGTAACCCATAACCTTCACCCCTGGTTAATGAAACTAGTGCCTTTATATCTGGGTGATGGTATAGTCCTGCAACTTCTTCAGATGTCATGGCGCCATGTAAGAGATAAAACCTTGGGAACATCTTGGTACCTCGTAGTTTTTGCACAGCAGTATCAACAGTTCTGTTGGTTACAAACTTATCAATTTTGGTATTTTTGCCAGAATTGGTTTTGATTATAATACCTACGTCAGGGTCATCTGCAAACGTTTCGGCAAATATTTTCATAGTATTAAAAAGATTTTTTCTATCATTTTGTGGATTGTCACCAGTCAATTGACCAAAGACTAAAAAATTAAACTTTGTTGAGAAATTTATATCAGGTACTTTTATATCCTTATTGTCGATTGATTCATAATATGATTCAGGTATAACATGAACCGGTTTAATAGGTTTACCTGTGTTCATTATGGTGTTCAAAGTATGGCTTGATGGAACAACAACACAATCCATTCTATTGATACACTCAATCCATGCGGGGTTACAAACATCTGTCTCTACCAAGGCAGTAACACCAATATTTTTTCGTGCTATGTTGGTGTCCCATTCATTAGGAAGCTGAACTTGGACAGAGAGATCAAATTTCTTATCTTTAGGCCACACTGACCTCTTCATAATTTCTTTGGTAATTCCATCTTCATGATCTGGGTTTATCATCCACGGTGTCATTCCCCATGAAAGGACCTGGGTATATAGGTCGATCTCTTCATGAGAAAGTAACCACTTGAATATTTGCCTTGTATGACACCCATAACCTGACATTGTTAGGAGCGGACCTCTTATAATGACTTGTTTTCTCATGTGATTATATTTCCCTTACCGACCAGCGATCATATCTAGACTCCCAATTTTCAACAGTGTCCTTCATGGATTCATGCCATAGATCTATGGTTTTATCATAAGAAAATTCAGACAGCGCATACTGTCTAGCTTTTTGGCCTAGTTTTTCTCGTTTTTCTGGGCCATACTCATGCATCTCTAATATTGCATCTGAGATAGTTTCAACGGAAACATAGTCCTCATATATATAAGGTACCTGTTGAGATCCTACCATTGTCTGGAGCTCAACATCTAGCGCAATTCCATTATGCGAGCCATCACGGTGGTCAACTACCTGCCTGGTTAGTCCACCAGTTTTTACTGCGATAATAGGTGTGCCAGTTTGCATTGCCTCTAAGGAAGGAAGGCCAAAACCCTCTGCGAAGCTTATCATAATATATGCATCGGCTATGTTATGTAATACATTGATTTG
>Ga0098061_1001462_pt1 | contig 11426 bp, 7 predicted proteins | sample 22_taG_FD_92579 | JGI IMG/M metagenome (GOLD analysis project Ga0098061, IMG submission 92579) | Marine viral communities from the Subarctic Pacific Ocean - 22_ETSP_OMZ_AT15343 metaG | ecosystem: Environmental > Aquatic > Marine > Oceanic | place: Subarctic Pacific Ocean | collected 2015-01-20 | reverse complement strand
CCTACTGCATCAAAATACTTTGCAATATATTCGTTCCAATATGCACCACCTGCTCCAGGACTAGATTTAGATGCAGCAAAAGCCCAAACACCTTTTTCCCATTTAGGATTATATTGTGATGATGTCCGTTTATCACCTGTTGGTGCATCATACTCATTTTCTGTTAATAAGTTATTATCATTTGATCTAGTTTTACCTTCAAATAATTGTTTGTATCTTTTTCCTAAATTCATAATTTTCTTCTTATTATATATAAATATGATTATACATCAAATCTTTTATATAATTCTAATACAATTCTACGGTATCCATCATTATTAGTTAACAATAAACTATTACTATAATTTTCCCATGTAATAATAAATGTTTTATCTAATACTCCATTATTAACTTTTTTAATAATTTCATTTAATGCATTTACCGTATATAAAGTATTTGTATCTTTCTTTCTATGTATTAGTATTGTATTTGGCGTTTTTTTATAATCTTCAGTAGGGTCTACATTATATGTAACATAAACATCATTTGGTTTGTCTGCATCATTAAATACAAAAATCTTTTTTTCTACTATATTATAGCTTTGTTTAACATAATCTATAATAAGATTTAAGTCTTTTCTATGTGCGAATGTACATAATAAGTTAGTTCTTGCCAAAATTTTCCTTCTCGTTTTATTCTTATTATAAATATCAACTTTTACGCTGAAACCGTAACTATTCCGCCTCTCCTTTTGGAGTTTGGTTTGGCATATATGCTCCAAAAAATAGTTCAAAGTCATCTGTAAAAGTCGGGGCTTTACCTTTTTGTCCGTAATCAGATGTCCATTGGCCATCAGTAAATCTTAAAAATATTGGTATCGTAGCTAAGTCCTTACCATCACCTTTCAATGTAATATCTCGTTGGTAATCACCAAGATCATTTCCTTTTGGTGATTGTGTTTGTACATCTCCTAAAATAACTTCCATATTAGCTGCAGCTGATCGTATCATATCTATTGATGGTAATGATTGAATTTTGTTGCCACCTTTTGCCACATACAAATAAGTTTTATTTGGATTCTTATCATCTGCTCTTAAAAGATATGCTATAAACGATGTTGGATCTTCAGCTCTGCCATGTTTGCTTTTTTTAGAAGAATCTTCTAATTTATTAAATAATCTTGTTAAATGTGGATGAATATTTTTTGCTCGGTCTGCAACAATTTCTGTTTTATATATATGTCCTCCATTTCCTGAGTTCATTTCTGAATATATTTTTCTATATAGATATGGTATAGTTCCTGAACCCCTTCCTAATTTATTCCAATCTTTGTCCCATGATACTCCATCGGATTGTCTTGTCCATATAGGATTATTTAGTATCTTTTGAACTGATGGAGGTATATCACCTGCAGCCGTTCTTTCATCTATCCATTTATTTATTTTAGATACATAAGATTGTAATGCTTTATCAATACTAGAACTTGCACCCATTTTCTTATACATATAATTTAATACTCCATTATAATTTGACTCATCAACATCTAAATTTATTCCTTTATAAAACATTTCTAACATACTTTTAACGGATAAACTTCCAAATTGTCCTTTACCATATTTTAACGATATCCAAACATTTTCTTCTTCGCCATCTTTTAACGTAATAGTTACAACATCATCTGCTACTCCTAGGTCTACACCAGATGCAACTCTTTGTGCTGATTTATAGTTTTTTGGGTCATATATTCTATCTATTGCAGTTTTTGTATTTGATGCAGAACTAAATGCATCTTCCCATTGTTTATAAAATGTTTGTGTTAATGTTGGATTACCATCTTTATCTTTTTTATCAGGATTAATATAAATGTTATCATCTTTTTTTCTACCTGCTTTTTTTGCAGCTGCTGCTTTTGTATATACTGCAGATGATAAATGGTTTATTGCGTTTTGTATAGTCTTTCCTGGGTCATGTATTTTTTCTGAAACTACATCTGCTATATCTATAAATTGACCTACAGTTGAAATATCAGGTGATGCTACTGATTCTGCTCCTATTTCAATAATATATGCGAATGCTATAGCATAGAATGTTTCATGTAAATTTGTAGTTGCGACTGCTGGAGAAGTTTCTACTTGTTCTGGTTCAGGTGCTTCTTCAACTGGTTTAGCATCTAAAAATCCTTGATCTAATTGATCTAAAGTTTCTATTATAGGTTTAGGATCTATATTATTCTCTACTAGAACTTTAGATAAAACCTGTAGTTCCATTTTATTATACGGTTGTATCGCATAACCATTAGGTAGTCTATAGAACCACTCTCTTAATATATCTGTTACGTTTCTTTGCATTTATTATAAATATGTACTAACCGACTTTACTAGTCATATTTTGCATATCTTGCATAGTCTTTCCAGCTTTGATCTTAACTGGAAATTTATCATTTGTCATAGTATTTTTAATATCTAATATTAATTGTTTACCATCTTTAAGATTAAAATCAAATAATAAAGAATCATATGTATATAAAATTAATTTAGTATCATATGGTCCTAATAATGCATTAACTTCATTTATCATGGCCATATTATATTCAGTTTCCATACTCTGTAAATAATAATTAAATAATTTACTTGGATTCATATCAGACATTGCATTTCTAAATAACTTTCTTTTTAAAACAGCTGTTTCTATATATCCTTTAGATTGGAATTCTTTCCATAATTTATATGTAAAATCTCTTACCTTACCAAAGAATGGAATCTTTGCAAAATCTTTATCAACTCCACCATATAATAATCTAAACGAAATAGTTTTACTTTGTTCATATTCTTCTTTAGATAATTTATCCTTTCCGAAATATTGTTTACCTAGATATGTATGTACGGATGTTTCTGGCAACTCATAATCAATAATATCTCCTATTAATCTTAAGTGATAAGAATCATAATCTAACTCTAATAACATACCATATTCATGTCTTGATATAAATGATTCTCTAGAGCCGTCTTCTTTATTAATTGCCGCATAATTAACTCCTCCATGTTTATTAGAAGGTCGTCCTGTAGTTGTATAAATATTATATTCTGTATATGCTGTTGCTCCTACTAGATTATTTGTTTGGAATTTTTCAACAAATTTTTCATAATCTACTTTTAATCCATTTCTTTCTATACCATATAAATTATCAATAAACAATTCATTATAATATTCAAATGATTCAGATTTCTTAAAGGTTGCAAATGATTCCATAAATTTATCTTTCATTCCATTACATCTTTCATAATGTTTAACTATTGGAATATAATCATTTACATTAGTTTCATTATAATACCATTTATTGTACCAATCATGTGCATTTGTATCTGTATCTTCTAATTGTAACATTTTATTACTCTGAAAATATTCAACTAAATCTGCGTCAAATGTCTTATGATGGTAGAAATTTACAAAGCGTTTCTTACCCAAAACATAGATATCCGCCTTACTTGTAAACCTGTTTAGATGTTCGGATTCTAGGCATATGCAATCCTTATGACGGAAGGGTACTATGTATTCTTTTTTAGTATCAATTACATAAATATAAATAAAACTTATTTTATTATTTACGTAATGTCGATAAAAATCAGAAAATACTGGTATCCAAAAACTATCAGAAGTTTGTAATATTTGTTGTAATTCTTGTAACCTTGTTTTATCTTCTACTATTTTCATTTATATAATTATAATGAATTTTTTGCAAAGAACCAAATTAATACCTAGGAGACTTCCGATTAATCTGTATTTGCGTTTTTTGACCTAGCTAATTGCATTACATATTGTCCTTTTGTCAATAATATATCTTGTACTACTTCTTTACTATGACGTTTTCCTCGCATTACTCCTAATGTAGGATGAATATGATAATAACCTTTATAAGGAGTTCCATTTGATAATACAAATTCTGTACCATCTGTTAGTAAATTATTTCTTTGTACTCCTGCATTATTCTGGGATTTAATTTTGTGATGTTGTGAATGTTTTACAAGGTCTCTTAATGCATCTGATAGTCCTGCCATTTCATAATTTTTTTGAAATACAGTTCTTCTATTAGAATCTTCTACTCCAGTTTCTTTTACTTTTGTTTTTGTTCCATCAGTATATTTATCTTTAAGTGGTCCTTTTATCTTCCACCTCAATGATAATTTATCATATAAATATCCATTAATATTTCTACCATCTTTTGCTTTAACTTCCTTAAATTGTTTTTGGTCTATCTCAATTACTGGTTTAGTTATATCATTTTTTTGTTTGATAAAATATCTTATCATGTATCCATTCTTATAATCATTTGGTCCTGGTCCTGGAAGTTTTGTTATAGGCGATTGAAATTCATATAAATTAATATTCGTTAACTGGTCGTATATTAATATATCTCTGTTATCAGCTATATAAAAATCTTTAAAAGGTTTTAAAACTTTAGAGGCATCATTTGGAGAAGCTCCTGTCATTACTAATTCATGGTCACCAAAATAATGGTACGGACCTATATAGTTTTTTAGGTCAAAGGTCATCCATGTATTACCTTTAGTGTAATGTCCGAAATGTCGTTGTCCTTTTGGGTAATATCTAGATGGCATATTATGGCTCCATTCTACAAATTGTTGTTATATCTGTAATCCAATCATTTGGTGATATTGTATGCTTGGTTTTTGTTACAGTAAATACTATTTTCATTCCAGAACCATTATCGTAATACCTACTAGGAGCGAGATTTGTTTCACATGCATTACCAAATTGAATACCGGCTAGACCTTCAATAGTTGCAGATAATTCTAATGGGTACATATCCTTTCTAAAGCTTGCTTTGTCTCTTGCGGTAACAACTCCTTCAATATATGCTTTTAAATTTGTTTTAGCTGAAGTAATTGATTCATCGATATATCCTGTATCATGTATTACTTCTCGTGATTCGATTAAACCATTTAATATCTTCCCTATATTGTCAAGTTTTGTAATTTTTTTACCTTTAATAACTTCAACTGCAGTATGTTTCTTTCCTGAAGTAGCTCCTGTACCTCCCACGAAAGCGGCTGCAGCCATATCTTTTGGAACTTTACCATCTAATGATACGTTTCTAGTAGAATAATAATCAGTTGCAGTGTTTGCATTTAATTGTATTTTCTTCACGCCAGTTCCAGGAACCCAATTTCTATCTACTATAAACATCTTACCTTCTGGGTCACCAGACCATCCATAATGTTCACATTGTTCTGGTGTCATTTCTGAAACTGTTAAATCATATGCTCCTCCGGTACAATTATAAATTTCTTGGAAAATTCCATTTAAGAATTTTGATAATGGAACTTTACTTCCTGCATCACCCATTCCACCAGCACCTGCTATTCCACGTATACAATCACGTGATATTAATATATTTGCTAACTCTGCTTTGTTACCTGCCATTACAGGAGGACAGTCAAAATTTTGACCCCAGATTTTGGAAGCTCCGAAAAATCTTCCGAGCAAACCTCCTCCTGTTCCTCCATATTGTTGTTGTTGATTACTTCCCAGGATTAAAACATTCATTGGATTTGCAGAAAATATTTTATCATAAAATCTTCCAATGGTAACTTTATTATCACAAACATATTGTACTCCAGTTGTATCAACTTTAGAACCTTCTATATTACCATTTAATAAATCTTGATTGATTAATTTATTAACTATATATCCTAAAGATGCAAATATAACGTTACCACCAACCATATTATCATTTTTTGGTTCTGGTGCTGCGTTAGGACAATCAGTTCCTGCTATACTAGCTGTTCTATCCCAGCCTGGAAATGTATATGATTCATCTTCATCTAAATCAACATGATCATCCATTTTATTTTGAACGTCATAATCAAATACATCACATATATTTACGACTGTTGATTTTTCATTTAATCCTTTATAATCAGAAACAAACATTCTACCATCATCTAATAATTTTGCCATGACATTCATTTCTGTAACTAAACTTCCTTTTCCAACAGCTTTAATTGTACAATCATATCCTAAATATTCATTTAATTTAAAAGAATAATCATATACTACTCCTTTAAATTCTGTATTATTAGCTGGGCCAGAAACATTAACTCTACCATAAGAAATATTAACTTCTGTTCCTGGTATCATTAATTGTTCTTCTATTTCTTCAAAAGAAACTTTATCAAAACATTTAATAGTTAATTCAGCTTTTTTTAATGAACCATAATCACCTGACATTTCTACTTCGAATTTTGTTATTGCAGGAAGTGGTTTTCCAGATTCTGATCCATACCTTTCAGAAAAGTTTGTACCAATTTCAGCTGAAGATTCCATTTTTGTACCAACTGGCGTTTCTACTGTTTCCATTGCAACATTATGTTTGGCTTCTCCAAATAAAACATTTGATGTACCTTGACCTCCTATAAAATCTGTAACACCACGGGTTATTGTTCCAGCCCCCTCTTTAACTGCTTGCCATGTATCTAAATCTTTTGATTTTTGGTATACTGTAGAGGTTCGTTGTGCTGATATGTTTATATAACAACCTAATGATTTTCTACTTTCAACATAGTCTTTATTTCGTCTTTCCTGTAGTTCATCTAAGACAAAATCTTGAGCTGCTGAATAAAATACTCCTGCCATAATATTACCTCGATTGTTCGTTTCGCATAAGTAATTTATGTAATTCTAGTTTTGCTGGAATACGCAATCTTATTCCTGCGGGTACATGAAATGTACCTTTACCTAAATGATTTGCTTGTGCTAATACCCACCATTGTGATGCATCTTCATAATATTCATAAGCTATATTATCTAATCTATCTCCTGCACGAGTAACGATGTAATAGTCTTGCGTAGTTTTAGGAATTTCCGGTGGTAAAGATGAATTTCTTCTTTTTCTTTTCTTTTTTATATCTATCCTATCGTTTATTATATATTTATATCTGTTCATATTATTCTCCTATTAGTCAAATGGATTAAGAAAATTAAGTACTTTTTTGCCGCTTTCTTTTGAGAAAGCTTTTTCTGCTACTCCTGATATTTTACTGGATGCTGCATTATCTCCTGATTGGTCACCTGGTAAAATGAAATCTATTACATTATCTCCAGCACTTACTACTCCGTCTCCAACATCACCAAGTATATCTTTTGCCATATTATATGGTTTATCTGCTATATGATTTACACCTGGTGGTAATCCTTCTATTAAATCATCTATAGCATCAAAATTACTAGCTTTTTGTTCAACATTAGCATCTGCATTTGCTTGTACATCATCTCCTTTAAAGGTTGATCCTCCATAAAATATACCACCTCTTTGTGGTATAGAACTACCGACATATTGCAGCTCTAGACTTACTGTTGCATATTTTGGCATTCTCTGGCCAGCTGTTATTTCCCATGGAGTTTCAGAATCCATATCTACACTAAATGTTGATATATAACACGGAATATTATCATAGATATCTCCTAATGTTAAGTTTACAAATGTACCTGTATATCCATTAGAATGATATTTTGGTGCTGTCCAACCCGCAACTGTATTTATTTTATCCCACATTGGACTAAGCTCTCTTTTCGAACCTGCTGCTAATGTTAAATCTAATGAAATTGTTCTTCCCCAACCAGTTAATATTAATTTTGGATCAGCTCGTCCAATTTCTTTTTCTTGATTCCATTCTGGAGAAAAGCTATCACTTATCGAATTTATACCTGCTCTAAAGTAACATGTTTGAGATCCATGCATAGAAATATAAAATGGCACCAAATCACTTATTATTGGTGAACCTCCGACTGGTAATGCATTCAGTGTATCATGTTGGTTTGCTCCACCATATCCTAACATATCACGATTTCTTAACTTGATTTCACCTTTGACAACTGTAGAAACTGCTCTTCTAAATTCTTGTATTTTTTTAGTACCTGCTACTGTACCAGTTTGTTTTGCTGCATCTCTTATTTCAGAATAGTTCATGTAATTATATACTAAAGGTGTTCCAGCTGAAGATTTAGGCTTACCACCAATAGTTTTTGTTCCAGATGTTTCGTCTGGCCTTGCATCTGGATTCTGCATTGGATCTAGTTTAGATACAATTTCTGCATCAATTGCTTCTAATTGTTTAGATTCTTGGTCTGATATTGCAACTTGTCCTGCATCTGGTGAAGGGCCTTTTTTTGGACTAGCTGATGTATATTTAGAACTATATGATTTATCATTATATGTTGGAACCAATGAAGGATCATCTCCTCCATATATCCAAACAAATGGTGCACCAGTTGATGGATCTCCTCCTTTATACTCTTCTAATAATAAACGTAAACTTTTATAATCATGTGATGGACCTTCATCTATTTGTTCTTTAGTATTTCCTGTAAAGAATTTTAGATCTGGTGTAAAGTAATTAAAAATTGCTTCTCCGACTTGGACTTCATTTAATCCGGTAACTGGTCTTGCTGCAATTAATTTTGCTTCTTTATGCATATTAACTGGAAATCCTGGTTCAAATACTCTTTCTGCAGATTTTCTAATTTGAGGAGTATTTGTATTTGATGCATTTCCATTAGGATCTATTAATCCATACAGAGATATTCTATCATCAACATCCCAATCTTCTCCTATAACTGGTGTACTTCTTAAGAAATGTTCTAAATATCCTCCTTTTATATGCTCTATTAAAGCTGAACTTTGTATTGGATATGTTGAACTATGTCCATGTACAAATGTATGTATATGTTCAGTTAATTTTTTACTATCGATTAATGTACGTACTAATTCATTTTCTTGTTCTATAGATGTATATATATTATGTTTTGAACCTCCTATAGGCTTTCCTCTTGGACCGCTATTTGCATTTATTAGATTATAATACCCTTCTGGATATCCATCTTCTCTATTTTGATATAGATGATATTTATGAGAATGTTCTAATAAATCTTTATCTTCAGTATTTTTTGCTCTTTGATGAGTTTCTTCTGATGCATCATCTGATGTACCTACATATCTTCCGCCTCCTGGAGAATGTGGTTCTACTTGTTGTCCTCCTCCAGCAGTCTTTTTAGATACATTTTGTGCCGGAGAATTACTTTCTAAATATCTTGTTCCAATAGCAAATGTATTATCATCTGATTCTGGAGTTCCTTCATGTATAGTCTTTCCATCATCTCCTAATAAACCTGTTGTAATATCTACTTTTGGTCGTTTTAATGTTTCTGCCTCTAGAACTTTTTCTGGGGTTGTTTCTGTACTTATAAATCTACCTCCACGTGGTCCATTAGATTGAATATACCCTGATTCATAAAATTCGTTATCATTATTAGGACTAAATATATTTAATACATTCTTGACTCCAGTACCACCGGTGGTAGCATCTTTACTTGGTAAAAATGCTCCTTTATCTTTTTTATATTCTCCTGTACTTCCTGGGTTATTAAATGTCTTTTCTATAGAATTACCAGGTCTACCTGTATTTTCTAATGTTCTAGGTGATCCTGGAACATCTTCAGATTCGTATGGCGTAGTTGATGCATAATGTATTCCCCAATATGCATTACCTAAATTATCTTTTAATCCTGTTCCTGTTACAACAGTTCTTCTAATAGTTGTATAACCAATACCATATACTGATTTAGGTCCACCTGGTCCAGATAATTCTGAAATCTCTGATCCATCAAAGTTTGAAAATGCATTTTGTAATGGTTCTACAAAGTTTGATATTCCTTGAGCAATTGTTCCTAATAAATCAGTTGGTGGAGCTTGATCTAAAGATGCAGGTGCACCATCTCCAAACATTTCTATCTTTAATCTAGCTAATCTATTTTTTGTAACGGCATCTGCATCTGAGTTTAATAATTCTTTTTGTACATCTTCATACTTACCTTGAATAACTTTAGATCCATGTCTTGAATTATGAATACCTTCTGGTGCTGTTAATAAATTACTTGCAAGTCTTATTGGATTATATGATCTAGTTGGTCGAATCTTTATATTTGATTCTACATATGGATTAGATGCTTGTAATCCAACTTGTTTAATATTCCATAAAATACCTTTTGGAGATATCATAAATTTAGCAAATCTTAATGTGTCTTCTGCTAACCTAGCTGCAAATGCTACAAGTCCTCCTCTGACCATCATATTATCTGGAGATGTTCTTCCACCAGGTCCATAAAATTGTACATCACCACCTCTACGTTGTATTCCTCTTATTATAAATGGTTGGTCTGTTGCAACACCTAATGATAACCTATTTACATTTGGTGCATCATATATATGGAATTTATCATACTGCTCCATAATTTCATTTTCATGAAATGATGATATTTTATTCTGGATCTTTTCTTGTGGATATTTTCCAGGAGCTTGATTTGTTAATCCTTGCCAAGCTAAGTTTGATGTCATACTAATTAAACCCATTATCCTTCCTCTCCTGCATTACCTGCTGAAACTGCATATGATGTATTTACTTTTGTCTGACTTGCAATTTCTTCGATTACTTTATTACCAATAACAATCTGTACTGGTTTATTACTTGGTGCAGCTCCTTTCTGATTTGATGCGATTGCAGTAACTACTTCATCTAGTTTTGAAAGCATTGCATCTAATTTTTCAGCTGCGGTTGCATCATGTACAGGTTTACCAGCTTCTTCTCCTTCTTCATCTTCTCCACCTAATATGCTTCCAAGGCCACCTGATAATCCTCCCATCATACCTAAGAATGGATTACTACCTATCATATTTGCAACTACTAGTTTTTTAAATGCTTTTGAACTAAAATCTACTATTTTAGATTCTGGTGGGTCTGGCATGTTCCCCATACCACCACCAGGACCTATTGCACCATCATCCATTTTAAGTGCTCCAGCTGGTTTAAATACTGCGTCATTTGCCTTACGACCTTTTGATATTACATCATTTCCATAATTTAAGTTTGTTCCTGCTACGATTGTATCTTTATTATTAAATGATATAGCTCCTTCTGGTCCGTATAATACTCTATCACCATAACCACTACCACCAGATTTTCCTGATACTATACCATCACTCATGAATGACATACCAAGTCCAATTACTGCAGCTGCAGCCGCGGCACCTAATATCCAACCTATCCCTGGTATAGCAGCAGCACTCTTATAAGCGGCCATGGCTGCTCCACCAATTGTTTTTAATAATCCTTTACTTTGAATTGCTGCAACAGATGTTTCAGAAGCTATTTGCTGTTGTGTCCACATAGCTGTAACAGCTTTAACTGCAGCCTTTCCTTTTTCAATTATCCAACCTTGGCCAGTTACAAGATTAATCATACCTTCCCAAGCCCATGCAGCTGCTCTTTGAACGTTACTTGCAATCCTTGTTACCAAGCTAGCTTTCTCTGTAACTCCAGTGGCTTGAGCGGTTCCTAAACCTGTCAATCCTAATGCATTACCTAGCTTCATTG
>Ga0098061_1001461_pt1 | contig 11429 bp, 5 predicted proteins | sample 22_taG_FD_92579 | JGI IMG/M metagenome (GOLD analysis project Ga0098061, IMG submission 92579) | Marine viral communities from the Subarctic Pacific Ocean - 22_ETSP_OMZ_AT15343 metaG | ecosystem: Environmental > Aquatic > Marine > Oceanic | place: Subarctic Pacific Ocean | collected 2015-01-20 | reverse complement strand
TATATCAAATTCTTTAGGATCAGTTACTTCACCTTCATTTTGATATTCTTTAACAACATTTCCTCCTCCTCTCATAAATCCACCAAACCTTGCCATTAATTTACTATATGAATCATTCATACCATCAGCAAGTTCATTCATTTCTTCTTCTTTAGCATTTGCTAAAATTTGTTCACGATCATAATAATCTTCAACTTTAATTTTTTGTAGGTTTCTTTTCAAAGTATTTAAATCTGCATTATGTGCATAAGTACCAGATTCTTTATCTGGACTAGGTACCGCTCTAGCTTCAAGAATTTTCTGTATTCTTTTTTCTATTGCAGCTATTCTTATTTCTCTCGATTTTTTTCTTTCAGCATAAGTTTTACCATTATCCCCTTTAGTTTTAGATGGATATACAAAGTCTCCTTCATTAGCATCATATGGAACTCCTCCTTGATCATTCTCACTCCATTCATTTACACTACCATGTTCTGTACTTACACCAAAATTATCAGTTGGAGGTACTATACCAACATTGCCATGTATATCTTCAATTACTTCGTTTCCTTCTACATTAATAGGAATATTACCTGGTATTAAAGGAGATTGATTTTCTTGATTCTGAAATTGATCACTTATTCTTCCCATAATAATTTTTTTATTTGATTTTCTCGTTTATTATAATCTTCTTCTCTTCTAACTAACATTCCATGAGCAGCCATTTTTGGTGGATTAAACATTTGACCCATTCCCATTGTCGTACTACTTATTCCTTGACCAACCCTTGTTTGTCCAAATTGCCCTGGAAGTCCTGGTGCGTAACTACCTACTACTTCTCCAGTAGCTGCTAAAGCATCTCCAATTTTTTCAGCCTTGCTCTTCTGAAATTCAGCTAATCTCATTTTATCAGATAGTCCTTTTTGATGCGCATATGGATCATCTATAATATTTCTTTCAGATCCATAATGAACAGTTCTAGCATCAGTAGCATCACCCATTTGTAATTGTTCTATTGCTTTATTTTTTTGAGCAATCATTTGAGGACTATCCGCCATTGCCTTACCATATATATATCCAGCATCTCCTGCAATATTAGACATAGTTGAACCTAGTTTTCCAGATGGATCAATCATACCAGGAATATTCATTGCTGGTTGTTGAGTTACTGGTTGTTGAGTTACTGGTTGATTAACATTAAAATTTTGCTTTTGTAAAGAATCAGGTATACCATTACCATCTTGATCCCATGAAGGATTAGACCCAGTTGCTGCTCCTCCAGTTTGTGATCCCCAATTAAACTGATACGGAGGTGTAACTGTACCTGTATTCTGATATTCTTTTTTAGGTGCTTTAATTACTCCTCCTCCTCTTTTAGGTGCTGCTGGCTGTTGTCCTTGTTGCATAAATTGTAACCACCAAGGTTGTCCAGCTCCTTGAGCTGTTCCTTGAGGAAACATACTACTAAAATCAAAATTTTGTGCAAAAGGTGGTATAGTTGTTCCACTCTGCATAGTAGGTGTTTGTCCACTCATACCTGGATATACTCCAAGATTAGATTGAGCTTGAGTTTCTCCTTGTTTAAATGAAGACATTACATTACCAAATCCTGTTTGTTGTCCAAGATTTTGCCAATCTTCTTTTCCCCAGTCTTCTAATCCTGATCTACCTTGATACATATTAAGTTTACCAGTTGGATCTATCTTATTAACTCCACCTTGAATAGTACCTTTAGTTTGCTTTAAAACTGGTAAATCCGTAATTACATTAGTTGCGCCTCTTGTTACACCTGATGTTATAGCATCAACATCATCCGCTTGACTTCCAAATTTAGTATTACTATATTTAGGATCATAAAAATCTCTACCTACAATTGTTTCAAGAGGAGTAACTACTTGATTAAGCGCATACTTACCTATATCACCAGATACACTCCAAAATGTAGCTTTATCAAATGGTTCAGGTTCAGGTAATCTATCTCTTTTTCTACGAGCTGTAGGAGATCCTCCTTCTTCATAAGTCTCAGGTAAAGTTAAAAAATCTGATACATCTGTATTTATTAACTTCCATATTTTATTTTTTTCTTCAGTATTCTTACTATTCCAAAGACTATCTAAAAAATTAGTTGTTGAACTATCTCTTTCTACAGGATTTCCAAAATCATCAACATCACTACTAAAATCAAAATTCTGTAAAGGATTTATAGTAAATGTATCTGGTCTTTGTGTTAATCTTTCTTCTCTATCTTTCGCAAGCTTCTCTTTAAAAATATTTACTTTTTCCTCATCACTTGTATCAGTGGTTTGAGTAGTTTGAGTATTAAACAAATTACTTTGTTGTTTCTTAACTAATCCTGGTTCTTGATATATAGGTCTTTTATATTTCATTATCTAATAGAGTATGTATCTTGAGCAAATAAGAAATTAGTTACTAATCTATAATTTCTCGCATCTGCTAAGTTACTAAAAATTAAACGGATTCCCAAATATTTATCTCTAAATCTCTGTTGTTCATACCATTCTTTTGCTGTAGATACAGTTGCAGGATTTATAACTTTATCTATATAATATTGAGTATTATAAGTTGGTTCTGCCCATGATGATGTAAACATTGGAGGACGCGGTATTATATTTCTATCTACAGACATATCTCTAAAGTCATTAAATGACCAAACTCTTTCTTTTCGTGTCAACGGAGTTAATCCTGTATTTGTTACTGAATCTTGAGTCATAGTTTCAATATTCGCATCTTTATTAAAGAGAGTTAAATAGTCACTTATCTGGTAATCATTATATACATAAGCAGAATCAAATGTTGTATATCTATCTTCTACATAAGTTTCAGTAGTAGGATCATATACAAAAGCATCTGTAATAAAATTAACATTATTATATTCAGTGATCTGCATAGCATTACCCGTATTTATTGTATCAATAATATGAGGATAAGTAACTCCATAATATGTTTGATAATTATCATGGTTTTCGTTATAACCATGTTGCCATAAATATTGTCCTGAACTCACAGATGGGAAACAACATCCACTATTTAAAGCAGATAAGAAATGACTCTTTAATCCTATATAAATATTAGGCATATAAGAATGCCAAGAAGTCCAAGAACCAAAAGTAGATGAATAACTTATAGTCCATGATAGATTTTCAAATGCTGTTTCTGGAGGTGGTGGATACATACATGGCGTAGTTTCTGAATACTCTTTTATAATAGTATGAGTCGTACCTGAAACAAAGTCTGAAAGATCATCTCCAAATACGCTATTACCATGTGGATCTACATCAAAATCAGTAGTTGTTCTTTTATCATATCTAGCTTTAACTCCAAAATGTTTAAGACCTGTACCAGGCGCACTAGTAGCATTCCATGCTTGTGCTACTGTCATACCTATATCAACATTAGTATATGTATCAGTACTTAAATCTTCATAAGGGTTATCTATTGTTACTGCAGTAAAATCAAGGAATCCGTGTCCTAATTGACCAGATTGAGGATTAGGATTAACTGGAATCTGATTCCCATTTGTATCTAATTGTGCAGCATTACCATCTACGCCTGCTAAATTACTAATAACCTCTCCTTCTACAGCTGCTAATACATGTAATACAAAATGTGCTCTTGGAGAAGTTGATCCTTGAGTACTATGCGCTACAGGATAAACTAATGTTCTAATATTTCCTCCTAAGTTCTTTACTGTATTCCATGTATCTAAATATGTACTATAATCATCTTTATATTGAGCCGTAACTTGGTTTGAAAAATCTCCTGCAGGAGTTCCACTAAAACCTCCATCTTCTGCTCTTGCACCTCCTCCGTGATAAGATGAGAATGCCTCATCTGCTACAATAATATTAATATAATTAGTGTTACCAAATGAACTAGGTATATTACCAGTAAAAGCCGCACTATAATAATTTAAAGAATTATTATGTGAAGGATCAACAGGCATATTATTAGTAGAATGAAAAGAAGCGGAACCTAAATAACCATAATTCATCCATTGTACCCATCTTTCGCAAGCATTAGTTCCTCCTTGTTGTGAACTACCAGCAGATCGAGCTACAGGAATATGATAAACTTGACCAGTCCAAAATTCCAATATTCCACCTACTGTCTGTTGTAAAGTTTTCCACTGTTCAAATGAATCGTGTACAGCTCTAGCATAATCTAATTGTAAAGAAGTTGTATCATAAAATATAAATAGATCTGCTTCATTATGTATAGTTTCTTCAAACTCTTCTGTCCAACTATGTTCACATATACAATCTCCATTATCATCAGTCGTTTGTATCCAATATGTACCATCATCAAATACTTGAGTCGGACATGTTCCTGGAGTACTACCATCATTAAGTTGCCAACACCCAGTTACTTCATGAAGAGATAGTTGACCATTAGTATCGTATGGTGGTAATATTTTATAATCTTTTTTAGTCAAAATATACCTAGCATGTCTAGCATCATATACAGCTAAATATCCTGCTCCACAAGGATTAGCTGGGTTATCTTTAAAAGGAAACTCTTTTATTTCAGATATAGCACCAACTGCATTTGTAGAAGAAAACATATTTATGTATTGATTATAGATATTTATCTTCATATTTTCTTCGAACCAATTTCTTAAACCTATAGCTCCAATATCTTTAGGTTGATTCCCTGCTTGTACAAATACTTTACCCTGGCGTGCATCTGGGAAGAATGTACCATTTTCTGTAACAACTGTAGCCCACTGAGATTGAGTTCCTAAAAATCCTGTTGTAGCTTCTAACATTTCTACAGGAGGATTACTAAAGAAATCACCTGTACCTAAATAAATAGCAGCATCTTGTATATTAGATTTTTCTACATAAGTAGGATCTACTAGAAATAGAGATTCTTCCATATGAATATAGAGTCTTTTATTTAATGCAAAAAGATTCCATAATGAGCCTCTATTTCCTGGTAAATCTCTATAGTTATTAGCTAAGAAGTTCTTCATTACATCCTGTTGTTGCTCTTTAAAACTATTTTCAGAATATGCAACTCTTTGAGGGAAAGTAGCATGACATTGATTACAGAAATCAAATGCTAAACTTAATGGGAAATAAGGTTTTAAATTATTTATAGCACTATAGTCTGCATTATATTCATAAAAATTATTATGCTCTGTATCTTTACCACTAGCTGTAGCAGGATTATGAAAACCTCCACCATCATCATAATCATATTCTGGATCTACAAAACTTATAGGTCCATAAAAAGCAGTACCTTCATAATGATAAGGATAAATACGTTTACCGTCTTCATCATATCCACTACGTAATTCTGTATTGATATAACTCTCTACCCAATAATGTACTATATTTTTAAATGCGGCTTGTCTTTCTTTTTCACGTACATTAGCATTATATGTACATTCTTCTCTAATTTGTGTACCTGCACCTGTAGGCTGCCACCACCATTCGTCTTCAAACCCGCTGCCATCTTCCTCATTTCTATCAGCTGAACAACTACCATTAATCCAAGATGGCCCATCTATATTAGCACCACATCTTCTATTTAATGTTGTCTGTTTAAAAGCAAATCTAGATATAAAACTATCACCACCAAAAATCCGATCAGTAGTTATACTAGGAAGAGAACCATCCCATCTTATAATACCATTATGAGTATTATAATATTTTAAATAAGCAATATTACCATATGCATTAGAAGCAGCTTTTTTCAAACTTACATAATAAGCAGTTCCTAATCTATCATTAATAAAATCTACTCCATTTTGAGAATGTCCTCCAAATGTATAACTAAAATCAGGAGGACAACCATTACCGCCAGGATAAGGTATTTCAAAATTACCTGTTATATCAAGTAGAGGATCAGTAGAAGAAGGACTATCTGTTTGTATAACATATGTTTCTTGTGCAAATCTATTCTCAAATATATCTTCAAAATTATCTATAGATAATCTGGCATTAGGTGTTACTTTAAATGAATCTAGAGTTGGGACATTATATAAAGGATAGGGACAATTAGGAGATATTGCCCCACCATTATTTTCACCAGACCAATTACTTCTTTGTTGTCTTCCAGTATTTTGATTATCATACGCTCCAGCAGCATAAAAATCTGTAGATATATTATTATAAGGAACATAGAAATTATGGTATCTCATTACAGCATATTGATAAGTTTTGTAACCGTCTTCTCTATCTCCATCTTTTCCTCCTCCAACTCCATCATCTTGACAACATGCATCATTATATGCTATACGTTTTTGATATCCTGAGATAATTCCTTCATATTTTATATGATCAGGAGCAGAAACTAATGATGTATTATCAGTAAGTTCTCCTGTAGCGGCCGCACATCCAGATGCTCCTGTATTAAACTTAGTACCTGGTCCATGATAAGAAATATTGCTAAGAGGTTTAGGATAAAAAGGAAATTCTCTACCTACTTTAATCTGAGTCCCATCATTAGCAAATGAAGTTGCCCAATTAGGATTTGCAGTAGCTGCTATATTTGTAGTGTCTCCAGCAGTATCAAAATTACCATGTAATGGATAACCTAATAATCTATGTTTACAACCAACATCATGACCATCACAATCTCCTATATGAGATGCCCAAGGAACAGTATGGTTATCACCAGCAACCCTTAAATTCATTTGTGCCTGCCAAGACGCAGCAGCACTATACGATTTACCTGTATCTGCAGTATTTCCTATCCATACTCCTTCTCCACATCCAATACATTCTCCTGTTTCGGGAGCCCAACTCTGTAATGCCATATAGTCTCGCCAATTATGTGCTGCTATATTCCAATAACCATCAGGAGCATCTAGATCATGTTTTGTTTTATGTATACAAGTACTACTATCAATATGTTTATTAAACCAATTACTTTGTGCCATAAAATGACAATCATCAGTACGAGCAGTCCTATCATTCGAATCTCCATGATAACTCTTTGCAAATAATTGGTTATAAAATGTAATACCTTTATCTAATACAGACTGGTCACTTGGTTTTTTTCTAGCTCTAACTATTTTGAACCCTTGTACATTATTTTCCCACCCATTAGGAGGAGCGACATTAATAGCTCTAACTCCTAAAGTAGAGATTTTAGCTACCCCATCTGCATGAGGATTTTGATTATCCCATGTACTAGTTTCACAATGTGTTGAACTTGGATCTACAGTAGAGTTCATTCTTGAAGCAGAAAGATTTAATTCGCTACTATTATTTCCATATACATGAGGTTCTAATGTAGTATCAGGCATTCTATGATGTCTAACAGGAGTAGACACCGCATCCCCATTTCCATCTAAATTAACTGGATACACATAATTACCTTCACAGTCTTTAGTAAGAGGATAAGTTCCTTGAGAAGCTTCAAAATAACCAAACTCTCCTTCAGTTACTTGTCTATTATCAGCATTCATTATAGTGCTAGTTCTAATAGCAGTATTATATACTTGCCATCTTTCATACATATTATTAGCATTTTGTAATTCAGAAGCTATATGATCAGTATTTAGAATATCTACATCTGGATCTATCAATTCACTATCCCACCCATTAGGAGAAGTTGGTGGTCTACTATGAGGAGCATTAGGTTCTGTAGTAGGAGCTGCTGTACCATCTGATAATTGATCCTTTCTTCTACCTGCAATATGAAATACAGGAGAAGGCTTACCGTCATTAAAAAACCAAACAATACCAAATGCATAAACCTCATCTCTCATAAAGGATCTTAGATTAAAATAGTATTCTCCAGATTGTGGACTGTCATCTGTAGCATCATCTGATGATATTGCTTGCGTTGTATAATGTAATTGAATATCATTTGCAGCTCGTTGAAATAAAGCATAATCTATACTTTCGCTTTTAACATTACCAAGAACTAATCTATTCTCTAATTGAGCAATAGATTTAGCTTGAGTATAATGTTGTTTAGGAACTAATATATCATTATAAGAAATTTCTTTATCTCCTGCAACTCCTCCTTCATTATCTAAAGGCTCTTGACTAAATACAAACTCTTCAGAATCTCCAGTTATTTGAAACTCACCAGCAGTGATAAAACGTAAATCTGCTTCACCTGTTCCATTAATAGCTCTAGTATATGCTATTCTTAAGTATCTAAAAGAAGTATCTAAATCAGTAAATAATAATGTTATAGCTTTAGTAGTACATGTATTAGGAGGATCCCCCTTTATATTCCAAGTATTATTATCTAAAGGGTCTTTATAAATAGGTACAGGTTGAGTTATATCTATCCAATCTGTATCATTAAAATCTTTATCTAGATATTGATATGTAAAATAATATACACCTGATAATAAACTTCCTGATTCTGTTAAACTTACAAGATCTACATTAGGTATTTTATAATCAGGAAAAAGTTTAAATCTAGAACAATCCCAAATCCATGGATCAAATCTCCATGTGTCAGGATTATCAAATATATGATTACTAAAATCTACATGTAAATAGTCAACTAATGAATCTACATTTATTGCTCGTGGTGGATTATAATCATCAGTGAAATAAATAACATGTTCACATCCATTTCTTATTCTGTACTCTGCTTGTACCTGATTTTGAATTCGAAAGTTAAGACAATCTGAAGTTATATAAATCTCATGATGACAATCTGGATATACTCTTAATATTCTACCATATCCTTTACCGTCTCCAAATCCTAAGAAGTCAGGATCAGTAGGAGCTAAAAAGATAATAGCAGAATCATCTTCAAGATATACGCTGCCTATAGCTTTCCAATTATCATCTCTAAGGTCTATACATTCATAGTTACCTTGTTCGTTAATAACAAAACCATATCGTCCATCTGAATCTTCATTAACAGTATTAAGCGCAAATCTATATGTTCCTTCAGGTTGTCCACTAGGAGGTGAATCTAAATTAAGACCTTTAGTAACCGTATTGACATTATGAGATTTAAGACTTTTATTTTCTTCTAATTCTGCCATACGTTACCTATGTCTGCATTAAGAATAATTCTAATTCAAATTTAGTTGCACTACTTGCATTTGTATTTGCTTTTAAGGCCCCTCCTCCACTAACTTCATAAGGAAAGAAAGCCCACTCATTTGCATCTAATGTCATAAAAGTTGTAGATGCATTATCTTTTATATTTATCTTCTCCCCACTATTAGTTTGGATATTACGAACATAAACATATGCTTTATCTACATCATTAATACTTAAAGACTGAGTACCGCTACCTACTTGTAATACCGTAGCTATCTTCTGTTCTCCGTTTACATCAAAAGCAGGACTAACATTTATTGTTAAATTTTGAGTTCCAAAAACTCCACTTGCTGTTAATTGTACACTTGTATTTAAACTTGCCATTTTATTTGTTTTTTATTAATTCGGTCTACCACGACTATTTATACCACCAAGATCTAGCCTTTCTCTTGTATTTAAGTTACCAAAAAATCCATAATATCTAGTATGTTTAGGAAGTATTCTATTTCTTTGATCTAAAAGATTTTGTAACTTATCTACAGTATCAGGCATTCTAGTTTTATTACGTGCTTGTGCACAATACCAATGCCAGTCCTGTTCTAATTTCATAAAGATTTGCCCTGGTAGTTGACCTCTTATAAATTCAGGGTATCTTATTTTATATATTAAATATCTTTTTACAGCTTCTACATAACTAACTTCATCAGGAATCATAGGAAATCCATTATCATCTAGTGGTTGAGCTATATAAGCCATACACACATATCCACATTTAAAACTTGTTCTAATATAAGGATGATCAATAGAATACTCTTCTTCACAATTTGCTGATATATTATCACATCCACTACAAAGTATTGCTCGTGCTTTAGTGAATGGTCCTGCTGCTAATCTCATTGGTCTAAAGTTTTGATAATAATAAGGTGTATATCTTATATTATTAGGTTTATAATACTCTAACCAAAGTTCAGCATTTTGAACAAGCTGAGCTGCATTTGTACAAAGATCTTCACATTCAGCTGGATCACATCCATCACATGGAGTAACATCATCACAACTCGTACAAGTAGAATCATCACAAGTTACATACATACCAGTCTGTGAAGGAGATCCATCAGATACTTTATATCCTATCTGTATAATTTTATGAAGACCACAAGGTACAGAAAATTTATAATCTTCTACAGCCAAATATGTTATCTTTTCTTCATATTGAGCATATGCTCCTATTTGCTCTAACGCCTCACCTATCCACTCAATAAGATCGTTTTCATTAAGTTCTATAACAGGTTTCATATCTCGATATAATCCAGATATTATTCTATCTATGCTTGTTAATCTTATTTGTGACATATCTAACTAAAAAATTCTACTTTATTTTCTTTTAATAACTTTGCTAATTTTCTTTTATTCATTCTAATAGGCATAAAAGAGTATACAGATTTATTTTTAAATAGCGCCTTTTGTTTATGCCAAAACCATTTATAGTAATATCCATCTGTGTGCCAATTTAAATGATAAACTTTTACATCATTTTCTTTTGTTGTTTTCCAATCTATCCTTTTAGTATTATTGCCTTTTATCTTCTTTATTCTTATACTTCCTAACCTTGACGGTATAGTAAATTCATGTGTATCTAATATAATTTTATTAGATATCTCCTTATTAAAATACTCACATACAGCTCTATATACTGAATAATCTACCATCAATAAAGGCTCGTTCTTATTCTCCTTCTTATAATCCTCATATGCTTCTTTTAAAGTTAATTTCTTCATCTTATTCAGGTGCAGTTTTTGGACTAGGACTACTAGATACTGATATATTTGGATCTCTAGCATCATTAAATTGATCTTCTGGTGTTGCTTTAAATACTGATACTAATTCTTGAGTAGCTAGTTGTATAACTGCATCTAGTAAATGACCATCTATTGGAAAAACTGCTTCTAGTGGATCGAAACAATTCTTTTCACATGTATCTACATATAAGATTTCTAATGGATCTTCAAATGCCCCACTAACACTTATATATACTAATAGGTCATCATCAGTAAGATTAGATGTAATAAATAAATAACCATCTTTTATAAAATAGTCGGGTTTAAAATTAGTATATTTATCTCCTGCTTTATATTTCTTTTTAATCCAAGTTGTTCTTGAAAATATAATAGATCCATCCATAGTAGTTACAGCTTCTAATTCAGGTCCTATTCTAGATTGTATAGGTTTAGGTAATCGAGACACTGATCGTTTCATTGCACAACCAGCAGGTGGAATACAGGGACATTCATTTGGTGCAGCATCAATTAATTTTAAGCAAGGAATAGTTTGCATAATCCAATCAGAAGGAGTTCGGTTTTTATCTATTTCTCTTTTAACAAGTAATGCTCTAGCAGATGCTAATTTAGCATAAATATGTCTATCAGATAATCTAGAATCATCTGAATCTTTCCCTTTATT
>Ga0098061_1001460_pt1 | contig 11432 bp, 39 predicted proteins | sample 22_taG_FD_92579 | JGI IMG/M metagenome (GOLD analysis project Ga0098061, IMG submission 92579) | Marine viral communities from the Subarctic Pacific Ocean - 22_ETSP_OMZ_AT15343 metaG | ecosystem: Environmental > Aquatic > Marine > Oceanic | place: Subarctic Pacific Ocean | collected 2015-01-20 | reverse complement strand
CGTATCGGGATCTTCAAAGAACTGAACCCAATGACCTGGGCCGCCGTCGATATCGTGCTCCGCTTCGACCACCAATCCAAGCTGACGATGGTCGCTGAGAAGACCGATGCCTTTTACCAAGTCACCGACTTTCACTGATAACCTCAATATCTCGTGGGCTTTCCCACATCATCGTTTCCCCCCACATCCAAGGGTAACACTCATATTTTTCCCTCAAGTGTGCTGCTTTTCCGGGCCAACTAACCTTGTAACGGGAAGGACCGGGTTGAGAAGCCCCAGAAATCGCGTGTATCAAGCCTGTGCCTTTGTAGGTGCTTGCCCCGGACTTATAAACTACTAAATCACCGACTTTCACTTACAACCTCTAAGTTTACGATGTGCGTCCAGGCCACACCAGGACCACGATGAAGCCATGCAAAAACCACCCGTTGTTTCAGTAGACCTTCTAACTTTAGAACCACACCCAAGTGTGTTTGTCTTTTATGTCTTACCAAATCACCGACTTTCACTGACCACCTCAAAATTATTGAGAAATACTCGCGTTAGACGTGCCTGGTGTGCGAACTTGACCAAGGCGAATGGGCGAACAAATTCCGGTGGTATCTCAAGGATGACCGCCACTTGTGGATAAACCCTTTTGGCCTCGTACTTGGCCTTTATCAAATCACCGACTTTCATCTTGTACAATCCAAAATGTTATCCAACATGTCAACCACACCACCAAGAAGCACAATTTGCTTTTCCCTGTGTTCCTTGGTTTCACCGCTGCCATATTCAATAAAATCTTCTGCATCATCAATAGAAGTCAACAACGCATCTCGCTGATTACGCAAGAGCGCGACGTCAAGCGGCAACTCGCCATGGACGGCACCACATTCATTTTGAACCACTTTGATACAAACGCTCATCTTTTCCTCCTACCTTCTACACATAGTATAGCTGGTGGTCAAAGAATTGTCAACGACTTTCTTTATAGAATAAATAAAACATCGTAGGCTACCCAAAACATGTAGCCCAGCCACAGTCCTGCTAGGAATTTCTCAAATCTAGTCAATTTACACCCCCTAGTTGATAATTTCTAAATCTCTCTCCAGATACTGTCTGTATCCTCCCTGACGCTCGGCTATGCCACACAACTGAATGTGGTGTACAAAATACGTTGCATCGTGCAGCGCGTTGACGGGTTCACGTTCCGTCGTTTCTACAATCAATCCAACGGTGCCTTTAGGAACACCAATGGTAGCTCTTTGAATCCTCACCAAATTACCTACTTTCACTAATCACCTCCAAATGTCTTTTTGGGTAGCCCATGTTTTCGCCATTAGTAGACCACTGAACAATTTGTACTTCGTCTGTTCCAGGGATTTGACGTACAATAACACCTAAAATATGATCCCATTCGCCCCTGGACGATCTGTATCTAACTAAATCACCGATTTGCACCGATAACCTCACACCCGCTTTTGACTAGCCAGCCAGTTTCACCTATAACCTCACACCCGCTTTTGACTAACCAGCCAGTTTCGCCTGACGGCAAAAGAGCTTTCACCGTGCCGCCATCTTCATTGATATACAGAACAACGGCACTGTAGCGATCATAATATCTAACTAAATCACCGACTTGCACTTATAACCTCCACCTTTGAACGCCATGACGCACAAACAACTCCAGAATTGTTGTCTCTGACTATGGGGTCTTTCTCTTCGTCAAAGCCCACGATGATGCCTGTGCTTACTTTTTTGTGGTAGGAATATTTAACTAAATCACCGACTTGCACTAAGAACCTCCGCAACTTCTGGCATTGGGGCATAATCCTGCAAAATGAAGGATGTATACACCAAACGCAGGTCATGTTCGCGAATGCGTTCATCTCCTGTCCAATAAGCTTTAAAAAAGGAACCATCAACATCGATAACGATCCCAAACCCTCGTGATTCCGCAGCTTTTTGTCCATGCCGAGGAACCCATCTGAAGACATCACCTACCTTGAAGTTTCTGTCGCGAATCACAAGGTCTTTCAACTTTCTAAGCATAGCACCTCCATTTCCTATACACAGTATAGTGTACGCAGACCACAATGTCAAGAGAATATTTTATTTTGTTGTTTCCAGATATTCTATAATAGAATGGGCAGAACAGGCCCCATAGTCGCAAGTATCATTCACCAGGGTCTGAAATCCTACATCTTCCTCGTAATGGCTTGCACAGACTGCTGATATTGAATAATTGAATGCCAGGATTGCCAGAAACAGAGCGATTACCGAAAACATTAGCATGATAAACTTCATTTCTGGTGGATTACCTCCAAAAAAGACCCTGGGATGTCAATTTTACTCTTATTCTCCAACAAAACATTCACATAGCCCTCCCAGCCCAGTTTTTTATGTACTTTCAGGACTGAACCGACTTGATCTTTGTTGTACAAATTGAGTCTTACCTTGTCACCTACTTTCATTTATTACCTCCAATAGACTACGATGAATTATTTTAAACCCTGACGGGAAAAGCACATGTATACCAGTTTCTGCCGGATGGTGGTCTTTTATAATGATACCCAGCTTTCTATAGTCACATCCTCGCAAAAAGCTGACTAAATCACCGACTTTCACCAATTACCTCCAATCGGCTAGCTTTACACCATGCCCAGCTTTCTCCGCTTGCAACTCTGACTATCTTCTCTCCGGGTTCTGCCTCGATGACCACATAAACGCTCTTTGTGGCCACATGCCTAACCAGATCACCCACCTTCAATTTCGTTTTCACTATTAGCCTCTGATAACACTACAAAAACGCATTCAGCCTCATCGCAAGGTGAAGACATATCCTCCCATTGAATTCGATATCGTGGAGGGTATGAGATAGTCTCCCCATCCTCGCCCACAACATCGTAAGCCACGGGCTCAGTATCTAACAAAAGACCAAGCACACCATCATCGATATGTTGTAACAAATCACCTCGCTTCACTGATCACCTCGCATCGCTTCTCTACGTCCTCTGCCTTGAACCATCGGGGTTTTCCATCCGTACACAAAACAAAATATTTCCACTTGTGGTCCCTGATTCTCAATAGTATCCCACATTCAGGATAGTCTCCATCTCTTAGTAAATCACCGATGTTCACTCACTACCTCCAATTCAGAATAACTCAACGCATCTTCAACCACACCGTCATCGAGCCACTTTATAAGTATTGTCCCCCCATCGTCACAAACCACAATTGCAAGATAATCACTGTACATTACCAAATCACCGACTTTCATTTACCACCTCGGAAACTCATTAGCTCATTTTCAACCCCTCCGACCAGATCCCATTCCGGCACCCAGGTCATTGCACATGACATACCCTGCCACAACACGCGCACTGCTCGTCTGTCTACCTCAATCACGACCCCATAGCGCCGAATGTGCTTCAACCGTACCCAATCATCGACTTTCACTTATAACCTCCATCAAACCAGACGAACAATCGTCAATTGTGCCATCATCTGCCCAAAGAATCCAAACGTAGCCCTCCTTGTCAACCTTTGTCACAAGGCCAACCCACGATAAGTCAAGCGGTTTCCTTCTTCTTTTTACCAAGTCACCGACTTTCACTTATAACCTCCAAAAGAAACAACGGTATGCTGCCGGTAAGTCCAGAGCTACACCAACGAACGATCCCATCAAATCTTTTTTCACCCAGGTTGGGCTTTGTGGATATTAGGATACCCATTGCACCACGGTTTACCCCTAGTGCTGACTTGTTCTTTACCAAATCACCGACTTTCACTGATAACCTCGCAATAGTCTTCAATGTATGCTTTGGAAAACCACTGGGTTTTTCCATCGGGGCACAAAACGCCATATGGTGTGAGGCACGATGTGCCGTCTGCTGCAAGACACGATGCGTCTTTAATTTTTACCAGCAAACCCAAATCATCAAACTCGGATTCTTTAATCAGGTCACCTACTTTCACTTACTAGCTCCAATTGGTGTTCAAGAAAGGGCCAAGACCTGCTTTTGCCCCTGAGTAGTACATAATATCTACATGGTTTCGGATTGGTCAAGACCTTCAAAATTACACCAGTTTTTCCATTCTTGCGTAAGTGTCCATGGAAGGTTGTGACTTCTACTAAATCACCGACTTTCACTTACAACCTCCAGCACAGCTTTTATCTCTGCGGTGGGTGATGGGTTGGTGGGCCACCATACTTTGAGCGCACCAGTGCCTTCGGCTACGGCAGTTACAATGCCGATGTCCAGCGTTGGGCAGCGTGGGTGCCTTACTAAATCACCGACTTTCATTGACCACCACCAACTCTGCTGCCTCGTACTTGTCCAACGTCACAACGCCACCTTCAACAAAGTGGATTTTGGCTTCCCCGAAAAACATTTCTAAGATAACCCCCCTGCCATGCCATTCGCATAAAACTAAATCACCGACTTTCATTGGCCACCTCCGTGTGATCCCCGACCTTGCATATATAGTCTAAAGGATAAGTAAACAAATGTCAACAAGTTTTTAATTTATTTTTTGGCATGAATCTTGCGGAATTTTATTTTTGAGGTAAACAAGTGATAACCCTTTGATTATCCTTGTCTTCTGTAAAGAGTAGTTCAGAGCCCTCACTGATATCGCAAGGAATATCGGTGAGTTTCACGTCAACATACTCAAAGTTGCCGTAATTATTGACTTCTACCGTAGCATAATTTCCATCTATTGTATCAACGATACCAATTGCAGACAAAAGAACACAAATATCAATGAATTTTCTCATTTTCCCTCTTCTTTATGTAAAGACTCTATTGTTACGTCGCCATATGACCCAGCACTCCAACTGGTGGTCATATTATTCCAACTGTGTGCGCGTCTGGGGCGAATTGAACATTGTATATCCTGACTTGTCCAGTGTACAAAAGCTAGTTTGTACGACTTATCAAGACCCACAACGATTCCAGGCCCCAGCTTGTTATTATGAACCAGTGTTCCTACTTTCATCGATGATTTTAAGCATATCCTCTCGGATATACTCAGTACCTCTCTCTGTCTCTACTTTATGCCACATAAACCAATTGTCTGCCCATGGTGTGCCTAGTGCGTCCACCGAAACTATGATACCACGCATTACTTCAAAAAAGCAAGGAAATAATTTATTATTTTTTATCTCAACGATATCGCCAACTTTCACCTTTTTCTCACCGTCGCGTACCTAAGTTGACCTCTGGTGAACACTTCGGAAAGACCCTTTGTTAGTCCCATCCATTTCACCACAATATAGTTTGGATACTTGACCTCGATGATATATCCAATGTGATCAGCATACAAGGAAGTCCACCTCAGTTTCCTGCCCTTGGCCGATAACTCTACCAGGTCACCGACTTTCATTCTATACCTCTACGCCATTTTGAATCTCAACTATGACTTTAGAATTTTCACAAACAAACTTATAGGACAGACTCTTTCGATATCTCTGTTTGCCATTTCTATAGTTAGACACAAAATCTTTCTCCCAACCAGATATTTTTTGACTTATCAAGTCACTGTCCATTTCTCTGACGGTTATGTCCTTATATTGATTATCATAAGAAATAAAAATATGGTTTACTCTCCCATCTTCGATCATTTTTTCAAGGCCGCTGTCTTTGTGATATTGATATTCAAAAGAGTTACCCCTTCTTGCAGATTTTACCTCGTATCCCTCTAAGTCTGGACCTTTTTGCTTCTTTTTCTTATTTAATAAGATAGCAACAAACAATTCCCAATCATGCGAACTGACCGTTCCATTGTTGGAGAAATTATACTTCTCATACAAGGCTCTTTTGTCCTCATCAAGAATATAACCAGTGTAATATTGATAAGCCTTCATCTTATTGTAATCGGCACTTGTTTTCACTACTGGTTCCTCCAAAACAGATACCAACAATAAATCATAACAGTCATACACACGGCATAAGCTATGCCACCTATCATCGCAAACATTCTAATTCCTTATTTCCATTGAGAAGCTTCACGCTGGGTAAACACCGTGTCGCCTTTGTACGTTGAAATATTACAATTGTCGCAGAAGCGAACACCCATAGAACTTGTCTTGTAATATTTGATGGTTCCCACCTTGCAGACTTGACACAGACCCAAGACAGAAGCATGTTGAACCGACCACTCATCTTTCGTTTTCATGTAGATTCCTGTAAAAGTAAAAGCAACCCGCCGCAAACCGGCGGGTGCTATAAGTTAATTACTCAATAACAAGTTTTTTAACGGGAGATTCTTCTACAGGCGGGATCGTGACTTGAAGCAGCCCGTTTGTGAATGTAGCAGAAGCCCCATCAAGATTCAAGATGTTCTCATAATCAATGAAAGATTTACTGAAAGACCGTCGTGCAATACGACGAGAGTTTTCAGTAGTTTCGCCGCCGCTATGATTCGCACTGACAGTGATAATGTTGTCTTGAATTTCAATATTGAGATCCTCCCTAGAAAACCCAGCCAAAGCACATTCCACGACTGAATTTCCATCATCGTCACGGTAAATGTCCGTAACTGGATATCCAGATGTAGACCGCTTCACAGCGGTTGAGGGGTCTTCAAAAAAGGCATCGAACAATTCATCCCATACCGGACGCCCCAGAAGGGACGGCACGGGCACTGTCCTGTCGTTATTGAAATAGTTTGTAAGTGTAGTCATTTTACTTTCTCCTTATTTAAGCAAGTTGATTTAAAACGCTCTTTTCAGCAGCGTTAGTGATAGTATAGCACAAACTATTGTATTGTCAAGTCTTTTTTTAATTATTTTTTAATAGCCAGAAAAGCTCGTCTGCGGCGGTTATAGTACCTAGTGAGTGAATTTACGCCCATAATCCCACCCAGAATGGCGAGAATCGTCGTATTAAACAAAATAAACATTGAAGTTCCAAAATCCATATCTTCCTCCTTAGAAGTTGCTCACGTAATTATACACTATCTTGAGAAAAAGTCTAAAATATTTCATCTAATGTTTCAACATCTTGTAATTCTTCAATTTTCTCCTGCATCCAATGCAAGCATGTAAGCTTGCCCTCATGAACTGGTCGTTCATCATCGTCTGCATCATCTCTCAGACTTTCTTCTGTTTCAATTTGTTCTTCAATCATCTTATACAGTCTCTCAAGCAATTCCATATTGTACCTCCTCTATGGATATTTGTCAAGCATAAATAGAGGCTACTTGGTAATTTTCTTGTAAGAAGTATTTTTAACGATTTCAGCAAGTTGTGAGGTATATCGTTTTACGAGATCAGATCTATCTCGCTCCTGGGCATCTTTGATAGCGTCTTTGAGAACGAAGAAGGCATTCTCCGAATTTATGAAGTATTCGATACATTTGCTGACCGTTCTAGCGGCAGATGCGTTCATAGAGCGAGATTTGTCTGCAAATATTAGAATATCATTATTATAATTCATTACTGTGAGTTTAGCCTGAATGTGGGCATCAGTTTGTTTTTTTCTGTCTGCAATTTTCATTCTAAAATCTTTAAATTTTATGTCTTTCAAAGACATACAATCGCTAGCAAATTCTTTTATAAATCCAGAATAAAGGGCGTTGACCATACCTTTCCCTTCACTATCGATGATTACTGACTCACCTTCCACCAATGTGTGACATTCCACATGAGTTTTGTCCTCAGTCAAGTTTTCATTTATAATGAGATTTTCAATTGTAAGCGTGATATAGTTCTGGTCTAGGACTTGTTTGATAATTTTCTCTGTCTTCTGTTGTCGGACTTCTTGGATAGTTTTGCGCTCATCTCTCATCCCTCAGAAACTCCCATAGTCTTCTCTTAGATAAATAGTCTTTATCACCTTGATTATCGTAAGCTTCTCGCTCAAAAACGATATTATAATATGCTGCGGTCGTGTCACCTGTTTTACAGAATTGAATAAAATAGTCAATCAAATACCATAAGTAAAACCCAACAACCAAAAGTTCCAGTTGCTGTCGGATGTGTATGGACTCGTGGCGTATCAAAATCTCATCCCCCTCATCTTTGATAATGATAAAGGGAAACAAAGTAATGGCCCGAATATTAATAAACCAGCTCAATAACTTGGGAATTTTACTGTTTTTAATGATTATTGGCTTCATCGCGTCTTAATATTAACGCCAGCTTTCTTTGCGGCATAACTTTTTAATTGATCTTTAAGTTCGACAAAGGTCATTCCAAATAGACCGGCTAGTGCTGGCCAAGAAGCAATGCCAAAGTTGTTCATTATTTGTATCATGCCATCAATTACATTTTGATCCATCACGTCTTCATTGATGGAAAAACTAGATACTGGTTTTGTGCGACCGACCTTTTCAATACGCTCTGTTTCAGCATAGCTGACCATCCCCATGCTTGCATCGATGTTTCTAATAAACATCTCTACGTGCTTGGACATGTTGTAGTGAGGCCCCGTTGGAGAATCCGTAAACGTAACCATCAATTGCTCCAAGGCCGGTTTTACTTGTTCCCATTGGGAAACAATCTCTGGGTCTTCCTTGGGCGGAAGCTTACGCTCAGAGAGTGTCTCCAACTCTTCTTTGATAAGTTCTTTCAATCTTGCTTTTGTAACTTTCATATTGTTTCCTCTGAAATATAAATTCACTATCCCATACCAGGGTGCCAGCACCAAACCTCATAAGCTTCTTCTAGGTCTACCATGACATGCCAATCGGTTATACCTTTGTCTATTTGTTTTATAATTTTAATGAGTTCTAAGTCTCTAAGTCTCATTTGCGTTTAAGTCCCCACACAGGGCCATATTCTTCTTCGCCCTTTTGCTCAACAGATACGCTCAGTGGTTTTCGGCCACCGTCCATTAAGTCTTGTGCTTGTCTAATAGCTTCTTCTTCTGTTTCAAACCCCTGTGGCCAAGATTCGTGCTGGCCTTTGATATTTACGAAGTGTATGTAGTAGTTACCCTCAATTTCTTTCCCAGTTTTAAATGTCGGAGCGTAACCCTTGCCGTGTTCAGAGTGTTCACCCGATGGGACACCCATTGTGCCGGGTTCTACGCCCTCTCCCTCGTGCAAAAAATAGCGAGGATCTCTTCGCTTCTTATTTTTAATTGGCTTTCCGTATCTCATGTTAGTTCTTTCTCCTCTAATAAAGTGTATGTAAACGAGTTACCGTAAATATCTGCTGCTTGGTTGCAAAGCTCCATAAACTGTGCAAACTGTCTGGAGCTTTTGAATACTTGACATCCAGCAGATGATCCAAGTACATATTCTTTCTCACCCTCGCGAGCGTGTCGGTGAATGTTGATTCCAAACATTCCCTCTTCCATAACTAGTTTCTCGTCAGGCTTTCCGTCCCGGTCATCGTCACGATATACCCAGACTTTACCATTCCTTTGACACAATGCAATGTGCCTGTTCTTTCCACCATGTGTGTCAATTTTATATACGCTTCGATACTGTCCTGGTACGAGAATTGCAGTACCCTTCTCGTTGATAGGTTTTCTCAAAATCCTCGGCCCAGGTTCCGTTGTGATCTCGTAGCTGCGAACCTCCCACTCTTTGTCTTTGTCTCGGAAGACAACGAATAGAGCATCATCAAACTTGTCTGAACTGTCAGATTTGCTACGCACAGCAATCAAATTGAGATTGTAGGACTTGTTGTTATCAAAGAAGGCGTATCTTAGCCTCTCTAGTGTTAATTCTAAGTTCTCTGCAAGCAGCCTTGCATGTAATCCTTTAGCTATAGCCATTAATCACTCCCATACTTCCAATCTTCTTCAGATTCAACGTCTGGCCTAGTGCGCCTACCTTTGATAGCATCCGAGAAAAGCATCTTAACCACCTCTTTGGCGTGTTCTTCACCTATATTGTTCTTCATTTCAGCAACATTTCGCAGCGCTTCAATGGGAGACATCTTTTTACTTTGAAATTCTACACAAATTATACACATTAGTCAACCTCCAATTCTGTTTTAACTAATTCTTTGTTCACTATATCATAACCATCAACAATCCCAATATTAAAATAATCAAACCCTGGAAGGAATGCGATCTTTTGTTCTGGGAAGTAGCCGTTGTTGAGAAAAAAGGCTGCTTGCCCAACCACCTCCGTGAACAGCGCTGGGGCTGCAATTGGTGGGAGGGTGTGCAAGTGAGAATTGTACGCCCGAACCTCTCCTTTCATGTCAAAGCCGGTGCCTAGGAAGCCACTTGACTGTATGTGTGCCATGTAGTCGTGGACTGCTCGGAGCTTCAAGTTTGTTTCAGGTTCAAAGATTGGGTGTGTAGTGCCACCTTGCCATATCTTCAACATTCCTGTCCTGGCGACTTCTTGCCTCATATGTTCATCGTCTGTATAAGGATCATCGTTGACAAATTCTACGTCAATCTTGGACTGAATCCTCTGAAACATTTTCTCGATAAATGGGCCAATGGCCTGAAAAGATTCTACTGCATCGGGATCGTGTTCCGGTGCCGTGCCGTAGGCTTCCGCTACCAATTTACCGTATAGATCCCAACCGTTTGGTCCCGGCTTCAACATAAGTTTTTCGTTCAACATAAACTTTCGCCAATTTTCAAATAAAAGTTTCATTTCTGATCTTTCCTCATTAATTGTTTTTTTTCTTCTTGTGTAAGTAGTCTGCCAGACTCAGGCTCAAACTTGTGTTTTAGAACACTCACATGATCTCGGCCATCAAATATATAAAGATCCATTCCTGTTCTCAGCGAGAGTTCTGCACTATGGGATAGAGGCACATCAACGTCTTCTACTCCATGTATAATAACGCCATTAGAAAAAGTAGGATTATCTATGCCATTGACCCATCCCCGCTTCCAAGCAGGAGCCACAAATGTAACATACGGCTGGTGGCTTTTGGAAGCGAACGCGGCGAGTGCTACGGCTCCTCCCCTACTGTAAGCAATCAACTCTTGTGGCCTGATATTGTTCAAAAATTCTATAGCCTGTTGAATGTCGGGGTGGTCAAACCCAATCCCCCTATCATCTGAAAACTTGGGGCAACCCTTTTCTCCTGCCTCCCACTGATCATCTGCATAACCATGCTCTTCATCCTCTGGTGCAATATTACAAGGCTCCACGCGCATTTTCTGCGGAGTCATGCCTCGGCCATGAAACGCAACAACCTCTTCTTTAATAAACTTTCGCCAATTTTCAAGTATAAGTTTCATTTGCTTTCCAACCTCTTCACCCTTTTAGACAAATTCTGTACTTGTTTTTTCGTTGGGCAATCATGAGCGGGGGCTTCTAGTTTTGCTTCTATGGTGTCCAAGCGAAGCTGAGTTGTATAATAAAACCCTCCCAGCGTTGCGGCAACCGTAAAGACCAGGATCATTAATCTTATATCAATTTTGAAATCCATGATCAATAAACCCTCTCTGGCGATCCAATGATTCTAACCAAGTTCAATCCATCAATTCTTTTGATTGCAGGTTTGATCATGTTGTTGACAT